>Ga0078972_1009869_pt1 | contig 18403 bp, 27 predicted proteins | sample YelNatPaOPGAMG01_FD_67568 | JGI IMG/M metagenome (GOLD analysis project Ga0078972, IMG submission 67568) | Hot spring thermophilic microbial communities from Obsidian Pool, Yellowstone National Park, USA - OP-RAMG-01 (SPADES assembly) (version 2) | ecosystem: Environmental > Aquatic > Thermal... | reverse complement strand
GTTGGAGTTTCCAAGAAACCTTTAGAAGTGTTGGATTTTGGGTTATTATAGGAGGAATCTTTTTAACTATCCTTTTAATAATTAATCTAAAACCTTATTTAAAAAATTTAAAAAAGCTTATAAGTAAATTGCATGGATGATGCAAAAAAAATTGCATAGTTTTGCAAAAAAAATTGCATAGTTTTGCAAAATGTGGGACAGGGAGGGATGAGGTGGGAAAGAGCGGGACATGGTAATGGTATAAAAAGCAGTGACTTGGTAAGGAAGGACATTAAATTTAGCGTAGAACTTGTAAAGGTTGCGGAGAAAGGGCTTTGTGATATAGGGGATATGTCAAAAGGAATATCAATTGGTAAGGGCGATGTCTGGTAGGGCTTATGAATTCTAAGTTTGTAGATGTCAAAAATTTCGAAAAAATTGACATGTTTTTTGAGGTCATTTTTTGGGTTTTGGGCATAAAAATTGTTAAAAAGGTAGGTCTTCTGCATCATCTTCAAGGAGTAAGCGTAGGTCTTGAGTGGCAAAATCATCGCTGGAATAGTTAAGAGGTAGGTCTAAAGAGGTAGATTGGGTTGAGATAGGGCTTTCTTGGTTGGAGAAAGTATGATCTTTAGGAGCTGGCTTGGATAAAAATTTGATTGTTTCGGCAAAGATTTCTGGGATAACACGGGTGAAGCCGGATCTATCGAGGATCTTTCGGTAGCGGAGAGAGCCTTCGGATTATGACCTCGTTTGTGGCTATGCGCATGGTGACAACGGGTTTTCTTTCAAGGGAGTAGCGGAAGGAAGAGGGGTAAATATTTAAGCATTCGTGGGCTCCTTGATGAAGGTTCCATTCCTATATACATAGTCTTGGGGGGTTTCGGAGAGCCAGACCTCGTGATTTTCGTCTATCTCTATAAGCTGAACATCTGGGTGGATTTGGATATAATCTTCCCAGCTGGTAAAACCCTGAACTCTTGCATCTGCCCCGATGATAACGAACAGTCTATCCATTTTTTACACCTCCTTAGTTTGGCTTTAAAAACCCTACAAGATTCAATTCTGCGATGTAAGGAGCATTGGTTCCACCAACAGTAGTATTCACTTTTGCTCTCCAATATTGGAAATAATTCGTATAAGCTATGTAAAGTGTCGTAGCGGTGCTTGTGAATTCTTGGCTGAAGGTCGCTACATCCACAAAGTTTGTCCCATCATTGCTGGCCTGTATAGTGATAGAATTAGGATTGTTCTGGTTCCCTGAAGTCCCAGCCCCGGTGATCTGAATAGTATGAACAAACACTTGCGATGTGAATTGATATTGTAGCCACTGTGGTGGTCCAGATGCAGCTCTCCATTGCGTGCCGGTGTTTTTGTCCATAGCCTTGAATGCATCGTAGGAAGAGTTTTGAATACTGCTTGCGGATGCGGTCCCCTCTGGTGCAGTGTTTGAAGTCATTGTTGGGACTTGTATTGCTGTTAAGCCTGTACCGTTAATAAAAATGTTCCATGCAGTTGAATTGTTTTTGACGGCGTTCAATGCGGTCTGAGAGTTGATAATAGCGTTCATGGCGGTGCTGGAAGCTGCGATAGCGTTCATGGCGGTGCTGGAGTTGACAACAGTATTCAATGCGGTCTGAGAGTTGATAATAGCGTTCATGGCGGTGCTGGAAGCTGCGATAGCGTTCATGGCAGTGCTGGAGTTGACAACAGTATTCAATGCGGTCTGAGAGTTGATAATAGCGTTCATGGCGGTGCTGGAAGCTGCGATAGCATTCATGGCAGTGCTGGAAGCTGCGATAGCATTCATGGCAGTGCTGGAAGCTGCGATAGCATTCATAATAATTGGATCCCATACGATTAACCAAAGTGGGGCTGAAAAATTAGGATTTTGCAATAGTGCTTCGAGATTACTACTATCGCCCTTAAAAATTAGTTCAAGTATGCTGTCTTTTCTGTTTGAGATCCCTAAGCTAATTATCTTTGCCATCTTACACCTCCATTCCATCTACAAAGACATTGATTTGAGAATTTGAACTAACCTTGATTGTATCCCCAGCGTCAAGACTAAATTTTTCAGTGAATAGTCCAGCAAGACTGTCTGCAAAATAAGTAATGTCATTGATTTTAATTGTAACAGTAGAAGTAGACGGAGAATATATACGCAAGAAAACATAAGCTTTTTTGCCAGTAGGACAAGTGTATACTGTTTGTTCTGTATTGTTTATCGTGATTTGAGCAAGCATTAGTCCTCACCTCCAAAAAAGAATGCCATTACTCTGCTTGTAAGCAGGGCTGAGTCTATTTGGGAGACTGCTTCTTGACGCTTTTGTTCTATGCTTGATAGGGCATCGGTTTTTGCTGTAGAAATAGCAGATATGGCATCATCTCGGCGTTCGTTGATCATGGCATCGGCGTTTTGTCTAAGAGTTTGTATCTCAGAGATATTTTCAATGGCTTCGGCTTTTTTCTCTTCTATAAATTCAAAGGATGGACGCAAGATTTCTTCAATGCGAAGTAGCCCATATTTGGTAACTTCATCTATAACATGCTGCCAATCTTTTTTGATATCTTCTAAGGCTGTAAGACGCAAGTCTATATCTTTAAAGATAGCGTTGAAAACTTCGTCGGAAAGAGGGGTCTTTTTAGTAAAGCGGTATTTGTCAAACCTGCTTGGCATGTTATTCCTCCAGCTTTTCAACTTTGTCTTTGATTAGCTCATATACTTCAGGAGTTACTTCAATAATTTGTCCTGCATAGAAGCGTTTGCCGAAAAGCTCAAAATCTTTTAAGATTTTAACTTTTATCATGCTTTACCCCCTTAGTAAGCTATATCAACGCGTTCAACGATGGCGTATGGTTCAGCATCAGAAGTTCTTGAGCCAGAAAGTTTAATCTTATAGCGCTGAATACCGGCTGAGATATTAAAAGTAAAAGTTTTGCGTATGGCATCTTCGTCCTCTTGCTCGGTTGTAACAACAGCTGGATTGTAGATAGTATTGTTTGCTGTATCAATAAGCTGGCAATTGATAGTATGCTTAGCAGGATTGAATTTATGGAGAAGCACTTGCACATCTATATTTTGTCTTGACGCAGAGAGAATCCTCTCTGTAGAGGTAGCATAAAAGGTTTCTGCGGGTCTGCTTGCGGTGATAGCCTGTTCGGTCAGGATTAGGGCTGGTTGCAAATCTGCAGTGCCAAGCATGACCGCTCTTAATGGCACGATATCAGGGGCTGAAGAGAGTTTGCCAGTCTCTTTTAAGGGATACCATTTTCCGCCTACATTGATCTCATAGATTAATTCAGTCCCTTCGGGCACAATGGCAGGGGCTATAATTTCAAGATCAGTAATACCTCCGGCAAGGCTTACAGGTTGAAGCTGAACTTCTGTCCTTGCTTGCTTAAATTGGGCGGCGTAGAGCCTAAACATAATATCTTTAGTTAAGTCGCCGGTAAAGTAATCTCCATCTGTGCCATAAAAGAGTGTTCCTTGTAAGTAGTTTTGTCCTGAAACGGTTGCAACTCTATAATCGCCTTGCGTGATAAAACAGATGGCATACCTTCCGGGTTTTAAGAAAACTGGTGGTAGATTGATGATGGTCTCAGCAGGGTATTTTTGCACATCTGATGGGTTTAAGGTCACATGGGTTAAAGTTTTCTGCAGGACAGGTTTTCCGTTTTCGGTTTCGCAAATCACAATGTGTATGTCTGCGTTGCTGTCTTTTTGAGTGAAGTATAGACCAAGCCCTGCAAGCCACATCGGAGAGGAAATCATAAAGGTTTGAGCAACTATTGCTCCGTTTATCGTATGAATGGTCTCTTCAAGACGATATTCTGTTACAGGATATGCAACCCAATAGCCACACCAGCCATACCACCAATAGTAGTAATACCAATACCAATACCAGTAGCGATAATACCACCACCAATAACAACTCCATCTCCAGCCGTAAACCCAATACCATTGATAATAGGTATATTTTTTTAATTCATAGGTTTGCCACTGATATTTTGAAATGGAGATATCACCAGAGTAGCCTTTTGTCTCAAGCTTACAAATCAAGTCAAAGTTCGGAAGGATAAGATTGTCAAAGCGTTTGATGTTTGGGTCGTAAGGATTAAAGAGGGCTAAGTTAGCTTTAGCTTCTCCTGCGTTTGGGAAAAGAAGTCCGTTAAAGATCTTAGCTACGGTATTATCTTTGTCTATTTTGGCATCGTTCCCGAAATAGTCTGCGTCGTAGCTATGATAGGTGCTTGGAAGATTGAGTTTTTCTTTTATACGAGCCATATCTGCCATAATCTCAAGGACTGCTTTTAAGTCAGCTTTTCCGTCTGTTTTTTTGGCAAGGGTTGAAAGGTCGGTGACGATTGAAATTAAGCGGGGCTCGGTTAAAGCTCTCCAGTTTTTTAAGTCCACTACATCGCTTTTGGTCTCATATAAACGGGGTAGGGCATAATCTTCAACTCGAGTTATCTTTTCAATACCGGTTGTGGTGAGATAGATGTAAGCGACAGGCACTACGTTCCCCTGAAGGGTTGGAGGTTGAGGGTCAACGGATTCCACACCCGGAATAAGGTTTACATTAGCCTTATTAATATGGGTCATGGCAACAGCACGGGGCTCAGTTGTTCCCTGCACGACATCAATTAAAAAATCTCTGGGCTCAACATCTGTCTCTGTCTCAGAACCCCACACAACTACAGCAACTACCTTCTTGGTATTTAGGGGTAGATACTGAAAGATATTGAACTCAAGGGATTGCTCAGAAATGTAGACTTTGCCATTAGCGTATAGTCTTCCTGGAGCTACTGTTATCTCAGTAGAAGAGTTTTGCGTAACCTCAAAGCCAGTGTAATGGTAGCGGTTAGAAATTGCATCGGTGATGAGCGATTCTATGGATTGAGCGGTAAAGTCTTGAGTGTTGTTTAGGTCTTTTGCTTGAAGTTCTTGTCTATCTCTGTAAATAACCTTTTTATACATTTATTACCTCCCCGATTTGTATTTCTCTGCCTGCAGTGATTGTGCCATCCGCAACAGGCAGTCTCTTTGTTTTTGTATCAAGCAGGATTTTGTCTCTTACGCTTTTATAGTCGTTTATGAGCTTTCGTGTTTCGTGCAAAGCTTTTTTAGGTGTAGCAATCAGGAATTTATAAAAAAACTTAGAGTATACCTTGTCTTTTACATCTATAAGAAGCTCAGCGTTGTAGGGTGGGATTCGGATAGGTCTTTCATCTAAGAAGGTGTAGGCGTTGCGACGCTGTGGGATTACTTCTGGGTCAAAAAGGCGGAAGCGTTTCCAGATGCGTTTTTCTGCGTCAAGGTCTGTGGTGTGTCCTTTTACATAGAGAACGAATGTTTTGGAATTGGCTTTTCCTTGTTCGTGTAGGATCTCGTATTTTGAGCTTATCGGTTCTGTAGAAGGAGTAATGGTTTCGGTGCGGGTTATTGGTTCATAATCGGTATAAATTACAGGTAGGCTTAGGGTGTAGAGTCTTTCTTTTGCATTCTGGTCAGCAAGGTATTTTAGGCGGGTTGAGCTTGCGAAAGAACCGTAAGCTTTGCCCTCTTTGCGGACTTCTACTTTGCTTTCTGCTGTTTTTTCTTTTACGGCATATTGGATGGTATAGGTTTTAAGTGGTTGCAATGTGCGGTTTTTGAAGAGGAATGCTCTATGTCCGTAGCGTTCAATTGCAAGACTGTCATAAGCATATAGTTTTGCAGAAGGGAAAAACTTCTTATATTTCATATATCTTTTACCTGCCCATGCAAATTTAGTCAGCCTTAATTCAGGAAAGAGCCCATAAAACTTAGCCCTGTCTTCATCAGTAAGGGAAAGGGAAAGATATGTTCTAATGTCAGGAGTTCTTGTTCTGATAAGCTTTGAGCCTGCTAATGTGCATGCGGTCTTGATGCCAAAAAGAGTGCCTTTGTATCGGTGGAGCTCTATTGCCCGCTTTATAAGGTTTCTTTTTTCTTGCTCGGTTTGAGCAAGTGCCCAGCCTTCTATGTGAAATTGGTGGGCGAGGGCATTTAATACATCTTCTGACAAATCATCTATTCTGCTATAAATTAATACATTAATGGCATTGTCAAGGAGTTCTCTAAAGAGGGGGTCTCCTGCCTCAATGAGAGAACTAAGAGGTTTTATAGATGGCTGAAGAAGCTCTTTTATCATAGTTATAATTTAAAATTTAAGGCTTTATGGTTAAAGCAATATTTTCAATATGCACGCCTTGCCTTTCCAAGATTAATATCATTAAGTGCCTTTTCTACCGCACGCCTTAAGTCTATTGCGATAGCCTCTTTTTCTTTATCTGATATAGCACCATTAAGGGTAATATTCTGCGTAACCTGGATATTGACAGGGCCTGCACCTGCTATAGCAGGTCTTACGGGTTCAAGCATCTGCCTTACAGGCTGAAACAATGGCTGAGCAAAGGCTTTTACTGGTTCAAAAGCCTTTGTCATGGCGGTTAAAAGAGGGGTGGGTTTTATCGCCTCTGCTATGGTTTCTATAAGCCTTATCCTGTGTAATTCCCTTAAAGGCCCTTCCTTAGCAGGGCTAAATGGCAGAAGATTGCGTATCTTTTGAACAATGCCCTTAACAGCCTCTACGGGTTTCATGGCAAAGGACCTTATCCCATTCCAGAAGCTTTCAATAATCTTTCTGCCTGCCTGAAAGAGGTCTATCCCAGAAACATATTGAACAAGTTTTCTTAAAGCCATAATTGGTGCTGTGATGGGATTGATATATAAAAAGACCTGTAAAAGCCTTTTCCAGTTTTCCCTGAGCCAGTTCCAGACAGAGGCTATACCATCTTTGACCTTCTGCCAGTGTTTTACTAAAAGATATATGCCAGCTGAGGCTGCAACTATCCCTGCTACAATAAGGAAAATAGGATTTGTAAGGAGTGTTATGGTAAATGCCCTTACTGCTACTATGGCAGTTCTAAACCCTGCTGTAACCGCCCTAAGCCCACCAAGAAGACCTGTCCAGACATTTTTTGACATAGCCACTGTCCATTGCCATAATGCAGCTGTCTTAAGCTTGACTGCTGTGAGTGCCTGAAGGAATGAGTATTTCAGCTTCAGTAGCCAGAAGTCCAATACCTTTAGCCATGAGGTGGTTGCATTGCCCGTTACTGCCCATCTTATCAAGGCAATGATATTTTGGAATATGGCGGTTGTAAATCCCCTTATCATTGTATTTCTCATAAGCCAGATGAAGGGTGAGAAGGCAAAACTCATGAGCTTCATGAAGGATGCAATTATAAGCCCTCCTGCACCTAATACTGCAAGGAGACTTATAAATCCACCCGCAGTATAGGCAAGGACCTTAGAAAGGGTCTTGTGTCTTTCTATGAATCCGCCAATACTTCCAAACAGGTCATTTATGGTATTCATGAGCCACTTTAGTGAGGGTGCAAGGAGTGAACCCATTACCGCAGCAACCTGCTGAATTGAGCCCTGAAGGGATTCCCATATGTTTTGATAGGTGCCAAGAAGGGTGTTAATCCTATCCTGCAGGCCTGCCTGCTCCTCCATCCTTTTTGCCATGTCTTCAAGTCCTGAAAACCCACCTTCTTCTATCTGCTTTCTCAGTCTTTCAAATTCCTCTGCTGGCATTGTGTCTTTTATTGCATTAAGATATGCGAGGGCTTCTTCTTTGTTCTTTGCAAGGAGGGGTGCAATAGCCCGCATCCCTTCTGTATCAAAGAGTGTGGTGAGGGCCTTCATCCTCTGGATAGGGTCCTGGATACCTGAAATAGAATCCCTTAGTTTTATTAAAAATGCCTCCATCTTAAATGCGCCCTTTTCGTCAAAGAAGTCCTTTGGTGAGATGCTAAGGCTAATACCGATTTTGTTGAGTTTTGCAAGGTTTTCCTCAAGTTTGGGGATATTATCCAGGACTGACCTAATAGATGTGCCTGCTGTTTCTCCCTTAAGTCCAAACTGCTTCAAGGTGCCTATCCAGGCACTCATGAGCCTGAAGCTCTCCCTACCAGTAACACCAAGCTGGTTAAGCTGGGCAGAGAAGTATTTTGTTGAATAGGCAATCTCACTCAAGCTAAGGCCTGATGCAAATTTTAGCCTCTGGAGGTCATCCACAAACGCCTCAAATTGTGAGGATGGAATCTTAAAGGCATTGGAAAACTCCTGCATATATTCTGCAACCTGCTCTGGCGATGCCTCGTTTTTAAAGAGCACCCATGCATAGGAAGCAGCCTTAAGCCCACCTCCTACTACCTTCTCAATCTCCATACCTGTTGCCTTAAGGGCTGTTGCCACCCTGTAGAAGTCTTCTGCACTTCCAGGAAGTTTTATGCCGAGTTCGTCGATCTGCTTGTTTATGGACTCTATCTCTTTAGGGAGGCCAGTCTTTGTCATGTATGCCACTTCCATCTCTACACGGGCATTTTCGAGGGATGAAAAGTCCCTGAGCATCTTTGTTATGCCTGCAAGGGGAAGGGCGGTTGCCTGTGCAATCCGTGCGGAAAAGTTCTCCACCTTCTCAGAGGCCTCCCAGATTGCTTTAGGGTCAAAGGCCTTTTTTATTGTCTCTGAGAAAGACTTAAGCTTCTGCTGAGATTCTCCGAGACCTTTATTGAACCTGTCGAGGGATTCCTTTGCCTGGAAGAGTTGCCTTGAGAAGTTATCAAATAGTTGAAGTGCTATTGCAATTTCAAAATTCATCTGTTATAATTCCTTTATGCCCTTCGTTTTTGGCATTATCCTGAGTGCCTTTATTGGATACATCTTAGGACCTCTGGTCTTTTTGCTTGCCCCATTGATTATAGGACTCATATTTCTATATCTCCCTTTAAAATCATACCTCCCATGCCGAATAGAGAGATGGAGAGAAAGGAGAAAGGTCAAAAAGCTCCTTAAAGAGAGGCTTAAGTATCTTCCATAAGCTTTTGTTTAAGCTCAATCAGTCTTTCTGCCCAGAATTTTATCTCTCTATAAGGCATCTCTTTGAGGTCGCTGTAAGAAAATCCAGACTCTATGAGCATAATAACTACTTCTGCTGGGACAAAGGGCTGTACACCTCCGTAAACTCCTTCATAAGAGTCATTACATCAGAAATGGGTAATTCATCAATGCCATCTTCTGTAAGTGGCGCACTATCTATCTCTATGAGGCGAACCATAAGGAGCCTGACTATCTCTGAGGGGTCTCCTGCATTCCTGTATGCCCAGAAGAAGTCTCTGCCTTTTCCTTCTTTAATTACTGCCTTTTTCCCTGAAGACAGGGTAATCTCTTTTATAATATCCTTTTGTGCTTTGTTCGCCACTTTAGCCTCCTATTGCCTGTTTATAGTCAGCCAATATGTCATTGCCTCTAATCTTGTAGAGATTGTTCAGGGTGTCTATCTCTATTATCTCCTGTCCATCCACCTCAAGCTTGTAATAATGCACAGTCATGGTTGCCTCTGCCTCTGTGGAGTCTGCCTTTTTAAACTTCCCTGAGTCCCACTCTTTAAAGAATCCCCTGAGCTCTGCCTTAAGTGGTGCGGTCTTTGAAACGCCCTGTTGGACCCATACCTGATAGGGTGCACGGATGATAACTGTTCTTGTTGTGAAGGGATCTGCTGCAAGGGCTATAAAGTCAGGATAGACAGAATTAAACTTAATCTTTGCCTCGAGCTTATCAAGTCCTGTTGGAAGTTCACTATCTGCGTATATGCCCAGTGCCTTAGTATCGGCAAATTTGAACTTTACCTTTGGAAGCTCTACCTCTTCTGCCTTTGCAATAAAATCTGTACCATCAATATATACTCTTGCGTTAAATACCTTGCTTATCTCGATTGCCATAGTTTAACCTCCTATGAGTTTTTGTAAGTTCTTCGACTCTATCTCTATGTCGTAGAGCCTTGCCTTAATCTCCTGCATTATTTGCCTCCTGTGAGTTTATTGAGGAGTTCTATATTGAGGACCTGCTCAAAGGTTATCCTTTCTGCAGGGGTTGGAGGCATGATCTCGTATGTGAAATTCAGATGCCCCTGAGCAAGCTCAGACTCGGGGTTTTTGCTCTTTAGGAAGTAGCATCTGCCGTCTATCAGTGCTCCCCTGCCTATGAGGGTCCTTATGAAGGCATTGACTGAAGAGAGGACATTGTCAATTGTTACTGTTATCGGCCTATCAAGGAACTGTCTTGTGGAATACTCGATGGATTCTGCGATTATATCGGCGGTGCGTCTTACTGAGATAAAGTTCTTCGGGTCTGTCTTGGCAGGCCAGGCAGCACTCCTGTTTCCCCACACCATATAACCTGTGCCAAAGGAATTAAAAACTGTTACTATACCGTTTTCGTTCAGGATATTTGCCTCAGTATTCGGGTCGTTTATAGAGCAGGTTATAGGCCTTTCTATGCCAGTAATGCCAAGTATCTCCCTGTTTGAAGGGCTAAACCAGTAGCCATCCTCATGGTCGGTCTTTGCAATCACACCCGCAAGCCTCTGGCTGAAAGGCTCAAGCCGTTCTGCATTGGTTTGAGTGTCGTAAACCTTAAGATGGGGATAGCATATAACAGCCCTGTATGCTGAGGTGTTGAGTTGTCCACCTGTACCCCTTGCATTAATCACCTGTTGAGGAGTATATCCCGCTGGGGCATCGATAAGGGCAATAGCCCTATGGGTCTCGCAAAGGGCTATGAGTTCAGTCATTACAGCAGTGGATTCGCAATACACAGGTGCAAGAATCAGTTTTGCAGTAAAGCCAAACCTGCTATAAAGCTCATCAATAATCTTTAAGCCTGTCCTCTGGCCTGTAGTGGCATTGTATGTGCCGATTATATCAGAGGCAGTTACCTTTGTTGGGTCGGGATTGTTATTTGTATCTTTATGCACTCTCGGGTCAAAGACATTAACGACGATAATGGTTGAACCGCCATGATCGAATATGGCATCAAGGGCATAGGGGATAGTGTAGCCTGAGGTGGCATCGCCAAAGTATTTTATCCCATCTTCCCTACTTAAAACTAAGACAGGTGTATTTACTGTCTGAGCATACCAGTCTGTCTCTGATACATCAGAAGGTTTAGTAAGATGCACGGGTGCTGTGCCAACAAGCATTATAACTGCAGACTTTACCTCCCTTACAGGGATTGGACCCTTTAAAACCTCTATGGTCTCTATACCGTGTAGATAGTTTGCAGGCATATTACACCTCCCTATCTGTTATAGGCTCTAAGTATCTTAAGCCTTTATAGGTTTCTACAATCTCTGTATCAGGCAATTCCACTACCTGACCGGGGAAAAGGATATACTCTTTGCCCTCAATCATAATGATTGTCGGGTAGGTTAGTTTTACTTTATATTTCATTTATACACCTCCGTAGATAAGTTTTCACCTTCATAGGTCCTAATCCTTGAGCTCAATGGCTCCTCTTCCTCATAGGGCACTACATATCTACCAAGCCCTTCAAACTCCACCTGATAGGCAAAATCTACCCCCTCATGAAAGAGGAGTTCTACCTTTTTTACCCTTAACATATAACCTACTGCAATATATCCCGAAAGGGCATTGATAATATTTCCCAGTACTGGATAGGCACCCTGTGCCATGTCCTTGAGGCTCTGGAAGAAGAGGATTATTGAGCCTGTAATACCTGTGGCATAGGCATAAGGGGACTGAAGCTCTTCAAAAACAAGCCTTTCAATAATAAGCCTTGCTGCAGGGTATGTCCTGGGCTTCATAAAGAGCTCTTCTGGCCTGCCTGACCATGCCTGCGTATTGCTTATACCCTTTGCCTTGAGTCTATTAACTATGGCATCTTCAAACTCTATGAGCATTGCTTAAACTCCAGTTTTATCTCTCTGGTATCAGATTTTGCAATTTCTATTAAGACCTCAAGATAAGAACTTGTCCTCTTATCTATCCTCTCTTTGCATACAGGGCAGTATTCAAAACGAATTACAGGGGTATCTACCGGAATGGAGAGCCTTCCCTTGCAATGGGGGCATTCATAAACAATATAGGTCATATCTCCTAAGCCAAACATTAAAGCACCTCTCTGAGCCTTTTTTGGAATATCTCTGGAAGCCTCTTTGTCATGGTCTTAAATACAGGCTCCATAAAGGGTCTTCTCGGGGCCCTCTCTGTGCCTGTCTCATGGTAAATAGCATATTTGACAGGGGTGCCAACAAGAGCGGAACTTTTCTTAACCTCTGAGTAAAAGCTCTGGGCTAATGTTGCAGTTTTATGCAATTTTTTCTCTGAATAGCCCTTTTTGAGCTTCCACATTAGATACTTCTCCTTCAATGAGGGCCATTCTACCCCCTCACTCCTTCCCTCTGTCTTAAAGAGCCTTGAAAGCCTTGATTCGGTTTCAGAGGCTGCCTCTTTAAGGGACTCCTGGGCAGCCCTGTTAAGCATCTGTGGCATCTTCTTGATATAACTTTCTAATGCCTTTATATCCATTTGACAGGTTCCTTTTCTGGCAATAGACCAAGAAGCCTTTCAGCCTCTGTTATTACATCCTTTGTGCGTAACACTGTTACATTCTCCTTTCCCCTGTAGTAGAGGTTAATCTCTACCGCAAGTTCTGCTACTGTAAGGAGTATCAATGCCTGCTTGACCTCTTCTGTCTCAGGAAGTATATCTACGCCTAAAAGCCTCTTTGCCCTCTGGGTTGCCCTCTGTATTGCAGGGGCTATTCTTGCATCATTGAAATCAGCCCCTGCGGACTGGAGAAATGCCTTTACATCGTCTACAGTTATTAACATTGTTCAAGATAGTTCAACATTGTTCAATTAGTTACCTTTTGGCTTTGGTTTCCTTCCCATCGCTTGCCTCCCTTTCAGCATTCCCTGATTCAATCAGCACTATTGCAATATTGTCATCTACTTCTTGAACACCTTTTTTCACCTCAATGGGTTTTCCGTTTATCCAGACTGTCGTATCCTGCTTAACTATTAGTTTCATATCTTACCTCGCTTAATTACTTTCAATTCTCACGATTGCCGGCTCATAGAGCCTCTTTGCTGTAAAGTAGGCCTTCCAGCCAATGGTCTTAATCCTGCCAAGCTTGTCAAGGTTTGTATAGGTCATCTGAAGGGTTGTGCCATCCAGGTCAACTACACCATAGGCATTCATTCCAAGAACTATTGTCTGGTAGACATCTGAATTAATTCCACCTGCACCTGCAAGAACAGGGGCTGTTGTTGAGACAACAAACTTCACTCCACCATACTGCCCTACAACACCTTTCTCGAGGATATCCTTTGATGCAATGGCAAGCTGTATTAGCTCTGTATCTGTAAAGAGGTCAAGGAGCTTGTCGGGATGGAGTATGGCAATATAGTAGCCATCCTGAAATGGCTGGATATTCTGCCTCTGAAGGAGTGCAGAGGCCTTTCTTATATCAGTCTTTGAAAGCTTCTTTGTTCCGTCAAGGGCTGACCTTCCAGAGACACCACCTGCATACAGGACATTTGTCCCCTGAGAAAGCTCTGAAAGGGTAACCCTATCAAGGGTCTGTTGGGCATTGTAGCTAAGGAGGTCTGTTGCTGCATCTACAAGAGGGGTAAAGCTTGTGATATCTGTAAATTCATCAAGGTCTATGTAGTTTCCATATTCCTGTATCTGAGCCTGTATCTGCTGTGTTGACATACTCGCACCAGAAGAGGGGGTTGGCTGGTCTGTAAGGGGTGTTGTAGAGACAGAAAGGGGCTGGAATCGGGTAAATACTGCTGTTCTGCCTGCATTTGGCGGAAGGGTGAATCTCTGCCCGTATTTTGTTGCTACAAGGTTCTCCCTGACATATTCAAGGAGTTTCCTTTCATAATATAATGGAAAAAGCTCTGGATTTGTCTGTCCTGTTACGGGCATGTTATCTTACCTCCTTAAATTTTTTTGAAAGCTTCATAAGCTCCTGATAATTCATCTTCTGGAGTCTTTCCTTTGTAAGGACCTCTGGCTCTGGTTCATTACTTGAAGATGGCTTATAGAGCTCCTTTGCCTTTCTGGAAAACTCCTCGATTATCTGACTTAAGGTGTCTGCATCCGCAGTATCAATAAGCTTGAGCATAGGGGATTCCTTATAGACAAGGTTTATGAGCCTCTTTGCCTCTGCCTTAAGATGCTCATAGTATTTCTTCCCTACCTCTGCAAGGGCCTTTAGATCCTCTATCTCTTTCAGGGATGTCTCAAGTTTAAGCTGGAGGGTCTCTACCGCCTCCTTAAGCTCATCCTTTGACATAACCTCAAGGGTCTCTTTAGAAAACCTTTCCATGTTATTCCTCCTTCTTACAATGTTTGTTATAAAGGGCCTTTGCCCTCTCGTAAATCTGTCTATGTCCATGAAGACTGCTGAGTTGCATAGCAGCTAAAAGCCTGTCGCAGGATATCTCACCCTCCCATGTCTTGTAGGGGTATCTCCTTGAGGAAGGGTCAAGGAAATAGTCTGCGGGGGCCTTCTTCCTTAGCTCAGGGTCATCCCACCAGGATGAATAATTTGCAGAAAGAAGCCTTGCATTAGGGTCAGCTCCCTCCATAACCAGAGAGAGCTCTTTGAATACTGCATTTTTTACCCTATATATTCCATCCTTTTTTTCTGTATCCACCACCACACCGACACTGACACTCTTAATAGGCGAGGGATCCATCTTTAAAAGGGAAATAAGCTTTTCATGCCCTGCTTTGGGGATCCTTACTGTAGCCATTATCCCTTTTAGCTCTTCAGTGTAATGGGCATTTACTACAGTGCCGATTATGTTTTCCACGCTGTATTTATGGTCAATAAGAAGGGGTATGCCAATGAGAGTAGGAGCTGATGCCCTTAACACCTCTTCTGGAAATACTATTGTGCCTGCTGGTCTCTGTATCGGAGTAGTGGATAGGGCAAGACAGTCGAATTCTATATATTCTTCTGTCTCTTTAAATGACCTGTACGGAGATGATAATGCTAAATCCATCATGCTTTCAGCTTATGATGTATAAAAGATATAAACAAGCAATATTTTCAATCTTCAACTATGCCCCCATAGGTAATACAGACAACTCCTGAATGGGCAACTTCATTGTGCATGCATTGACGATAGGAGGGAGAAGAAAGGCTCAACCTGTAGGCACCTGCATTTTTAAGCCTTCTTATCAGTTCTTCAGGGATTATGTCTCTGCCGATCTTTGTCTTTGTCCAGAGGATAAAATCATCTACTGCCTTTTGGACCTCCCTCTGTATTAATCCGACATTAGCCTCATCTTTCCTGTTTATATAGTATGTAAAGTCTATGTCGTAATTAATTACTTGAGGCGGGGATACTATAATCTGGTCTGTAAGGGGTCTAATCTTTTCTCCCGAGAGCATTTCCTGAACAAGGCTTACCATCTGGCTATCTGGTAAGCTTCCATCTTTAAGGATAAAGCATATATTTACCTGCCCAGGGGTTTCTGAATAGACACTCACATCTTCTATATTCTGGTGGACTGTCTTTGTCCAGAACTCATATGCCTGTTTTGAGCCAGCATTTGTAAACCTTTCTATGGAAAGCCTTATCCTTTCACGAAATCTCTCATCATCTTCAATATCAGCACCATACATGCTCATTGTGGTATTTGTAACACTCAAGACATATGGAACAGGGTCAATGAGTTTATTTATCTGTCCTATCTGGTAGCCATTGCCAGCAATACCGGGTGTTTCACATTCTGCCTCTATCTCTACAAAGGTCTGGCCTGCAGGAATCCTTCCCTCATTAATGGTTGAAAATACAATATTTCCATCAGGCGTTGCCCTTGTGCCTTTTGGTATGACTACATCGAAATTCAAGGGTGAGCCTGTGTTAAACCTGAGGGTTGTCCTTGCCTTGCTTGCCTGAAGCCTTGTTACACCATAAAACTCTGCAAGGGCATCAAGCTTTTCTCCCTTTGCATAGGCAAGGAGGTTCTGTCTTGCTGACTCATCTATATTAATTGCTGTTACAGTCATTGCATAGGCAAGGAGATTTATTATGAGCCGTTCAGGGTCTGCGGGCTGAAGCGTCCTTCCAGTGAGGTTTTCATATTTTGTTATTAATTCCTGCTCATAATATAGTGGGTCTGTAGTGATAAATTTAATCATACAGTTATCTCCTCTGTATTAATCTCCTCTGTGTCTTTAATCCTGTATTTAATTGTTACTTTGAGGCTTGAGTATTCCTTTTTCAGGTTTATCTCCTGAACCTCCACTCTTGGCTCCCATAATGAAATGGCATCAACTATCTCTTTCTTTAGCCTACCCTTTGTAATAGCAGTCAGGGGCTTATCAATAAACTGCCAGAGGTTTGAGCCAAAAAGCGGTCTGTGGGGGTCTGAGCCTTTTGGGGTAGTGAGGATTATGGAGATATTCTGGTTTATGCTCTTTATAGTATCCCTTTCGATAAGGTTCATATTGCAATTTTATGCAAATTTTGGGGAGGGTAAAAAGCAATATTTTCTAAAAAAATGTTCAGCAGGGTTCAGGCTGGCCACAGATGGTCTCTGTAAACTGTTTATAAACAGTTTACAAGGCTCATATAAAGGCTTTCTGGATGGGGTAAAGAGGGTAATAAGGGAGGGGAGCAAAAAGGGGCTTAAAAAGCCTTTAGATAAATTTCCCTGAGGTGCTCAGGAAGGAGGTCTGCGGGGTATGTCCTCTCTGCGATCCTGTCTAAGTGCCACCACCAGTGGTCAAGGGGGTATTTGTCAGGGTCATCAGAGTCGGGGGGCCATGTATATTGAGGTTGGTCTCCTAAAATGGATTTAATCAGGGATATATCAGCCTCTATTACTTCTTTTCTCCCTTCTAAGCCTCTCTGATGGATTACTTCTCTTGCATCAAGAAGGGCAGCAGATGTGCCATAATATCTCAAATCCCAGGCAGGAGGCTCGCAATCTAAAACCCAGCCTTTAATTAAATCCTCATCCCCTTTATCTTTCCAACGCTCTAATAAGTCCATCCCTTTTAAATTGCCTCCACCTTTCATCTAATGGATAGAAAGCCTTTATCTGTAGTGTATCATCTGATGAAACAACTACCTTGTTATCTTTTATAAAATGATAGTAAGTCCCACCCTTTACCCTTTCAATAAAGACCTGATCAGGAGACCTAATTATATTATAGACCCCTTTTGCATATCCTTCAAGGTCTTTATAACCAAGTTCCTTACCATGTTTTTTAAAATGTTTTTCTAAATTATCTTTTGCCTTTTCATAGGCATTTACCCCTTTGCCACCTTTTGCTGGTCTTAGCCAGTCACTACCAAGATGGGCTTTAATTTTATTTTCAAGCTCCTTAGGGCTTAAAGCTCTGTATTCATCCTCTAAGTCTCTTTGAATAGGATTATCTTTTGCAAATGCTGGTCTTTCTATGGTTACTGGTATCTCTTTTTCTTCTATCTCCGCAACTACTCTACACCTACAATGAGAATGAAGAGGCGGTAATCGGGAGGGAGCTTGAGAAGATGGTCCTTTATAAGGAGTAGTGACAAAAGGCTTATAATCTACTATAGCTCTTGGGTCATCTGAACCCTCAATAGCATCAAGAATCCTTACCGCTTCTGTTATTTCCCATGTTCTCCCATCAAAACTCCTGCAAGTCTTGCATGTAAGCCTATCCCCAACTGCATCCCATCTATAGCGTTTAATCCTTGCTTTTTGCATAGCACGAATTCTTGCAGAATTACGCAAAAAATTAACTGAAGTATCTATGATTTGTCTTGTCTTCCATTCTGTTTGAGGTTGTATGTATTCCCCAAATCTATCAAGAAACTCTCTTATACCAGCCTGACCACGCCCAATTGGGTTTCCTTCTTCAAGATAATATTTTGAGAACCATTTAACAATTCTTAGCCGGATTTCTCTGTCTCCTTTGAAAAATTTTCCAAGATAAAAATCATGAAGCTTTTCCGCATAAGAAATAGCTCTAAAATCTGGTATGGAAAGCTCAGGTTTAAAAATTATCCCAACTTCAGAAAGAGCTTTAGCTTGAGTCTCTTTATAAATCTTTTCAAGCTCAAGCTTAAGTGCATACTTAACTTTTTCAGGAAGCTGAAATTTTTCTTCAAGGGCAATTAAAATGTAGCGAGTTAAATCATCAAAGCTTATAAAATATGTTGCTTTACGCAGAATATCTGCTAAGGCATCTCTTAAAGAAATACCAAGACAAGGATAAAGAAGTTTGTAGAGTTTCTCTACTATTTCGTTTCCTTCTTTATCCCATTGTCCTTCCATTGCAAACTCTCAAGAATAAGTCTTAGTTCAGAACAGTAACCACGCATAAGCTCTATGTTTTTTAGTAAGCTCTTTGCGTTTTCAGGGTCAAGGCAGTAACTTCCGTTTGTCTTGAAAAATTCCACTTTATAGTAGCTCGGCTCTTCCGGTATCTCTGGAAGCTCAGGTCTAACATACTCGGTCTTAACAATCTTACTTGTCATAAGGGAACAACCTATTAAGCTCAAGCAAA
>Ga0078972_1009868_pt1 | contig 18404 bp, 16 predicted proteins | sample YelNatPaOPGAMG01_FD_67568 | JGI IMG/M metagenome (GOLD analysis project Ga0078972, IMG submission 67568) | Hot spring thermophilic microbial communities from Obsidian Pool, Yellowstone National Park, USA - OP-RAMG-01 (SPADES assembly) (version 2) | ecosystem: Environmental > Aquatic > Thermal... | reverse complement strand
TTTACTACTACTCTTCGTAAGACTTTGTACCAGGGGAATATAAGCTGTAGTCTGAGGCTTGGGAGTAGCAGCAATCTCTGGCTTAGAGAGGGCTTGAGGTTGAGAAGGGGCTTGAGGAAGATTAGCAGTAGGGGGAGTAGAAGGAGTAGTAGGAGGAGCAAGAGCGGCAGAGGATTTTTGCTTGTTAAGAAGAATGGTGAGTTTTTTAGGCTCCCTATTAAGTGAGGGTATATGAAGCAATAGGGTCAGTCTGTGTTCTCCAGCTGTTAGAGAGTTCAGGTTAGAGAGAGAAAGACTGGTTTCGCAAGAGCCTTGGCAACTCTCTTTACTGAAAGAAGCATTGATTCCTTTAGGTAGATTCTCTATTGAAAGAGTAAGCGGAGGAATAGTTTCGGACGGCAATTCCATAGCTGTCTCTAGTCTGAGTTTTAAGGGGATGGTTAAAGAATCCTGATTGTTAAGAGAGAAATTGGTTTTCTCGGTATAGAGACTATAGTCTGCAGAAGCAAGTAGCTCTTCTTGGCTCTTTCTTACAAAGAGGTCTTTTATCACCCAGATATTGGGACCGCGGTTAGTGATATATAGGTCATTATTGCTATCAAAGGTAATATAGCCTGGAAAACCTACATCTATGACCTTCTCTGGTTCAATGCTTCTTCCGGAAGGGTTAATTCTATAGATAGAGTTGCCAATAAAGAGCCAGATGTAGTGATCAGGACCCCAGACAAACTCCATTAGATCCTTGCCGTAGTAGCCAATTGCCCCTCCAAAGACCGCTCCTTGGGAGCTGGGAATCTCTTTGGTGGCAAGGACTTCGCCGGTTCTGATGTCTATCTTGTAGAGAGTGTTGGTTTGGTAGTCAGCTTTTAAGACTATACCTGGCTCTACTTCAACGATAGCACCTCTGCCGTAAGAACCCGGTAACACTTTTTCAATCTTTTTACTAGCAGTATCGAAGAGAAAAAGGGTTTTACCGTAATCAATCACAATCTTGCTACCATAAAGGGCATTGGCAATTCCTCTAATTGGGCCATCTTTAAACTCCTCTCTTAATACTCCATAGTTTTCGTTATTGACAAAGGGCAGAGGCAGATCCACACTGCCCCTATAGGAGAGTTTAGGATTATACCAGAAGAATGAAGAACCTGTAGAGTCTCTCTCATGGGCACCAGCAAGATAAAGAAGACCATCTCTACCTTCAGTGATATGAAGGTAGTATTTAGCCATAATATGTGCAGAGGAATTTTGGTTGGGTCTTGGCATATAGTGGGGGTTATTATTGGGGTTAACTTCCACCAAAGACTCTCTCTTTGGACTCCAGGGTTTTTGTGGATCCCACTCCTTCCAGGCGGAAGGATAGCCGACAAAATACACCTTCTTATGAATCTGAGAGTAGAAGGCTTTGTAGATCTCTACTCTTGGATTACCAAGAGAAACCTTTGAGTGTTTAGCGGTATCAAATAGGAAGACACAACCATGATTTTCACCAAAACCTACTAACTGATTGTTGCCTAAAGAGAGCAAGGGAATGGTGATACCAGCTGCTCTCATTCTAATCCCAGGAATGGTTAACTCCTGCCAGGTTTGCTCTCCGGACTTTTTCCATCGCAAGGTAGCTTTACCTTCTGTTGAGGAGTCAACCAAGAGATCGCTTGTATCAATAGTGTAATTAGAGGCAGCAGGAGGGTAACCCGAGGGAAATTGAGTAGGAGGATTGGGATTGTTTGGGGTATTGGCAGTGAGTGGTTCTGGAGGATTAAAGCCGTTTAGTTTAAAACTATATCCCACCACTTTACCATTTTCTTCAACGCTGTAAGAGCCGGTGGCATAACCTTTTTGGTGATCATAACTAACCTTCATATAGGTAGCAGGAATTTCCTGCCAGAATTTTTGCTCTTTACCAGTAGCCATCTCTTTGATTACCAGCGCCCAGATGTTTGGTTTGCCATATTGATCTCTTACTGCCGTATAGATATATCGACCATCGCTAGCGATAGTGTAGACATAGCGATAATAGGGAGGTCCAGGATCGGCAATAATACCAAAATCAGTAATAGCTTCAGGATTGCCGTTACCCTGAGGGTCTTTAGTAGGATCATAGCGAATAACCTTCCCTTTGACAGTAGTGCCAAAATAGAGAGCTAAATCAGGACCCAAGCTCCAAGATTGGGTGCCTCCATCGTTAAAACGATAAATAGTTTTAACTTCCCCGCTTTTAAAGTCATAACTGACAAGAGTAGCATTTATTTGGTTGGTAATATAGATTTTACCATTAGGATGAAGAAGAAGACAGCAGGGATCGGGTCTGCCTGGCCCGCCATCTACCACCCGATATTCTTTGGTGTCAAGATTAACATCAACAATCTGATAGGGAATGGTTGGGTTATAGAGGCTGTAGAGTTGGATAAAATGGACTTCTCCGGTAGTAAGGTCTCTGGTAGTGAGACTAGAAGAAAGAGTTGCTTGCTCAATTGGTCCCTGCCACCAGCTTTCTACTTTGAGATTTTTAAAGTTAGGATTAAGTTTATAGAGGGAAGTGGCAGGACTTTTGGGACTAAAGATTTTATTTAATTCCTCTTCAGATAGTAAAGGAGTAGAAGGGTTAGGTGCAGGTTGGCTGATATCAGCGGCAATCCGTTGATTAAGAGCAATTAAAAAAGCGCTCACAAAGAGAGCAATAATTATAAAAACCGATAATTCTTTTCTAACCTTCACTTCCTTTCCCTCCTTTTTAGGCATCTTTTCTAAAGTTTATTCTAACACTTAGTAAGAGAGAAGAAAGATTGACAAAATTATTTTTTTGTTTTTGTCATCTTTCTTTACATCTATTGTCAATTTTGGCATCTTAAGTCTTATGGAGAAATTCAAAATTCTTATTGCCCCCCATCCCCTTCTTAGAGAGAAAGCTAAAGAGGTAGAAGAGATTAATGAGTCGCTCAAAGCGACAATTGCCCAGATGTTTAAAATCATGAAGGACTCCAAAGGGGTAGGGTTAGCCGCTCCTCAGCTAGGTATTAGTAAAAGAATCTTTGTAATGGGAGGAGATGAAGACGAAGAGAAGGTTCCTTTTGGGGTTTGGATTAATCCTTCTATAAAGCCTATTTCCAAAGAAAAAGCTATTGGAGTAGAGGGCTGTCTTTCTTTCCCGGGGCTGGAGTTGCCCATTTTAAGATTTACCAAGATAAAGGTGAAAGGCAAGGACGAAAAAAATAGGCCTAGAGAGGCTATCTATGAAGGTTATCCAGCACGGGTGGTGCAGCATGAGTTTGATCATCTTGAGGGTATACTTTTTACAGACCGGCTAAAGCCCCTTAGAATAGTACTTATGGGGTCACCGGAGTTTGCCGTAGAAATTTTTGAGGCTATCTATACACACCCAGCTTTTGAGGTGGTTCTCGTGGTCTCAGAATCGGATAAACCAAAAGGTAGGGGTCTAAAAATCCAACCAACACCTGTAAGCTCTTGGGCAGAAAAAAGAAAACTACCTCTTTTTAAAGTGGAAAAAGAGGATAAGGCTTTAAGCAAACTAGAGAAAGAACTAAAAAGTCTTAATCCTGATCTTTTGTTAGTTTGTGCTTTTAGCCGGATTTTACCTCTTTCTATTCTTAAAATTCCTCGATATCCCGCACTGAATCTGCATTATTCTCTGCTGCCCAAATATCGAGGCGCAGCACCGGTCCAGGCTGCTATTTTGGCAGGTGATACCTATACCGGTATTAGTCTAATGCAGATGGATGAACATTTAGATACTGGACCCATTGTTTATCAAGAAAAAGTCAAGATTGCACCCTCTGATAATAGTGAAAGCCTAACCCAAAAACTGACCCAAAAAAGCAGCCAGCTACTTCCCTCGCTTCTTGTCTATTTTGTTGGTGGTTTGCTTAAAGCAGAGCCGCAAAGGGGATCCGCTTCTTATGCTCCTCGTCTAAAAAAAGAAGATGGCAGGATTGACTGGCGTAAGTCTCCGGTAGAGCTAGAGAGGTTTATTAGAGCAATGAATCCTTGGCCAGGTGCTTACACAGAAATAGCGGGCACAAGAATAAAAATCCTTAAAGCTCATCTGGAGGGCGAAAAACTAGTGATTGACCTGCTGCAACTTCCTGGTAAAAAACCAATTCTGGCAAAAGATTTTAAAAAAAACTATAAGTCTTTAAGCATTGACCCCAACCTTATAAGTCTGCTACAATAGATTTTGATATGTTAAAGATACGTTTAGCCAGAGTTGGTAAAAAACATTTTCCTTTTTTTAGGGTAGTCTTGACAGAGGATAGCGCTCCTGCCAAAAGTAATTTTATAGAAGTGCTAGGTCATTATTCTCCTTTGACTAAAAAACTTGTAGTAAAAAAGGAGCGTATTTTGTATTGGCTAAAAATTGGCGCTAAACCCTCTGAATCCCTTCATAACCGCTTAGTTGATGAAGGAATTATAGAAGGCAAAAAACTGAAAAGGCCTACCTTTAAGAAGAAAGAGAAGAAAGAGGCGAAAGGAGAATTAAAAGCAGAAAATAAAGAAGTATCCACACAAGCAACAGAGGAAAATAAAGAGTAGGATTTATAATCAACCTTCTAAAAATATATTGACAAAATGGATAATAAAAGATGCAATTATTAATTTGTAAAGGGTCGTAGATGATAAAGTTTTAAGCCAGAAAGGAGTCAAATGGCCGAAGAAAAAACAAAAGATCAAGAGTTTGTCGAATATGTAGTTAAATCTATAGTAGACAAACCTGATAAAGTGACTATCAAAAGAAGGATTGATGAGATGGGGGTACTGATAGAGCTTGGGGTAGATAGAAGTGATATGGGTAAAGTTATTGGAAAAAATGGCCAAAATGCCCAAGCCCTTCGCACTCTTCTTAGGGTGGTAGGCGCCAAACATAATGCTCGTGTTAATCTCAAGATTTTAGAGCCTGGTAGGCACGAGGAGCAAAAGAAACAACAAGAAGAGAAAGAGAATTCTCCAAAACTAGATGATGTCCCAAGCGATGTAATAGTCTAGCCTGCAAAAGGCTAGACTATTATTTTAATTTGAGCTTTTTTGAGAAAGCAACTTTTCTTTATTGTTAATATTCTAGAACACTATTTCCTGGTTTAGTTTTCTTTTAGATGCAAAGCCTCTTTAATAACGGACAGGCCTAGCGTCAAACATTTTTCGCGGCTAGGCAGAATTTCTTCTAAGCCTAGCTTTTTTAGAATATCTTTAAGAGAGAGTTTTTTTATCCTCTCTAAATTGCTGCCTTTTGCTAAATCTCCTGCTGCTGAGGCTCCTACGATTGTCAATACACAGCCTTCTCCTGAGAAAGCTATCTTTTCAATCAAATTTTCTTTCAGCTTAATTTTTACCTTTAGTCTGTCGCCGCAGAAAAGATTCTCTTTTTCTGCTTGAAAATTAAAATCGTCAATCTCATCAAAATGTTGAGGATTTTTGTAAATCTCTAAAATTTTTTCTCTATAAAGATTCATCTTTTCAAAAAATTAATAGCTTCTTTGAGAACCATAATAAATTTATCAATCTCAGTTTTCTGATTATAGATAGCCAGCGAAGCCCTTACAACTGCTTCTCTGCCAAAGGCATGTACCGCTGGTGCAGCACAGACTTGTCCGGCGCGTACAGCTATCTCGTATTGGTCAAGAAACTGAGCTAAATCATGAGGATGGATGCCTTCTATTACGAATGAAAAGATTGCCAACCGCGAATCATTAGTCTTTGGCCCTATAAGTTTTACCTCTTTTAGACTTAATAGTTTTTCCAACATATATTGACTCAGCTTTTGTTCATGATCAATAATTGTGCGCCAACCTAAATCTTTTATGAATTTTATAGCTTCGCTCAGGCCGATTGCTTCGGCTATAGCTGGGGTACCTGCTTCAAAATAATAGGGTGGTTGGTTGTATACCGGTTGGTTGTTTTTTCTGACGGTAATAACCATTTCACCGCCAAAAAAGAGAGGAGAAAGCTCCTTTTGTTTTTCTTTACGAACATATAGGATACCGATCCCTGTAGGTCCATAAACCTTATGGCCGGAGAAGGCTAAAAAGTCTACTGGCAGTTTTTTGACATCAAGTGGTAAATGAGCAGCTGCTTGGGCAGCGTCTAAGAGCGTGGGTAGTGAAAGTTTATTGGCTTTTTGAATGATCTCTTCTAGAAAAGGAACTTCACCGGTGAGATTAGAAGCAGCCGTAATTGCCAAAAAAGAGGCTTTTTGAAGGTTTTTTTCCAAAAATTCTAGGTCTAGCCTTCCATTCTCTTTTAGGGGTGCATAGAGAAAAGAAGCTCCCTTCTTTTTAGCTAACTGCCAATAAGGTAGGTAATTAGAGTGATGTTCAAGAATGCTACTTAAAATAAGGTCACCCCTTTTTAACCTTTTTTCTAAAAAACCCAGTACTACCAGGTTAATAGCTTCACTAGTGTTTCTTACAAAGATAATCTCCTGGGGTGAGGCATTAATAAAAGAAGCAATCTCTTGTCTGGCTTCTTCGAAAGCAATTGTAGATTTTTCAGCAAGTTGGTAAATACCACGATGGACATTAGCCCCTAGTTTTTCGTAATAATTCACAATTGCCCTTATTACCCTTCTAGGTTTAAGGGTAGTAGCCGCTGAATCAAAATAAATTAAATGCGGATGATTCTTAAAGATTGGAAATTGAGAGCGTATGTTCTCTTTCATCTTTGAGTTTTAAATCAATTAGTCTATCAAGTTCTAATGCATACTCAATTGGTAATTTTTCTACAATGGGTTCAATAAAGCCATGAATAAGAAGAGCCTCCGCCTCTTTTTCAGAGAGGCCTCTAGAGAAAAGATAGAAAAGCTGTTCTTCTTCCAATTTGCCCGCTATCGCCTCGTGCGTTACTCGACAATCTGGGTTTTCTATATCTAATCTGGGAATAGCCTGGGAAGCAGAGTCTTTGTCTAAAATGAGTGATTCGCATCTCATATGAGCTTTAGCTCCTTTTGCCTCTTTATCAATCTTAATAACTCCTCTAAAGGTATTTTTGCCACCATTAAGAGATAAGGACCTTGAGGAAATTTCTGAAGAGGTATTTTTGGCTTTATGAAGCATACGCGCACCGGTATCTTTTATTTCGCCCCTGCTTGCAATAGAAAATCCTTTATAGCTGCTTTTAGCATTTTCTCCTAAAAGGATTGAGCTAGGATAAACCATAGACACTGCTGATCCCAAAGAAACTGTCAGCCAATTTACCTTAGCATCTTTTTCTACTAGCGCTCTTTTTGTGTTTAGGTTATAAATATTTTCTGCCCAATTTTGGATTGTAATGTAGTTTACGGTGGCACCTTCTTTAGCAAAAATTTCTACTACTGCTGAGTGGAGAGATTGGTTGTGGTAGCGAGGGGCTGTGCAGCCTTCAATATAAGTAAGAGAAGAGTTTTTTTCGGCAACAATAAGGGTATGTTCAAATTGACCAAACCCTTCTGAGCCTATATAGAAGTAGGATTGTAGCGGCGATTTAACTTTTACTCCTTTTGGTACATAGATGAAGGAGCCACCAGACCAAACCGCGGCATGAAGGGCCGCAAATTTGTTGTCGTTTAGAGGTACACAGTCTGTCATAAAATATTTTTTGAGGATTTGGGGATATTTTCTTAAAGCTTCATCTGTGCTACAAAAAATTACACCTTCTTTTTCAAAACTTCTCTTTAGACTTTCATAAAATATTTGAGATTCATATTGACTGACAAGTCCGGCCAAAAAGCGTTTTTCAAACTCAGGTAATTCCAGTTTTTCATAAATCTGTTTTATTTCACTAGGCACTTCTTCCCAGGAAGATACGGGTGTTTTTAGAAAAGGTTTAAAGTAGCAAACATTATCAAAATCTATTTTAGAAAGATCGGGGCCAAAATTAGGAAGAGGCATTTTTTTGAAAATCTCAAATCCTTCTAACCTCTTCTCTAACATCCATTTTGGTTCTTCTTTATATCTAGAGATTTTTTCTATTATCTCGCAAGAGAGACCTTTTGGGGAATAGAAAGATTCTTTTTGCTTTAGCATTTTTTAGTAATTAAATTAAAATTTAATGAAAAATTTTAATTTTTTCAAATTATATGAAAATTTCATATTTTTAAAATAATTGTATGAAATTATTATAATAAAGTATGAAAAACTCATATAGATGTATGAAATCTAGAATCTTTTTTCCAAAAAAGTTTTCCATCTTTTAAAATAAATATTTTTTGAAAATTGATGTTTTCTAAAATTTGTTTGTTATGGGTAATCCAAATAATACTTTGAGTTTTTGGTTTGTTTTTAATCAACTTAATGAGATTATTTAAAGTTTCTTTATCCATATTGGCATCTAATTCATCAAAAATGGCTAATTTAGGAGCGACTAATAGATATTGAAGTAATTCAAACCTCTTTCTTTCACCTCCGGAAAAACCCTCATTGATATAACGCTCTAAGATTGCAGGTGGAAGTTGTACTTTCTTTAAAAAATCAACAAGCTCTTTATAAGAAAAATTGCTGGCGATTTTCCTTAGAAAACTGTAAACTTTTACACCCGAAAGCACAGGTGGAAATTGGAAACAGAGGAAAATTCCCAGTTTGCTTCTTTCGCTCATAGACAAATTGTTTATTTTTTGACCATTAAAATATATTTCTCCCTGAACAGAAAGATGAGGATGACCAATAATAGCATTAGCTAAGGTGGTTTTACCGATGGCGTTTTTGCCAATTAAAGCAACATTTTCTCCAGCCGCAATATCCAGATCTACCCCTTTAATTACTTCTTTATTTTTGTAGCTGACCCGGAGATTTTTGAGACTAAGTAACATCAGACATTAATAAAATCGCTCAGCTTAATTTTTGAGAAAAGTTCAGACATTTTTTCTTCGGCTTTTTGCCAGGTATAAAATACTGGACAATTACCAAAAAGCTGACAGGTACCTTTTTCACAAGGTATACGAAAGAACTTATCCTCTTTTTTTAAAACCTCTGATAAAGCAATTTCTTGCGGGGGTTTTGCTAATCTGTAGCCACCATTTTTGCCTTCTTTACTCTCAATCAAGCCCAAAAAGATCAACTCTCTTGCTACTACTCTTAAAAATGGTAGTGGCAGTTTTTTTTCTCTGGCTATTTGGGTAAGTGAAATAAAATTGTCGCCCGCTTGTACTAGAGCGACCAAAAGAATAATTTTTAATTCTTGGATTTTAGTAATACTCATAACTAAATTTGTATTAATTTTATATGAGTTCGAAAAAAAATGCAACCCCTCATTACAATTGAGTACTTTTGTGTGGTTTTTGATTTCTTAAGAGAAGCGGACTTTAAATCAAAGAAATTTTTCAACTATCTATTTTTTATCTACAAAAAAATAAAAAATCATTTTGGTTAAGAGACTACACCCTTGGACCGGCTTTTTAATCCTTCTTTTTCTCTATTAGATATGCTATTAAATCTAAAAGAAAAGATGTCTTCTTTGGTTATCTCAAAAAGAAAAAGGGGTTACTTTGGTATCACTTTTTTTGAACCCAAATTTGAGGAGAATATTGGTACTGCTATTAGATCGGCTAATTGTTTTGGAGCCGATTTTATGGCTGTGATTGGCGCTCGCTACAAAAAACATCCCGGAGATACCACAAAAGCAGAAAAACATATTCCCTTTTTTGAATATAAAGATCTTAAAGATTTTTTTGAACATTTGCCTTTGGGTTGTGAGGTGGTGGGTATTGAATGTGACGGAGAACAACCTCTGGAAAATTTTGTTCATCCGGAAAGATGTGTATATGTTTTTGGCGGCGAAGACAGGACTCTACCGCCAGAAATAAAAACGCGTATTCGCATCCCCACCCCCTATTCGGTACCTCTTAATGTTGCGGTTTCTGCTTCAATAGTTCTTTATGATAGATATCTAAAAAGAAATTTTTTAAGGTATAAACACCTAATTTAGATTTTTTCTTTATTTAAAATCTGCTATAGTTATTTTATAATGAACAAAATTGCTGTGATAATTCTACCGCTTGCTCTTATTGCGATTCTTGGGGCCATTTTTTTGTTTTTAAAATACCTGCCGGAAGAAAAAACATCTCTTCCAGAAAAAATTGAGTTTAAGAGTGAAACTGTTCCTGCAAAAAGGATAGATGGTGGTTGGACGCGGGGTGTTGAGCAAGCCAGTTTGGAACTTATAGAATTTGCTAATTTTAGTTGTCCAGCGTGCGCTGCTTATGCGCCAATCCTTAATCAACTTCTCAAAAATATTCCTGAGCTTAAAATCACGTATAAACACTTTCCTTTCTCCTATCACAAAAATGATATACCGGCGGCAATGGCTGCAGAAGCGGCGGGAGAGCAAGGTAAATTTGCAGAGATGGCTGAACTTTTGTATGCCCGCCAAGATGAGTGGGTAAATAGCAGAAATAACGAGATTTTTATTCGCTATGCCGAAGCGTTAGGGCTTGATATAGAAAAATTTAAGAAGGATCTAGATAACAGCGAACTTAAAACCCGAATCCTTACTAATCTAAGCGAGGCTAACCAACGTCAGTTAAACGCTACTCCTACTTTCTTTCTGAATGGCAAAAAAATTGAGTTTCCTCCTGAATATACTCAAGCGTATAAAATTATTACCAGTGCGGCTAAAAAATGAAACCTAAAACCTCCCGGCTAATTGTTTTGTTAGCTGTGGTTATTCTTCTTGCGGGTTTACTGCTGAGGCTGCTTTTTCTATCTTCTCCGCAAGAATATGTTTTTGATGAGGTTTATTTTGCTAAGTTTGCCAGTGCTCTTACTCGGGGTGAATATAATTATGATATCCATCCACCACTGGGTAAAGTATTGATTGGATTAGGTATTCGGTTGTTGGGTGACAATTTTCTTGGCTATCGGGTAATGCCCATGCTTATAGGTACGCTCTTTTTATTTATCGTCTATCTTTTTAGCAAAGCTTTTTTCAAAAACGAAATTACAGCTCTTATAGCCCTATTTATTACTTTCTGTGAGGGTACCTACCTTGTTTACTCTCGACTCTCGCTTTTGGATATTTTTATGCTTACCTTTGGCTTTTTATCTCTTTACTTCCTGGTCCTTTATTTTAAAGAGGAAAAACTATTTTGGCTTTTTCTAGCTGGTTTATTTGCGGGTTTTACCATTTCAATAAAATGGATTGGTTTAGGAATAATTGTCAGCGCCTTTATCTTTTGGTTACTGTTCTTATCCAAAAAGACCCTTAAAAAAACTCTGCTTTTTTTATTAGCCTTCGGGCTCCTACCCCTTCTTATATATACTGCCGTCTTTACCTTTGTTTTCAAAGAAGATTTTTGGGTGAATTTCAAACTCTGGCATATCCAGACATGGAATTATAACATTCACTTAAACGAAGGCCATCCTTATGGAGCTAAATGGTGGACGTGGCCATTGCTTTTAAGACCCATCTGGTTTTATTACAAACAGGTCCCCCCTTCCCAGGTGGTTGGTATTCTTACTGTTGGCAACCCAATACTCTGGTGGACAGCTAGCCTGGTTGTGCTTTTTGAATTAATAAGAAATTATCAACGAGGTAACCCGAAAATCTCTGCTTTGCTGGCTGGCTGGGCAGTCTTTTTTCTTCCTTGGATTTTTGTAGGGCGTGTGCTTTTCCTCTACCATTATCTTTTTTCTTCGGTTTTTGCCTATCTTTTACTTAGTAATCTTTTAAGCGAAATGTGGCAAAATCAAAAAAATCGTCTACTTGTCAAGATAATTTTAGGTCTTGGTTTTGCTATGTTTTTATTCTTTTTGCCGCTTTGGATGGGGCTGCCTATTTCTGAGAGGTTTTACAGTTGGCACATCTTTTTTAGAAGTTGGATTTGATTTGAGGGCTTTCTTAACTTTTATAAGCTCAATAAAGGTTCTAAAAATAGCCCTACTAGCCCTTAACTTAGACTCTTTATGATGTTTCCAGGACACCCCCACTTCTTTAATCTTGAGACCTTTTTTCTGAGCTGCAGCTAGAATGGCAAAATCAAAACCCCACCCAAAGATCTGAAGTTCGTTAAACAAGAGAACAGCTGCCTTTTCGTCGAATAATTTAAAGCCGCATTGACTATCTTTGACCCTGAGGTTTAAAAGGGTTCTGATAAAAAGACTACCTATAAAAGAGATGACTTTTCTTAGTTTTGACGGTTGTTGGGCTTTAGATGTAGAATGTTTCCTTGAGCCAATAATTATGTCAAATTCTTTCACAAAGGGCAATAATTTTTTCAGTTCCCAAATAGGGGTAGAGGAGTCGGCATCCATAAATAATCTAAGTTTACCTTTTGCCATAAGCATGCCAACTTTTACGGCGTAACCTTTGCCTCGGTTTTGAGAGTAACTTTTTATAATCAGGCGAGGCTCGTTTTTGGCAATTTCCTGGACTATCTTTGCGGTATTATCAGTACTGCCGTCATTTACAACAATTACTTCAAATAAAAAATTTTGGCGCGAAAGCCAATCTAAAACACTCTTTAAAGTCGATGGCAATCTATTTTCTTCATTATACGCAGGGATAATTACTGATAAATAGGGTTTCATTTTATTTCGTAGAGATATAAACTAGCGCCAATTTTTACTCTAGGTTGATAGTTTTTAAGCCAAGAAAGGTCTGTTGAAGGATAATAGAGTCTATTAAGAGCTCCCACATTAATAATAACAATACCTGTTCCGGGGAAATTTTCAATATTAGAATAGTTGAGTTTTAAGTAGTCAAATGCTTTTTTGTGCCAACTGTAACCTACATAAAGAGTAAGAGAGTTCTGACCAGTTTTGTGGAGATAGTCTTTAAGTCGATAGAGGTCTTGGCCCCAATCTAAGTTGGAATCTAATAGAAAGTTTTGGGTTTTTGTTTGTGGGATTAATTCGTTAAAATAAGCAATATAGTTGGGAAAACCCCTAAGAGAGCTTAAAAGAAAAAGGCTTAATCCAAGGGCCAGCAAAGTATTTTCTTTTTCTCTAAATAATTTAGCTAGATTTAGCAATCCAAAACTAGCAAGAAACAGAAGTGGTACCTCTAGTGGCAAAATATGCCTTATGCCTATGTTTATTCTAGAAAAAAGTGTCGAAAAACCAAAAAGAAGGTAGGGTAAAAAGAACCAGAGCTTTTTCAGTTCTTCTTTTTTATACTCTTTTTTCTTGAATTTCTTTAGTAAAAAGAAAATACCCAAGCAAACAAGAAGAATTTCTAAAAGCGGAGTTTTAAATAACCAAGCCAAAGGAAAATAAAAAGGTGTTCCATTTTCAAAAATGCGCCCTAAAAGATAAGCTGGGCGTCCTGTTATACTCTCTCTTATTACCAAAAAGACTCCTTTTAGATAGAAACTAAGTAGAGGAAGTGGCAGTAATTTAAGTTCATAAGCAAAGTAAGGAGGAGAAGGAATGGTGCCCGGAGTTCCCTGAGGAAATCCAACTTGAAATCCATAAGTCAGCCAAAGGAAGAGTAGAGCAGTGTCAAGACCAGCTAGTAGATTTTTAATTTTTTCTTTTTTGGCAAAATATAAAAGGTAAAGAATTAAAATTGGCCAGAGGCTTAGAGCAGAAAATTTACAAGCATTGGCCATTCCCACAGAAAGACCACTGGCAATAGCCCATTTTAGGTTAGCTTCTTGGGTATAGCGATAAAGAGTATAGGCTGAGAGAAGAAAGCCCAATGTTACCCCAATATCAGTAGTCACAAGCCGGCCATGAGCCAAAATATTTGGATGTAGAGCCAGAAAAAAGCTTGTAAGAAGGGCTACCTTTTTGTTGAAAATTCTTGAGAGACTAAAATAAGTAAAAACTGTTAAAGTAAGGGTAATAAAGATATTGGGCAGTCTGGCTAGATTGAAGAGCTTCTTGGCGTCGTTATCTATGTAGACAAACTTTTCTGCTTCTAAAAAGCCTTCACGGCGATTATCGTAATAAAAATCTTTACTTTTCTTTAGAAACTCCGGGGAAAGATTAAGTACAGGTTTACTCTTAAGAATTGCCAACGCGCTTAAAACCTTAACAAGCGGTGGATGTTCTGGATTGAGTGAATAGTTTTTTTGAGTTAAGATAAGAAAACCGGAAAGCAGATGTATGGGTTCGTCAGCCACCGGAGAATCTTGACGGGCGCTGCTTATAAGAAGGATGAGCTGAAAGATAATAAGTAGGAAACAGAGAATGATTTTTCTAAGCATTTCTTTCTGAAACCGCTTTTTTTTCAGTAACCTGATATTCTAAGTATTTTGCCAACAAGAGGCGCGTTTGCGCGTCAATGGCAGCCATTGAAGAGAAAAAGACTGAAACAATGGGGGTAAGCAACCATTGCGTTATTAGAAGTAAGTAAAAATAGGCCGGTTTGTGTTTTGGTTTGGGTTGATAAAGAAGGAGCGAAAGAATAATTACTACTCCCAAACCTATACTTGCTAAAGAGAGCATTATTTTTGTGATTTTGGGCAGATTATAGCCAATAACCGTTTGGTTAAAATTGGGAGAAAGTAAAAATGGTAGCCAGCCAATGATGGTGATATAGATGGCAGCCACCGCCCATGAAAAGTGCCCCTCAATGAGTCTAAAAAGCTCCCAAAACTTTAATCTAAAACTTATTTCTTTATCTTGAAGCGCGCGTAAGGCAAATTCAGCAATATCCGAAGCACCCCACGCCCACCGTCGCAGTTGTCGATACTGGTTGATAAGGGTTTTTAAGTAGGTTTCAGCAAGTACTGCATCCATACGGAGAGGGATAAAGATAGGTTCTATTTTTATCCGCGCTTTGTAATAAAAGAACATATCAATGTATTGTCGGCTATCTTCAGGAATGGCATCTACAGCATAAAAACCGATATCTACAAGCGTTTGAAAAACATCAGAACGAGAGGAAAAATTACGAAAGCGATGAGGTCGCAAGGAGTTAAACATAAATGTAAATGTTGAAGAGGTGGCTACGATTCGCATAATCGCAGGTGTGTCCCAAATATTGTTAGAATAAACGTGTACTGGCTGAAAAGAGACTGCTAGCGAGGGATTACTGGTTAGATACTTGTAAGCTACACAATTAAAATACTCCGGATGAACACGAGTGTCTGCGTCAAAATTGTGGATAAGTACCCTTCTGTAGTCAATTTTTAGTTCATCAAGAAGTTTTTGTAAGGTTTTTGCGGCATAAGTGGCGTTAGCTGATTTGCATTTTATTTCACCTGGTAGGTTTTTGGGGTGAATAGAAAGAATAAATTTAAAAAAGCGTCCTACAAACTCTTTCTCTAAAGTTTTAAACACTTCATAAGGATGATCTCCCGCCCTCTCTTCACCTCCGAGGATAATAATCAATTGTTTTTTAGTATTTAGATTTGATTGGGCATAAGAGGCAATTGAACTTCTTAGGATCTCGAGGGGCTCTTTATAGAAAACCAATACTACGGCATGAAGAAGCATTTCTTGAGGAATCTTCCGGTGATTCCTCTCTTCAGGCAATTCTGCAAGAAGCTTTTTCCAGTTTTTCTTCTGGTCCCTACTGATAAAGAAGTAGGCTTTAAGGATGTTTACTGTAAAATAAAGCGAGCGCACAAACCAATAAAGATCAAAAGTGATAACCAGTATTGCTACAACTTCTGGTAAGAAACGCGAAGCAAAAACAGGAAAAAGAAGTGCTGACCATGTTAGGGCACCAGGCAATATTTCAAAAAAGCGTTTGTAAGTTTTTTCTAATTTATTGCGAGGAATAACAGCGTGTTCCATTAGATAACTTTTGCTTCAAAGATGCTTAATATAAGAGTAACAGAGACTGTAAGCTGGAGATAGATGGTGCCCAGAAGGAGTACCTGGCGCAAAGCGGTTTCTTTTTTATAAAGCGGCAGTAAAGCTGAAAGATTTAAAAATAAAAAAAGCATTTCTAAGTTAATCAGTTTTAACTTAAACGGAGAGAGAATGATGATTGAATTGCCAATGATGAAATTTTGCCAAACAAAATAGTTTACGGCGGCAAGAAACAGATTAGTCAAAAACAAAAAGAGAGTCAGTCTTTCGCGTAGATAGGCACCGCTAAAGATCTTTTTTAGAATTGTCCAATAAAGAAGCATTTTTTAAGTATAGCACACCCAAAAGCTTTTTGCTAAAATTCTCCGTGTATGGAGAATTTTCTAAGAGATGAATATTTCTCTAAAGCAAAAATTACCATTAAGAAAATTTTAGAAAAAGGCGCTCAAAGATACTTTGAAGAGTCTTTTAAGACAAAGAAATGTTTTTATCCGGAAAAAAGAGTTATTAACTGTATGGATGAGGGCACTCCTGGTGGTTTTCGAGTAGCGGGTTCAATGATTCTTCTTGCAGATCAAGAGGCGGCATCTTTCGTTCAACAATCTGCTGCCCAAGGGCTTTTTAGTCACACTGATTGCGGAGCGGCTGCGCTTGCTTTTCGTAAGAAATATAATTTAAAATCAGACGAACAGATTGCTTTAAAAGAGATTGATAAATTTGCCCAATCTGAAGCAAAAAGACTGGCAAGATTAACAGAGATTGCTTACTTAGGGCACCTTGATAAAGATAATTTAAAAAGACCGCTGGGATTACATATAGCCAGCGCAGCTTATTATCTGGCTTTACCCTATTTTGATCCTAGCAAAAATCCGATCCTGCCCCCTGGTTTTGTGATTTCTAGAAAATTTTTACCTAAAGATTACGCTCAATTTGAGTTACAGTTGGCTATCAACATAGCCCTTGGGGAGCATGGCTTTGATGGTCTATTTTCTCAAAATGAACCTTTTTTGCTAATTATTATTACAGAAAGGGATAGCCAAGAGTTTACTGAGGAAAAACTGAAAGAAGAAGTAATTGAAGTTATAAATTCTCTATCGCCTGAATTTTCCTCCTTAATAAAAGTAGAGAGTTTTCTTCTAGATTAAAAATATTAAAAATGCCGATGTAGCTCAGTTGGTAGAGCAATTCTTTCGTAAAGAAGAGGTCGTGGGTTCGAGTCCCACCATCGGCTCCAGCGGGTGTAGTTTAATGGTAGAATGCAACCTTCCCAAGGTTGAGGCGGCGGTTCGATTCCGCTCACCCGCTCCATTTTTTATAAAAAATAAAAAATGCTTTTGGATATTGATAAGCCGAATTCTGTGCGGGAGAAGTTTTCTTCTTCCTGATCGTCATCAGTCTAATGCGGCGAGACCGCTGACCGGTTGGCCTGACGCAACCTTTATTTGGTCATTGGCCCACTCGCCTTGCACCACGTTGGGTTTGCACAGATGTCCATTACTGGACAAACGCGTGGGCTCTTACCCCACGATTTCACCTTTGCCTGGCTTTCGCCTTCGGCCGTGTATTTTCTGTTGCACTATTCCCTCGCCTTTGATTTTTAAGCCTCAAAAGAAGAAGGCTTAAAAATCTTATAGCGGCCTGCTTCGCAGGCTAAGGAAAACCTGCCTCGCTTAAATTAGTAAAACCCTGCTTCGCAGGAACGTGTCAGGCTGGTGTTCGGACTTTCCTCCCCCAGAGATTTACTCTGAAGGCGACGATCTCAATATCCAAAAGCATCCTTAATATAGCAAAAAAGGCTGTTTGTGTAAAGAAAAAGTAAGTGATTTAATGATAAAAATTTTAAAAATCAAAGGGGAAATCTTTCTACTTTCGGTTTCTCCATCTAGATTGCTTAGAGTAGGCTAGAGTGTCTTCATAAACTCATGAAAATCTCAAAAATATCTCATGTTCACCCAAGGGTGAGAAAAACAGTCAGCCCGTTAAATTATGGTTAAATGGGGATATTTCTCCCTAAGAGTCTTTTTTTCATCTGGGGGTAGGTTGGAAAGGTAAACCCACCCGCCTACATGTTCAGGAAGTATAAGGTCTTTGGCTGATGTTAGACTGTCGAGGAAAAGGCTCCAACCCACTGACTCAGGAAGTATAAGACCTTCAGCTGAGGTTAGGCTACGGAGGTCAAGGTCCCCACCTATTGATTTGGGAAGTATAAGACCTTCAGCTGAGGTTAGACTGTTAAGGTAAAGGCTTCCACCTATTGATTCAGGAAGTATAAGACCTTCGGCTGAAGTCAGTCTGCGGAGGTCAAGTTCCCCACCTATTGATTTGGGAAGTATAAGACCTTCAGCTGAGGTTAGATTGTTAAGGAAAAGGCCTCCACCTATTGATTCAGGAAGTTTAAGACCTTTGGCTGAGGTTAAGCTGAAGAGGTAAAGGTCCCTACCTACTGATTTGGGAAGTATAAGATCTTTGGCTGAGGTTAGGCTGTTGAGGTAAAGACTTCCAGACACTATTTCAGGGAGTTTAAGATACTCAGCTATGATTAAATCCCTTAGGTCAAGGTTTCCATAGTGGTATTTGATATTCCCACGCAGAGCCTCTTTTCTGGTGGTGCTGATCTGGTCTTTGGGAATGCCAAGAACAAAGGAGAGGTCAGCTTTGAGATCACGACCTTTTAAGATCTCAGTAACGCGAGGGTCATCCCCATAGCCAGTAGTCTGGATC
>Ga0078972_1009867_pt1 | contig 18409 bp, 18 predicted proteins | sample YelNatPaOPGAMG01_FD_67568 | JGI IMG/M metagenome (GOLD analysis project Ga0078972, IMG submission 67568) | Hot spring thermophilic microbial communities from Obsidian Pool, Yellowstone National Park, USA - OP-RAMG-01 (SPADES assembly) (version 2) | ecosystem: Environmental > Aquatic > Thermal... | reverse complement strand
ATAATTAGAATAGAAGCGTTTATCAGGTTCTGTTTGAAAAGAAATTCCTTTAATGGATGCAAGTTCTTTGCGATAGAAAGCATTATTAGCTCGTCGTTTATCAATATGTTCCTGTAGAACCAGCATTTGACCACGACCTATACCGGCACAGATATTACTCATCCGATAGTTATAACCTATCTCAGAATGTTGGTAATGAGGTGCTTTATCCCTGGCTTGTGTAACATAAAACATGGTTTTCATTGCCTCTTGTTCTGTCGAGCAAACCAAGGCACCACCACCCGAAGTGGTTATAATTTTATTTCCATTAAATGACAGGCAAGCAAACTCCTAAAAGTGCCACATTTTTTAGTGACTATCTACTTATGCTTCGCAATATGCAAAAAAGTCAAAAAAATAATATGAAAATACTCTTTTATGCTTTGATTTTCAATAAACTTCATATTTAATTGAATCTTATGAGGCAGTATTTCTTCAATGTAAACTTTTTCCGGATCAATGGCAGTTCCTAACAACCTATTTTCATCTACATATTCGATAGATGCATAGTCTGTAATGCCCGGTCGAATACTTAAAACCTTTAGTTGCTCTTGTGTGTATAATTCAACATATTTACGTACTTCAGGGCGTGGACCAACCAAGCTCATAGTTCCATTCAGTACATTGAAAAGCTGAGGTAATTCATCTAACTTAAAACGCCTTATAAAAGTTCCTGTCTTAGTCATACGTGGATCTCTTCCTCCCACTGTTATCAACCCCTTTCTATCTGATCCGACTCGCATAGAACGGAATTTATACAATTTAAAATCAACATTCCCTTTGCCAACTCTATGTTGAATATAAAAACCTCCACCCTTACTTTCAAGAATAACTAACAAGTAGATAACAATAAATAACGGAAAAAAAAGAAGTATTCCCAACAATGAAAATATAATATCAAATAAACGTATCATTTCTGTTTCATTACTTTTTCATAAGCAGCAACAACTGTTTTAATAACAAAATCGACTTCTTCATCTGTCAATTGCGGATAGATGGGTAACGATATTTCGTGAGCATAATTTTTATAGGCTTGCGGATAATCATCAATATTATACCCTTGATTTTTAAAGAAACTCAGCATAGGCATTGGCAGATAATGAACATTAACCGCTACCTCTTCTTCTGCTATTTGTTCTATAATATCATCACGTTGTTGCTCCGTGATATCTTTTATCCGTAAAGCATACAAATGACAAGATGACTCCTTTCTGGCAGAGTACTGAGGAGGAATGATTGCCCAGTCATAAGCAGAAAATGAATGCTGATACTGTTCGAAAATTTGTTTTCTTCGCTTCAACAAAGCAGGATATTGACGTATTTGAGCTAATCCAATAGCTGCATTCACATCGGGCAAATTAATTTTCATACCAAATCCTACTATATCATAACGCCATCCACCGGCTTTCGACTTAGTGAATGCATCTTTGGTCTGGTAATTCAACGACATCATGCGTAATTCATCATACAATTGCTCATTATTAAAAGGATTAGGCATATTTAAGCAAATAGCTCCACCTTCGGCAGTTGTTATATTCTTCACAGCATGTAAAGAAAAAATGGCAATATCAGTTTGCATGCCGACATTTATTCCCTTGTATTTCGCTCCGATTGAATGCGCAGAGTCACTCATTACCAATATTCTACCCAACTTGCTTTGAATATCAGATGTTGGTTCAAACAATGACTGTATCTCCTTTTCAAAAACCAAATCCATTATTTGATCGTAATCACAAGGCAAGCCCGCTATATCAACAGGTAGGATGGCTTTAGTTCTGGGAGTTATTGCTTTACGTATAGATTCAACTGAAATATTAAAATCATAATTACTATCCACCATTATCGGGGTAGCACCAGCATGTAAAACAGCCAAAGCGGTTGCCGCATAAGTATAAGCAGGAACAATTACCTCATCTCCTTCTTTTACCCCCAACCATTTCAACATCAAAATAGCACCTGAAGTCCATGAGTTTACGCATAATACAGCTTCTGAGCCTGATAATGTGCAGATTTCAGCTTCTAATGCTTTTACTTTGGGACCTGTGGTTATCCAGCCTGATTTTAAGGTGTCGACTACTTCGTTTATAACAGATTCATCCACATAAGGGGGAGAAAAAGGTATTTTCATAAATATTTTTTTTTAAACAAATAAACCAACAAAACATATTTAACAGTAATCGTTTACATATTGTATCCTGAATTTTCTAAATCATTACATAAGAGAATTCTCTCCCGTCCATCAGGCAGAATTATTCTACCTACTTCAACTGCTTTATTTAATTTATGAAATAAAACAATTTTCTTATTTATTGAATCAACTTCTGAGTACATCTTTTTTACACCAAGGGCTTTTAGTAACATCATAAGCCTTAACTGTAATTCTACAGAGGCAGTTGGATTTGGACATTGAGCATTCCACACCCAAAATTCACCACGGACACCTTCCTTTGTGATAAACTGTTGTCCATCGTTCTTCGAAGATAAAGAATTATACCTTTCATATACTTCTTTTATTGTTTTAGGGCTCATCATTAAAGTCGTTAAAGCTGATAACCCTAAAGCAAACTTATGTTTTTTAAGATTATCAAATTGTTCTTCAACATTCAATGTTGCACTTATAAAACCTTGAATTATTCCATCCTCATCTTCTGCACAAAGTATAATTTCATTTTTATCTTTTATCAATATTTCATAATATCGTCGAAAAAATGGTTTTCTCATACATGCAAAAAAACCAACAGAATATGAATGTCTAACATTATAGTGTAAGTCCACAATACTATTTAAGTCATTGGGTTTTGCTAGTCTATATCTCATTTTCTTGTTATTTTTTCTTAAGACATAAAGTCTTGAATGGTTGTTTCTTTTAATGAGAACACATCACCATGCCCGGGATATACAATGGTATTTTCATCACACTTTAAAAAAATCAAGTTTAAACTTTCTTCTAAAGAGTTCTTATTTCCACCTATAATTTTTGTCACGGTCTTCAAACCTTTTATCATAGTATCTCCCGTAAAAAGGTTATTTCCTATACTAAAACAGATTGAACCATTACTATGTCCGGGTGTATTAAAAAAAGATATTTCATTATGATTCCAATTTAATTTCCAATTAACTGACTCCAATAATATATCAGCTTTTGAATTCTCAAAACCAATCTGATTAAAGAAAACCGACAAGTTCTTTTTGGCAGAAATTATGTGATTTGAACATATTTCTGAACATACAATCAAACATTCAAATTTTTCTTTTAAATAATTACATCCCCAAATATGATCAAAATGCTCATGAGTTAAAAAAATAAATTCTATTTTTAAATTCTTTTCAAGGAGGAAATCCATTAACTCAAGACAATTTTCTGTACCGGGATCAACTACAATACATTTTGTTGAATCTGAATCAGATATCACATAACAATTAGAGTCTATAGGCTTATTTTTAATATTTTCAATCTCTATCATGATTTTACAAAGCAATCATTTCAGACTCTAACTCAAAAGTCTTATCTTTTTCTAATACTTGATTTTTAAGTGTTACAAAATAATTTGGATCAATGTCTAAACAATTTTTGTATGCATTTGCAGCATCTTTTTCTTCCACAATGGAAATAGTACTATCACCTATATTAATTATTTTTGCAATACCTTTTTCATACATCATCTGCTCATAGTTATATGAACCTAAGTTAGGTTTTACTTCTTTGTATCGAACAAATAATGAAAATTCATCTTCATATACTTTATCACCGTTTTGAATTGTACCTTTAAAAATTTTATCATAACGATAATCAACTTTAAATAACCATTCCAAATAATGCATATATGTAAAACAATCCCCAATTTTAATTCCTAAAAATAAGAATTTCACATTGTCTCTGTGCCGTAATTTATCAAATGTCGAATTAACGCCGATTGATTCCTTACCTATACCAGTAACTATATCTTTATCATTACCTAGCAAAGCAACTGACATTAACGGATCTATTGAACGTACAACATTTTCTTGAACCCTAAAATATTCATTCAACGATCCCATTTTTGACTTTGAAGTAATTGGATTATATTCCTTGCCATTACAAAAACTAAAAGTAAATGTTGGCATGCATAATGTTTTTACGTTCAAATTCAGCAATACTGTATATAATTCAGCTAATAATTCTTTTTTCTTTAAAGCATTATTTGGCATACCGAAAGATAATGAAGAGTGAATATAGAGAACTTCACAATCATGTGCTCCAATCCCCATTAACTTATCAAACAATTCAATATTTGTAACCCAATTTTTATTCTTATCTAAAAATAAATTTAGTTCTTTCATAATTAAAATTTTTATTTAGTACTTCTTCCTCCATCAATTACAATATTCTGTCCGGTAATCCATCGCGATTTATCACTTAAAAGGAAAAGAATATAATTTACAATATCTTCTATAGTACCTAGACCTAATGGATAATCTTTTGAAATTTTTTGACCAAGTTCACTATTTAATAGTAAATTTTCAGTCATTGGAGTTACAATTGCACCAGGTAATATTGCATTTACTCTTACTTTTGGAGCAAGCTCCTGAGCAAGTGAACAGACTAAAGAATTTATTGCTCCTTTTGATGCTGCATAAATCGAGTTTCCTATATCTCCTCGGATACTCCATAATCCTGATATAAAAATTATATTAGCTAAAGTGCCTTTATTGTCTTTTTTTAGCAAAACACGAAGTATTTCTAATGCTGAAAATATATTTGTATTAAATATTTGATCAACATATTGGGGAGTGAAATTTCTCAGAGGCAGAATTTTTGTAATTCCTGCACAATGAACAAAGGATTCAATTACAATATCATATTCAATTAAAAATGAACTAAGCGAATGGAATATATCCATTCGTTTATTTGCTAAATCTATACACCAAATTAAATGATTATCAGAATTAAAACATTTTTTTCTTACAACATCCAATTTTTCATAATTTCTCCCTGATAAAATAATTCTTCTATTTTGTGAATGTTCAATTGCACACTTTTCGCCAATACCTGAAGAGGCACCTGTTATTAAGGTAAAAGCATTTGTCATAAGAACTAATCTTTTAGCTTGCTCACTAAATTACCAACAGTTTTAAGTTCTCTAATCTCATCTGCTCTAAGCACAAGATTATAATTTTCTGAAGCCAAAGCTATTATAGAAAGAACTGTCAAAGAATCCCAACTTTCAAAATCTTCTAGTATTTGTTCATCACTAACCACATCTACTTCTAATAATTCTGCTAATTTTTCATAAATTGTTTTCATTTTATTCTTATTTTAAAAGTTTATTAATTTACAAAATTTCATATTTCCCATTTTTACTAACATAGATGCCCATGTCAGACCAACGCCAAAACCTGCCAAACAAATTAATAAAGATTCGTGGACTAATCGCTCACCAAGATTATAAGTGATTGCAGTTGGAATTGAAACACCACTTGCATTCCCAAAATTTTCTACAACATTACTGGGCATTTTATCACGAGGTATTTCCAACTTATCTGCCAATTTATTCAACATAAATTTATTTGGCTGATGGAACATATAAAAGTCCACTTCTTCTTTCTTTATTTGAGCTTTCTCTAAGAGTTGTTCAATCATCGGTGGAACCTCGCGTTGTACGAAATTAAAAACGTCATCCCCTTTCATTACTAAATTATCCAAAGAACGGAAATTTCCTGCCGCATCTTCAACCATTACTCCAGTTTCAGGAGTAGAAGGAGTTTTAAAGCCACCAGCTGGAATAATCAACGTATCAAAAGCACTTCCATCCATTTTTATGTTCGCATAAATTGTGTTAGCGATTTCTGATTTCTCAACAATAGTTACTGAAGCGCCATCACCAATAAGTGGATTACTATTACGATCTCTTTTTGAAACTTTTTGACTAAGTAAATCTGCATTGAGCAACACAACTTTTTTTATTTCAGCTTGATCCAAAAGCATAAATGCCTGATACAAACCAATTTCAAATCCGGCACATCCCTGATTTATATCCATACAAATCATATCTTGCTTTAATCCTAACTTACCTTGTATAACATTGCTGGTAGGTGGCATAAAATACTCAGGTGATTGAGTAACCAGGATTAATGCATCAATATCTTCTTTTTTTAAAAGTTCATTCTCAAAAAGATGATTTAAACCATGTATACATAAATCAGAAACATTTACTCCATCATTAACAATTCTATGTTTATCATATCCCATAGCCATTTTAAGTTTAAGCGACTTAGCAAGAGAGAAATTATAATTCTCCATTTCGTCCTCAAACTTAACTTCATTTGCAGGTAAAACAGTTAATATACCTGTAATAACTTTGTTTTTAAATATTAGATTCATGGTTTGACTCCGTTTTTAATTAGCAAAGAAACGATACTATCAATTGTTGAAAAATTTTCAGGTAAAATATCCATGCCATCTATAGAAATGTCAAATTCCTCATCTAATGAAGTGACTAAAGTCACAATATCAAAACTATCTAGCATTCCTTCTTCGTGAAAGTTGACATTCTCATTAAAGTCAAATTCTGGTCTGATTTCGTGCAAAATACTAATTACTTTCTGTTTCATATTGTATATTTTTATTTGTCATAATAAGATCATATAAATTCTCAGGTTCAAAGCCGTAGTGTTTGTACCTTTTTATTGCATTCTCATTTGATTGTATAACCCAAAACAATTGACGTTTAGTTTCTTTTCCTCTATATAAATACTCTCTAAATAATTCCGAACCTACTTTAATATCACGATACTCAGGTCGAACAAACCAGTATCGTAAATACAATGTAACTCCTATCAGATCATAAATCAAAAAACCTACAATTTTTGAGTGTAATTCATAAACAATTAAATGAGATTGTATTACCCATTGCTCCAATTCTTCATATACTGGTATTTGTTCAGTATACTTATCAAAATTATGTGTTAGTAATATTTGTATTTCCTGAATATCGGTTAGTGTAGCATTTCTTATTTTTTCATTAGATTGATAAAAAAAAACATTTGATTGACTAATCTTACTCATTCTCACTAATGATGAATATAGTTTAAATCCATTTAAATGAAAAACAGTCAAAATAGGCGAAGATAAATTATTAATAACAATATCTGTAATTAGCGTTTCTTCAAATTTAGCTGCACTTAAAGAATAACTCAATGATTCAAGAGTAGTAGAAGAATAAAATAACCTAGTGAACTCATCTTTCTTGTGAAAAAAGAAAATTGTATCAGTACTTATCTCAAAAAATAGTTCTTTTTGAGATATCCATAAATTAGATTTAAATTCATCCGGATAAAAATTAGTAATAAAACCCTTACGAAGACTTCGTATAGAATTCATATGAAATTGTATATCTGAATATGTTTCAATTAACTTCATTATTTATTTATCTGATTATTGTAATACAGTCTATCTATTTTCCCATTCGCATTACATTTCAATTCTGAAACCTTATTGTATTCAGTCGGGATCATATATTTGGGAATCTGGGAAAGCATTGACTTTCTAAATTCAGACAAATTTAAATCTACTTCTGCCTGATAAAATAGCACTATTTTCTTATTAATGAAATTATATGTTACACAACAATTATCAACTAAATGAGTTCCAAGTACAGCGGTCTCAATTTCACCAAGTTCAATTCGATAACCATTATGCTTAATCTGAGAATCCTTTCTTCCGACATATATGATTTCACCCAAATCATTTGTATAGACTATATCTCCTGTACAATAAATAGTTTCTGGGTATTTGGTATTCAATGGATTTTGTATAAATGCTTTCTTTGTCTTCTCCAAATCGTTATAATAACCTAGTGCCAAAGATGAACCACGTACACATAATTCACCATGCTCACCAGTTTTGGTCAGTTCCTGTTTTTCATTAAGAATCAACACATCACTATTCCTACATGGAAATCCTATTGGTAAAGGCTCATTGTCTTGAAAGTCCCTTTCAACTATATAATATGTACAATCTACTGTTATTTCAGTTGGCCCGTATAAATTTGCATATCTGGAGTCAGTAAGATGGTGTCTCCAATAATTCAGATGTTTATTCGGCATTACTTCACCTGCAAAAAAAATATCCCTCAAATATCTTGGTTTTACTTTTGAAAATATCTGTAGATTGGCAACAGAAACAAGCACAGATGGCACCCAAAAAATAAAATTAATTTTTTCTATATTTAGGAATTCTATCAGTTTTACAGGAAACATGAAATTCTCCTCCGGAATTATAACCAAAGTTGCCCCAGTCGCATACATCAAATAGATATCAAGAGTTGAATTATCAAAATAAAATGGAGCTTGATTTCCGATTATTAAGGAGTCATCTAATTTAAAAGTCTCAATAGCCCAGTCAATATAATCAATTACACCCCTGTGGGATATAACTACACCTTTTGGAGTTCCGGTTGAACCTGATGTAAATATTGAATATATTGGGTCTGTATCTATCATTCTGCTCCGCGTGTATGTTAACAATACTTCGTCAACTCCCTCTGAATTAATTATATCTTCAATAACTAATATTTGTTTGTTACAAAAACTACTAAGACTTTTAAAATGATCTCTGTCTGTGATAATGATTGGCGAATCAATCGTATCGATTATAGTTTGTACACGAGCAATAGGTGATTTTATATCTAATGGGACATAAAAATTACCACTATAATTTATACCACAAAAAGATTGAATCGCAAGACAACCTTTCGGTACATACACTCCTATAGGTTGATTGATAACATTTTTAGATAATATGTTTGTAGCTATAATCTTTGCATTATGTGATAACTCAGAAAATGTAATTGACATTCTTGAGTCCTTAACAGCTATTTTATAAGGAAATTTTTTTACTGTTTCTTCAAAATACTCAATCAAGTTAATTTTCATATATTACTCTATTTTTTTAAATAAATTAAACATTTATTCAGAATTAAAATTTACCAATAACAACCACCCTCTACAATAGATGCATTTTGGGGTTTATCTTTTTCATCAGGATATACAAAGAATTCGTTGATTAATGGAGATGTACCTTCATACTCTTCGTATCTCACACTCTTTATTCCGAAAAGGAACTGCAAAACACCTCCCAAGTGAACAGCTTTCTTGCCTTTACGTTTTATATGAGCTGCAAGAGGCATCCCATATGCCCCACAACCAAGTAGTGCTATATCAAATTCTTTCTTATCAATTTCCATTTTCATCCAATCAAGAGCATCGAACCATGAATGGAAACATACAGGATTGCCAGCTATTGACTGAACAGCTTTTACTGTTTCGAGAGATTCAAACTCGGGAAGGATCTCCTGGTTAGCAAACAAATCCAAACGATGATTGTTATACTGACTTTCTATTGTTTCCGCAAATGGATGTACTATAAGTACCCGTTTCCCTTTTAGTGCATATGTCCAGGGATGCTCGTGGCTATAAAATGTATCAAGGGTTGTTTTCTTAACCTGAGTTTTATTTCCAATCCAATCCTTAAAGAACGATTCTTCTATTCGCCAGCTTACAAGCATGTCTAAATTCTTGACATCTTTTTTATAAAGTTCATAAAACATTTTTAAGTTTCTGGATGTCACCGGGAAAAAACCTGATGCATATTGTATATTATAAAAGGTGCGTTTCTTTAAAGGCAAAGAAAAGGGGAAGAATCTAACATAAGAGAGCGTCTGAAGCTCCGTACTACCAAATCGTGATATCATGCAAGGTTTATCTGACTCTAAGATTTGTTTTATCTGTATTGTATCAGCCTCTATTCCATGTGCTTTAGGTGATATCCACTTGTAGATCTTGTCAGTAAATGAAAAAGTACGATGTTTCATTATTATTCAACTTTTATCCAACTATCAGCATAAACATCCTTGTCATCCAAATTATTAACCCATTTATGAGGTACATATACTATCTGGTCTTTGCGATTATTCAAGAAAGCCCCCCACCAACTAAATGAACTATTGGCAAGAATATTGCATCGGGCAAGTGACATTAATTGCATATCACGATAGTTCTCATTACCCAAGTTATTTTTTATAAAGTGAACTTTGGCATCGCCAAACTCATTTTTAAGATTCTGCATGCACCATTTCTGGTCGTTAGAAAACACAAAGAATTCAGGATTTATAATCCGTTCTCTTGCTTTAGTGATAGCTTTTCGATAATAATCAAGTGTACAAATATCTTTAAAGTTTTCCGCACCGACATAATCTCCCCGTCTTATGTGGATAGTTACAGAATTATCTTTTTCCAATAATGCTTGATATTCTTTGTTTTGCTCAGTGCAAAATAGAGGAAACCTAAAAGTTTCAATGACCCTTTCTTTAAAGGGTTCAATATACTTTGGGGAAAGCCAATATCCATCGAAATAAACATTTCCTTCTGTATTTATTATACTATCATCATACTTATATGCATCCAAATAACTCTGTACTACTTCTGTTTTTTTTCTTGGAAGTAGTTTTCTTCCTAATCTAGAGAAAATGTAATTAGGAATCCAAAAACTCACCTTTTTAACATCTGTAGAGTGTGCAATAGGAACAGAAGCATTACTAAAGATTTTTGCTATCTCGAAGCCATTATGAAAAAAATTATTGCCTCTAAATGTTTTGAAAAATACGTGTTGATAAAGTTGAGTATCCACTAATACATCATCTTTAGGATATTTGCATTTTAATGCTACAGCAAAAGCATATTGGGACATTTGATTACCAAGTCCTCCTATTACATTTACGATCTTCATATATATCAAAAAAATGTAGAATTATTTCGACATGATCTTAAATGGTTTATAATTTATCATAGCTTGATTTTAAATCAAAAAGTTCTACTAACGATTTTGAAATTTTTATTGTATTAAAATCATTGAGTATTTTATTTCTACCATTACCAGCAATAGTAATTTTAAAATTATCATCTGCCATAAATTTCGTTATGTAATCTGCAATTGTAGATGGATCATTTTGATTTACCAAAATACCAGTCTCACCATCAACCAACTCCTTGATTCCACCACAATCTGTTGCAATAACAGGAATGGCAAATGACATAGCTTCCATTAACGATACCGGAATTCCTTCTGTAACTCCGAATCTTTGAATTGAATTTTGAATTAATAAATCTATCTTATTAGATCGATATAAATCCAGAAGCTCCATGTTATCAATATTTCCTGCAAATATAACATTTTCTGAGAGGGATAACAATTTTACTTGCTTTAATAATTCTCGTAATAGAGGACCTTCACCATAAAAATACCATTTAAAATTTGTTATTCCTCTATTTAGCAGCTCCTTTGCTACATTTAGAGATACATCAATACCTTTATGTGGTAATAACCAACCAATTGAAACAATTGTGAAATCATTCGGTTTCTGCAATATATTAGGCTTTAATTCCTCACATTTTACTCCAATATGTAAAGTTTTAATTTTTGAAGTAAATTTATTCTCAGTAAAATTATTCAATGAATTGCTTACTTCATTAGAAATAGCTCTAACAAAAGACACTGATTGTAAATGTACCATTGTTGATCTAAGGTGTACTTTATTTAAATGCCAAGCAGAATGAAAAGTCACACTCCAAGGTACATTCATTTCATGAGCAATAATAAATGCAACTACAGAAACTGTTGTTGTTGAATATGCATGGACATGCGTATATCCTTTGTTCTTATTTATTTTTCCAATATATATTGATTTTGGCAGAACTACAAATCCTTTAACAAAATCAAAAATAGAATCTGATTGAAGTATCACCCATTTTAAAATAAAGAAAAAATCATTTGGATTAATTAGTACTTTTTGTAAAAGAGCAATCAAAATTTTAAGATTTAAATAAGGTGTTGTTATTGTTCTAGATAGTAAATTACGGGCATCCTGACTCAAAATTTTACCGTGCCCAGTGCGAGGTACCACTGTTAAATCGACATTTTCGTCAATTAAAGAGTTAATTTCTCTGATAGCCCATATTTCCCAATTGTCAAAGGGACATCTTGAAGTTACATATAGAACTTTATCTAACATATTTTTTATTTTTGAGTATTACTATTTTTGAGTTAGTTGCAAACGATAAAAGTATAAATGCAGGAATTAATATCAACCAAAACTGATGAATAAAACTACAAGTCTGTCCACTTCTCATTGCACCAACAATCAATAAAGTCAAAACTGATAAAATTATTTTATTAAAATTGTGATTATCCGATTTTGTTAGCAGACACCATAAACCCATACATAAGTTCCAGAAAATTGCATTATAAAAAATCCCAAACCAACCTAAAGCATTATATCCTTCAACAAAAAAATAATAGCCCCAACCTTCTCCACGTTCATAATCATTCCCATTTATTTTTGAAATCGTTTGAGTTAAATATGGATACTTAAAAAAAATAAAAGAATTTGCTAAATTTGATTTCAAAGTTTCAATTGGGTCAACAATATTATAATGCATTGATATAAACAAAAGATGAGAAGGTGTATAATAATCTTGAAGAATTATATTTTCAGATAACGATTTATTTGATGAATTTTCGTCGTTTTTGTTTGACTTTAGTAAAGTTGAAAATGTTAGATTAGTAGCTCCTGTTTCACGAACATTTGATATAATCATTAATCCATTAATCAAAGGTATACCTAAAAATAAAGATATAAATAATAGTTTCTTATGGAACCTGATTGTATTAATTAATGGAGTCACTTCATAAAAAAACAAAGTCAAGAAAAAATAAAGAATATTACTTCTCGCTCCTGCAGCAATTGAAACGGTAATAATAAAGCTAATGAATATTAGAAATAGAAACAAGGATAATTGTCTTGTTTTTTTTTTAAATGATTTATTCCTAAATAATACATATAAGTAAAACACACAAATACTAAAAAGTCCAAACCCTAAACCAAACCATTGACTAACCATTGGATTTCCGGCACCCCAAGCGAATTGTGATCTTTTTAAATTAAAAAAAATAAAAAGACTTAGAAATAGTACTATCGTAATAAAAAAGAAAATATTTTGACGGTATTTACTATTAGATACCTGAACTTTGAAAAGAATTCTATTTTTTCCTATTATAGTTACCTTAAGATAAATAGCATAAGTAAAAAAGAATGATAGAAAAATAAATAACCAATACTCATAGAATAATTTTGGGCCAAAATATGCACCAATAAAAATCGACAATTCAGGAAAGTATGCATATCCAATTTGAGCAAAAATAGTATAAATATAAAGGACAAAAAATGCAAAAGCATGCAAATCATCTTGCCTTTTCACCATTACATTTATGTAATGAAAAACAAAAGCTGAAAATAATACAATTAAAATAATTGGTGGAATCATTTTTTTCTTATTGCTTTAAACTTAATAATTAATATTTTTTCAATTTCTCTCACTTCGTTCAATTGCATAACAAATTTAGAAATTAAAAAATAAACTATAGTAAAAAAAATTAAACAAATAGTAATTGCTGATATTTGAGAAATAAAGTCTGATACCATAATAAAACAATAAGATATAACTAAACCTGTTAAAATTGAGGTAATTATATTTTTTATTATGAAAAACAAGAAATCAAGAGACAAGAATTTCTTGTTGTTGACTCTGATTAGGATTATTGAGAAATAAAATAAAAGTGCAAAAGATATTGCGTTTGCAATTCCAATTCCAACAATTAAAAACAGATCTTTAAGAAAGCCTGCTAAAATAAAATACACGAGGGGTATTAATACACCAAGAATTGCAATTTTTTTGTATTCACCTTTTGAATAAAATAAAGTTCTTAGTAGATTTAAGCCTGCAATGAATACTGCTGCACCTAAGTACCAAGGTATAACAGTAGAAAGCTTTAGTACAGATTCATGTGTAAATGTACCATGTTGATAAAATAGAGTTATAATAGGTATTCTTAATACTATAAATGCTGCAGCTGCAAAAATGGAAATCATTAATACATATCTAAGTGTAATTTCAAATTTAAATAAAGCCATTTCTCCATTTCCATTTGCAAAGTCAATAGCAAGATCAGGAAAAGACACTATCGCAATACCCATTCCAGTTGCAACGGATAAAAAACCTGCAAAACTCTGTGAATAGCCTAAATATGAAACACTTCCTTCTGTCAATAAAGATGCCCAATAATATCCAATTGGAACAAAAACAGTGAATGGTAATAGTGATAGAATAACAAAAAAAGTTTGAGTTAATAGATGTTTGTAATTTAAAATTCTATTAAATACAAGCTTATTTGCCGAAAAATTCGGAATTACTGCTATAAAAAATATAATAAATTGCGACAAACTGGCTAATAACAGACCAAATGAAAGACTTCTTACACCCATGTATTTATGGAACATTAAAACCATAATAATCATGAGTGTTGCAGGTAAAATAGATGTCCATGCTACCTTTATAAATTTTTTATTATAATTTAATACAGCAGCTAAAAAACTTGATATTATTGATATCCCTGATCCGATCCATACCATTAATGACACCTGTATAGCCGTAGATCTATATATTTCAGGTAAATTTGTAATAAAAAAATCGATATTATAAAAAGTAAAAAAACAACCTACCATTATAAAAAGTAGAGAAAACAAAAGGATATATGACCAAAGTGAGTGTATAAAAAGTTTTAATTGTAATTCATTCGATTTTAATTTTGCAAAATTGGGTAATAATACCGAAGTAAAAACTATAGGTGCCATACCTGTTATAATAGCTGGTATAGAAAGTAACTTAAAATAGATATCCATTTCAAAGGATGCACCAAATAAACTTGCATATACAATTTGAGCAAAGAATCCAAGCACACTACTTAAAATCAAAAACAGTGTAACTATTGCGGTATTTTTGAACATTTACTTATACATCGTTAAATTAAAACAAATAGTTTTTATATTATTAATATAGGTTAAAACTCTTATACCTTTATGATGAATATTTATAACCTTATGCAAAGTCTTTAAATTATTACTGAAGCCTTTAAAGCTTTAATAAGCATTAAGAATAAAAATCCAAGTTTTTCCAACCACCTATCAAGCTTTTAGACACTTTCCTATTTTTAATCTAGATCAAACAATTTCAATCTCCTTATCTTTAATATACTAATAATTAAAGATGAATTATCTTCGTTAAGATTTTTATTATCTGTTCGAATACCTTAATATCTGTAATGCTCCAGTTTGTAGAGTCCCGCTGCTTTTACACCAATATAATCGGTTTGATCGGGAGTCAGAATGGTTATTTTAACGTCCAATTGGTCTGGAAAAATGACTCAAAATCTCCGTCAGTTCAGGGACAAGCTCTAAAGGGAACTAAATTACCACAATCTCGTTTCGTAACATTTTATTAATGCTCTTCAAAAGGTAAATTGCCTGTTACAGATTTACTTTCTACATTCAAAAGATTACTTTCCTTGTCCGGAAGATAACTTTCGTTATTCAGAAAGCAACTTTCCCTGTTGCGAAATGCACTTTCTATATTCAGAAGTCTACTTACTATATTCAAATGGTTACTTGCCTTATTCAGAAAACAACTTTCATTATTCAAAAAGCTATTTACTCTCTTACGGAAGTTACTTTCCCCATTCTGAAGGGCACTTTCCCTCTTTAAGCCCCCTTTTTGGGTCCCGATAGCTATCGGGATGGGGGTCAGTTGCCTTTCTACGTTTCGTAGGGTACTTTCCCTTCGCTGTTGCTGTTCTGCGAACCGTGAGATGCTGATTTTTTCGTACGAATGGGTTATTGGATTAAATCTCTCTTACTTAGCCTTTAGAACCTTTTAATTGGTCTTTAGAAGTTCTTATCAATTATCAATTATCAATGGAGCTTGTGACATTCCGATTTATCGGAATTATCACCTTCCAATATCCGCCCTTATCAGGTCCAATACGTTGAATCAGACCTTTAGATTTGAGTTTGTAAATATTTTGTTTAATGTTCCTCAAATTTATTCCAACTGTTTCCACTAACTCTTCTGCGGTTATACGGTTATTCCCGGCAATTTTCTCCAATATCATCTTTTGATTTTTTGAAATTACAACTTTTTCAGTGTTTTTTTCAGTGTCTTTTTCTGTGTGAGCATTAAAAAAAGTAATCTGTACACCTCCGGCTAATTGTTCAAAAATGGGCTCAGGTAAACCCGCTGCTGTGCAGGCAGTGAGAATTTTATTAATTCCACGTCCCCATGCTTCAATATATCCGGCTTTAAAAAAGATATTGGCAATATGGGGGTTTCTGGGTTTCGACGGATGTTTTAATTTCAACATCTCAATAGTTAGGTCATCGGGTAACTTACCGTCGTTCCAAATAATTAATTTATGGTCGTAAACACTCAGCTGAGTGTGCACACCTGTATAATCTTTGTGTATGATGGAGTTAAGTATTGCTTCCCGAAGTGCTTCTTCGGGATATTCAAGTTCTTCAATGCGTTGCAATCCTTCGTATCTAATCGGATAAACAAGGTATTTTTGTTTGAGAACATCTATAATCTTATCCGGTAGTTCAAAAATATTACCCTCCATCAAATCCTGAAACTTTAAATCAGAATCGTTTTCCCCAAATCGACCTATTCTATAGCTTACCGAATTGAAAAAACGCAGCGAATTTTCCCCGAACAGCAACACAGCAGCATTTTTTAATTTTCCATCACCGGTAATTAAATTCAGGTTGTATAAAATATCGGCTAAAGTATCGGCATGTGCAACTTGGGTAATTCGGTTTGTATGTGTTGCTTTTTGAATAAATTTATCAACAACAGCACTGTCAATATCACTAATATTTGCGTTTTCTGTACTTAACCCATCAAAGGTCTTACCTGATTTACGAAGTATAAACGATTGTAAATCTACTCCCTTTATCTCTTGTACCTTGCTACCACTACGTTTATAAAACTTGCCCAAATAGGAAATTGGAATTGTAGCCGGTAAAACATTTATCTGTATTATATCAACATTATTTCTACCGATTATTTCAATTTCCACTGTAATGCCCAGGAATTGAACAACCTTATTTGGAATATCCTCTAATAGTTTTTTACTATGTGACACACCAATACTGTCACCATTATCATTTATACCAATCAATAAAGTTCCACCATTTGAATTGGCAAACGCACAAATATGCTTCAGAGAGTCATCTTTCCAAATTGATTTGAATTCAATATGTTGGTTTTCTGTCAAATTCATTTTAAATCAAAACAATAATGCTCTATTCCGAATCCGATTCGGCGAAGTGTCTTTCGTCCCGAGATAGCTATCGGGAGGGGGTTCTGTCAAGTCTGAATGTGCAATATGCATAGATTAATCCTATGGAGTTTCACACGATTAACGATTAAACCTAATAACTAAATCTTTATCAGGACTGGTTTCCTGCCTACCGGCAGGCGGGTTGTAAAATTGTTCACAGTTTACAGCACACCGTTTACTGAGCTATCGTTTTTAATTTAAGCAAGGGGCCTGACTACGGGTTCTTCTGTAGGTTTAGACACCCGGCGAACCTTTTTTAAAAGTTCAGTCATGGTGTACTCCTGCATCTCCTCTTTCGGATCAGCCCAGGAATCAGACACCTCTACTTCCATATCGTATTCACGCAGTTCGCGGTAAATATCAATGGCTTTGGTATTGCGGATATAGGGACAATTTTCTTTAAAGGTAATGCCCAACATCAGTACGTTGGCGCCTTTCACCGGAATCCCTTTTATAATCATCCGTTTCACCACTTCGGTAGCCACATATTGTCCCATGCTATCGTTCATCCGCCGTCCGGCTAAGATAATTTCAGGATGATAGTCGTACTCCTGTGCTTTTTGTGCCAAATAAAAAGGATCAACACCGATGGAATGTCCCCCAACTAAGCCACGGTTAAAAGGAAGAAAATTCCATTTAGTTCCTGCCGCTTCCAATACGGCCTGCGTATCAATGCCCATGCGGTTAAATATCTTTCCCAGTTCGTTTAAAGGCTGAAGGTGTTAAGACTGAAGGTTTTAAGGAATCAGTAATCTGCTAATTCATTGTCAACTGTCAACTATTGAAGGCAATAGAAACTGCCAGGGCGAAGGTGTTAAGGCTAAAGGCATTAAGGCAATCTGAAACCACGATAGGCAATAGGCAATAGTAATCAGTTAATATGCTGTTTCATTGTCAATTGTCAATTGTCCACTGTTGAAGGCGTGAAGAAATCGATTCATTAATCATTTATTATAAGTTATTTAATGTGCGACCTCGGCCGGTGAGCCGAAAAATAAGTGAGGAAGGCGATTAAAAATCGTCCCTGTCCGAAGTTGAAGTTCGTGCCATGCCTTTTAATCTTAATAAAAAGTTCATCGAACTTCAACAAGTTGGACGATTTGA
>Ga0078972_1002696_pt2 | contig 18414 bp, 12 predicted proteins | sample YelNatPaOPGAMG01_FD_67568 | JGI IMG/M metagenome (GOLD analysis project Ga0078972, IMG submission 67568) | Hot spring thermophilic microbial communities from Obsidian Pool, Yellowstone National Park, USA - OP-RAMG-01 (SPADES assembly) (version 2) | ecosystem: Environmental > Aquatic > Thermal... | reverse complement strand
TGGCCGAGACATGTCCCCGGTAGGCCACAAGCCTCTGGCCTCATCATCGGGTGCAAATGAAATGCCTCGGCATTCGTGGGGCCTCTCAATGCGGACGCACGGAGTGCGTCCCTCCGAGAAACCGCCTTTCGCGCACACTGGGACGCATCCCGTGAGGCCATCTCCGTTGGGTCCCCATCTTCCCGGTTCTGCCATCGCCCGAGGGGTGGACCGCCCCCTCGAGGCACGCTACCCGGGGCTGCAACCATTTGACTTTTTCAGCCAAAAGTGTTCTCTTATAAGCCCGCAGGAGGAAGAGTTCCACTTATCCGAGATGACTGGCCTTTTTGTGGCCTCAAACGCTGATGCTGGGGAGGGCAAGGACATGCAGTACGATCTCACAGACGAGCAAAAGATGCTCAGGGACATGGTCAGAAGGCTTGCCAAGGAGAAGATAGAGCCTGGGGCCAGGGAGAGGGACGAGAAGGGAGAGTGGGACTGGAATGTCGTCAATCTTCTCAGGGAAAACGGGCTCATGGGCGTTGACTTCCCCGAGAAATACGGCGGAGGGGGGGCTGGTCTTCTCGCCTTCTGCATCGTTGTGGAGGAGCTCTCGAGGGTAGAGGCGGCAACCGGTCTTGTCCCGGCTGACCAGGAGCTCGGAGCCCTACCCATAATGTTGGCCGCAAATGAGGAACAGAAGGCCAAGTATCTTCCCAAGCTCTCCACTGGAGAGCATCTCGCAGCCTTCGCTCTGACAGAGTCCATAGGGGGCTCGGATGTGGCTGGTCTCAAGACCAAGGCGGTGAGGAAAGGGGACGAATACATCATCAATGGAGTGAAGACATTCATTACCAATGGGGGGGTCGCGGATGTCATCACAGTGTATGCATTGACGGACCCTTCCAAGGGAGGCCATAGGGGAGCCAGTGTTTTCATAGTGGAGAAGGGATTCCCGGGCTTCAAGGTTGGCAAGAAGGAGGACAAGATGGGCATCCGCTGGTCGGACACGAGCGAGCTCATCTTCGAGGACTGCCGGGTGCCAGCCGAGAACCTTTTGGGAGAAGAGGGCATGGGCTTCCACATCATGATGAAGACCTTGGATTTCAGCAGGCCAGGGGTGGCAGCTCAAGCATTGGGAATAGCCCAGGGGGCCCTCGACTACGCCGTTGCCTATGCAAAGGAGAGGGTTGCCTTCGGCCAGCCCATCATCAAGTTTCAGGGCATAGCGTTCAAGTTGGCTGATATGGCCATCGCAGTCGAGGCCTCGAGACATCTGCTTTACAAGACAGCGGCTTTGCTCCAGGAGCAACCCAAGGACATGTCCAAACTGCCCCCTGAGCTCATTCGCATGTCCTCCATGAGCAAGGTCATGTGCGGAGATACTGCCATGCACGTCACTGTCGAGGCAGTTCAGGTGCTGGGAGGCTATGGATACATAAAGGAATACCCCGTGGAAAGGTACATGAGGGACGCCAAGATAACCCAGATATACGAGGGGACCCAGGAGATCCAGAGGCTGGTCATAGCCAATACCCTCTGATGCTCACGATCCGAAAGAGGCTCGGCATGGCGGACATGGAAAGGCTACTCGACAAGGCAGCCAAGCTCATAAGAAGGGCTAGGGCAGTTGTGGCACTTACGGGGGCGGGGATCTCGGTGGAAAGCGGGATCCCCGCTTTCAGGGGAACCCAGGGTCTTTGGGAGAAGTACGACCCCATGGAGTACGCCCACATAGATGCCTTGAGGGCACACCCCGAGAAGGTGTGGCGAATGCTCAGGGAACTTCAGCAAATAGTCGAAGGGGCGAGGCCCAATCCAGCCCACCTTTCCCTGGCCAGAATGGAGCAGCTCGGGTTCCTGAGGGCCATCATCACCCAGAACATAGATCACCTCCACCAAGATGCGGGAAGCCGCTATGTGATAGAGTTCCACGGAAGCGGTCACAAATTGGCATGTCTGAGCTGCGGAGAAAGGATCCCCAGGCACTTGGTGGATCTGAGCTCCATTCCCCCCAGGTGCTTTTGCGGAGGGGTACTCAAGCCTGACGTTGTATTTTTCGGAGAGCCTATCCCCTGGAGGGCATTGATACAGGCCCAGGAAGAGTCCAAAAACTGCGATGTGATGCTGGTTGTGGGGACGTCGGCAGTTGTTGCGCCCGCATGCGATATGCCTTATCTGGCCAAGGACAGAGGAGCTAGGATAATAGAGGTGAATACCGAGGAGACCCCTCTGACGAGAACCATAACCGATATCTTCCTCCAGGGCTCAGCAGGGACCATCTTGCCAAAGCTGGTAGCCATTTTGGAGACGATGGTCTGACCGGAACTGCTCTAGAGAGGCCCGCCACTTGGCTGCCAAGCCCCCAGGCCCCGCTACCCTTTCTTGTCTTCCCACTCGAATCAGGAACAAATCACAGAACCGGAATCACGACGTTTTTCGATATGGCCCCGGCCTCCGGAGAGATAATCGGGAAGGCGCAACCGTCTACTGGCCATGAATAATGCGGGGAGGGTATCTTCCCCTCAAGCCTTCATGCGTCTTTCACATCTTCCCGGACCATGGATCTGGTCATGGCCCTTAGCCCCATCCCCTCTGCCCATAGGACGGGCAAGCCCAGGACCATGACGGGAAGAATGCAAATGCCATGGAGGAGGAGGGCAAAGCTCAGGGCCTCCGTTTTCCCAACCCCATATGCCATCACAGAGGCCATGGCAGCGTAGTGGAACGTGCCTATGAAGCCCGGAGCCGATGGGAGACTCACCCCGAGGCCCAGGACAACGAGAACAAACCAGCAAGCACCCCATGCAAGCCCAAGCCCCAGGGACTCTGAGACTAGGAAAACCACAGTGGCGCTCAATGTCCATATGGCTATGGTCCAGATGGCTATCTCTCCCAGATCTCTTCTCCCTCTAGGAACTTCCAGGCCTTGAGAAAAGGAACTGAGGAGGTTCACCAATTTGGACGAGAGCTTGGGCAGGATCTTTCCCAAGGTCTTGGAGAAGATCCCGATGGTCTCCTCTCTTCTCACCTTGAGGAGCCAGAGAAATGCCGTCATCCCGGCCCCAACGAGGACGAGGCCAAAAGCTGTTGCCTGGAGGGCTTCCTTCAGGGCCTTTTCTTCGTCGAGAAAAGGTGCTGAGAAGGTGACGATGAAAAATACAAGGAGGATGCTCCCCAGATCCAAAAGACGCTCCACCACCACTGTCCCGAAAATGGAGGAGGCACTGTTTCCGGTCCTGGACCCGAGGAATATCGCGCGCAGAAGCTCCCCCATCCGAGCAGGAAGCAAGTAGTTCGCCAGAAATCCCAGGAGGGTCATCTTGTAGAGGAGCCACTCGTTCACGGAGCCCAGAGGCCTGAGGAGTATGCCCCACCTCCGCGCCCTCACCCAGAGGATCGCATATGCAAGGAAAAAGGCCATGGAGAGAGGGAGAAGATTTGCCCTCTTCGCCACCTCGACAAGGCCCCTCAGATCCACACCCTTCAGGGCGAGAAACGAGAAGAGAACGCTGAGCGAGACACCTACCCAGAGCTTGGGATCTTTGAGGGCTCCCCTTTTCAACCTTTCCTCGAGCTCAGGATGGCCCTGGATCTCTCCTCATCCTTCCTGAGCTGCTCGACGAGGGCCTCGGGGGAGGGAAACTTTCTCTCGTCCCTCAGGCGGTCCACGAAGGAGACACTCAGCTCCTTCCCGTACAGGTCCCCTTGGAAGTCGAAGAGGTGGACTTCGAGAGATAGGGTCCCATTCCCAAAGGTCGGGTTGGTCCCCAGATTGGCCATTCCTCCGAAGGCGCCTGCCGTCTCCGCGATCTCCACCTTGACAGCGTACACCCCTGGCCTGGGCATAAGCTCGCTTTCCAACTGTAAATTGGCCGTTGGGAAACCGAGGGCCTTGCCCCTTCTGTGGCCTTCCACCACTATGCCTGTGACAGAGAACTCTCTCCCCATCATTCTCGCGGCCAGGGCCACATCGCCCTCTTCCTCTATCACGGATCTTATCCTGCTGCTACTTACAGCGGAGCCATTGAGCATGACTGGAGGCACCACCTCAACCCCGAACCCCATCTCCTCGCCCATCTTCTTGAGGAGCTCGGTGTCTCCACGCCTCTCTTTTCCAAAAGCATAGTCATAGCCCACGAGAACTATCCTGGCCCCTATTGCCCCAACGAGCACATCTCGCACGAAATCCCTCGCCTCCATCCTCGCGAACTCGAGATCGAAGGGCGCACTCACCAAGACATCTATCCCCATTTCCTCGACTAGCCTAGCCCTCTCCCTGTATGAGGTTATGAGGGGCATCCTTTTCTGAGGATAGAGGACCTTCATGGGGTGGGGCTCGAAGGTGTAGACCACGCTTTTCCCACCGATTTCCCTGGCTTTCTGGATGACCAACTGGAAGATCTTCTGGTGCCCGAGATGGACCCCATCGAAGTTACCCAGGGTTACCACAGCCTTTTCGAGTTTGTGGGGAGGTATCCTTTCCCGGATGTGCTCCATGGCTCTGCCTTCGAGTTTCGAGACGTGGCGCTTTGTCCGACTCTGACCTTGACAATGCCGCTTCTTTACTATAAAAACGATTAGCGGGTTATGCAAGGCGGGCCGAAGTGGCGGAATTGGTAGACGCGCCAGGTTCAGGGTCTGGTGGGGGTGGCCCCGTCGGGGTTCGAGTCCCCGCTTCGGCATGGAAGGAGGATGGGGAATTTGGAGTTGCCCCCATCCTCCTTGTTTTTTGTCTCTCTCCCAAGAGGAGGAGCCTGGTTTCCCTCTGGAAATCCCTCAGAAGGCGCAAGGGGCCCCTTTGTCAAGGCCATCACCTCCATCGATACCCTCACGACCAATGGAAGTGCGGGAAGGCATGGGTCCGAAAGCGAGATCCTGGGCTCTCTATGGCATAAGGATCTCGTAGAGGGCTATCATTCGATAACTTTTTAGTCTGAGGTCAGGCGAATAGCCCAAGAAGATCCGAGGAGGATAGGGGAATGTCATGAACCGATTGGAGGGTAGCGGCCCTGTTTTTGTGTATACGGTGAGCGATCTCACGAGGGAGATAAGGGACATACTCGAAAGCAATTTTCCTTCCATATGGGTCGAGGGGGAGATTTCCAATTGCCACCTCCACTCATCCGGGCACCTCTATTTCACCCTCAAGGACGATAGAGCCCAGATAAGGGCTGTCATGTTCAGGTCCCAGGTGCAGTACCTTTCCTTTGTCCCCGAAGATGGGATGCATGTCCTGTGTTTGGGCCGCCTTGGGGTCTATGAGGCCAGGGGAGAGTATCAACTCTATCTGGACTTCATGGAGCCCAGGGGGGTGGGAGCCCTTCTTCTGGCATTCGAGCAGCTCAAGGCGCGTCTTGCTCGGGAGGGCCTTTTCGACCAGGAAAGGAAGAGAAGGATCCCCTTCCTTCCCCGTGTTGTGGGAATAGTGACCTCTCCCACAGGGGCGGTCATAAGGGACATGCTTCAGATCCTGGGCCGCAGATTCCCCAATCTCCAAGTGGTGGTGAGGCCTGTAAAGGTCCAAGGCGAAGGGGCAGCCGAGGAAATATCTCAGGCCATAGAAGACTTAAACCAGTGGCCAGGTGTGGACGTCATAGTCGTGGCAAGGGGGGGAGGATCCTTAGAGGACCTTTGGGCATTCAACGAGGAGAAGGTGGCGAGGGCCATTGCGGCCTCCAAGGTCCCAGTTGTGAGCGCTGTGGGACATGAGGTCGACTATACCATAGCGGACTTCGTGGCCGACCTGAGGGCTCCCACACCCTCGGCCGCAGCGGAGCTCATAGTGCCCCTCAAGGCCGATCTGGAGAGGGCGATCCTCGATCTCCGAACGAGACTCCTTCATGCCATGGAAAAGAACCTGAAGGATAGGCGAGCCCACGTCTCCAACTTCATGGGCAGACTTCAGGACCCGAGGAGAAGAGTCCGTCAGGAGCGACTTCTCTTGGACGAACTCCTGAGCAGCTTGCAGAGAGCGATGAAGGCGGAGCTCAAACTGAAGAGATCTCTCCTGGAACAAAGGGCTGCGGTATTGGAAACCCTAAGCCCCCTCAAGATCCTCGGGAGGGGCTATAGCATAGTGAGGAGGCATCCCCAAAGGGAGATCATCAGAGAAGCATCCAGCCTCTCCAAGGGAGATCTCCTGGACATAACTTTTCACAGAGGAACAGCCCTTTGCACCGTGGAAAGCGCATCCGAGTGAGGAAGCTTTCCCGAAGGAGCGGGCTCCGCACGCCCGGGGGAAAGGTATTGGCTCCACCCGGGCATGTCCCCGTGGGTGACCAGGCTTCGCCCGGCCATCCCGTGAAAACGGAATCCCTCGGCACACGTTTGGCCATACCATGCGGACGCACAGAGTGCGTCCCTCCGAGAAAACCGCCCTTAACGCCATCCCCGGGTTTGCCCCCGTAAGGCCTTCTCGCCTTCGCTTGGCCCCCCCGCGGAGGGGCGGGCTCCGCACGCCCGCAAGGAAAGCCCGGGCTTGATCGAGGCATGTCCCCGTTGGGCAACCGGCTTCTCGCCTATCCTCGCCCATTGACGAAACCTTTCGCAATCCGTGATGCCTTGCCGTATGGGCGCGGAGACCGCGCCCCTCCGAGAAAACCGCCTTTCGCGCCATCCCCGGGTTCGCCCCCGTAAGGCCTTCTCGCCTTCGCTTGGCCTCCCCGCGGAGGGGCGGGCTCCGCACGCCCGCAAGGAAAGCCCGGGCTTGATCGAGGCATGTCCCCGTTGGGCAACCGGCTTCTCGCCTATCCTCGCCCATTGACGAAACCTTTCGCAATCCGTGATGCCTTGCCGTATGGGCGCGGAGACCGCGCCCCTCCGAGAAAACCGCCTTTCGGGCCATCCCCGGGCCTTCCCCCGCGAGGCCACCTCACCTTGGATCGCCTCTCCTGGAGGGGCGGGCTCCGCACGCCCGGATAGGAAGGCACTGGCTTGACCAAGGCATGTGCCCTCTCGGCCACCGGCTCATCGTCAACCCATCGGCTGCAAATGGAATGCCTCGGCATTCGTGGAGCCTCGCAACGCGGACGCACAGAGTGCGTCCCTCCGACAAAACCGCCCTTAACGCCATCCCCGGGCCTTCCCCGGCGAGGCCACCTCACTTTGGATCGCCTCTCCTGGAGGGGCTATCTCAGTCCCTTATCGCTGTGAGGGGCTCGTGAATGAGTCTTCCTTCCCTGAAGCGGGTCGGTGCCAGAGGGGTCACATCTATGGTGGTCGCTTTACCGTCCACTATGAGCTCAGCTGCCACGATTCCCGCAGCTGGGCTATGTTGAAAGCCATGTCCGCTAAATCCATTGACACACAGAAAGCCTCTCAACTCCGGAAACTCCCCTATTATCGCATGATGGTCCGGAGAGACCTCATAGAGCCCTGCCCATCCCCTGACGATCCTGGCCTTCTCGAGGATCGGGCACCTCTTCAAGGACCTCTCAGCAGTCCACTCTGCGGAATCGAAGTCCACATTCTCGTTGAAGGAGCTCTCGCTATCCTGGGGACCAGAGAGGAGCAGCCCCTTCCCTTCTCTCCTCATGTACCAGCCAGATGCGAGGTCTATGGTGAGGGGAATCTCATCCGGCAGGTGGTGGAAGATATCGGTGAAGAAGAGTTGCCTCCTGTAAGGCTTGACTGGGAGTTCCAAGCCCGCCATGGCAGCGACCTGGGATGCCTGCGGCCCAGCTGCATTGACCACCCATCTGCAAGATATGGAGCGGCCATCTCCGAGCTCGACCCCCTGCACTCTCCCTTGGGAGGTCCTCAAACCCGTGACCTCAACACCTTCCAAGACCTTCACCCCGAGCTTCCTCGCGGCCCTTGCAAATCCCTGAAGGACCTCGTATGGACCCGCATAGCCATCTCTCGGGGAGTAAGAGCCGCCGAGCAGGTCCTCTGTGACGAGAAAGGGCCACCTTCGGCTCATCTCCTCGGGAGAGAGGATCTCTGGCCCCACACCCATTGAGCGAAGGAGTCTCTCGTTCTCGAGAAGCTGGCTCCAGTGGGACTCCTCGGATGCCAAGAACAAGTAACCCACCCTGTGGAATTCCGGATCCACTCCGAAAAGCTCCTCAAACCTCTCGAATACTTGGAGGCTCACGAGGGAGAACTGGACATTTATGGGAGTGGAAAACTGGGTCCTTATCCCCCCCGCACACTTGCCAGTTGAGCCTTGCCCCAACATCCCCCTTTCCAGGAGCACAACCTCCTGGACCCCTTTTCGGCCGAGAAAATAGGCGACACTGACCCCGATGATGCCGCCTCCAACTATCACCACATCGGCCTTGGAAGGCACATCGACCATTTCTTCATCCCCTCCCAGGGGGAATCTGCTCTTGGGCCTCGGAGGCCCGCTTCCCCCTTCTCCAGGACACAAGTCCTATGGCCAATCCCATGGCTAGCCCGAGGATCTCCAGCCCCCTACTCGGGAAAACGAGGAGAAAGGCTGCTCCCACAAGAAACATTCTCTCGAGCCATCTCAGGGAGGAGGCCATGTGACCTATTGTGGCCCCTGCCAGGCATATGACTCCACATGCAGCGAGAAAGAAGCTCTTGAGGATTTCCTCTATGTCTCCCGCGAGGAGGAGAGCCGGCTGGTACACGAACACGAAGGGCACGAGAAAGCCAGCGAAACCCAGTTTGAAGGCCTCTATTCCCGTTGCCATCATGTCGGATCCAGCCAGATTGGCGGCAGCAAATGCTGTGACGGCATCTGGGGGCGTGAGATCCGACAACACAGCGTAATAGAACACGAAGAGATGCGCGACGAGGATGGCCACACCCAGGTTGCCCAGGGCCTGAGCGCCTACTGTCACTGCTATTATGTAAGCCGCTGTGGTGGGGATTCCCGTTCCCAGGACACTCACAACGAGGAATATCAGTACCATGCAGAGGAAGAGGTTGCCTTGGGAGGCGCTCATGATGAGGCTTCCAAAAGAGAGGGCCACCCCTGTCCTCGTCAGTATCCCCACTATCATCCCTGAGCCAGCGAGCGCCGCTGCTATGAGACCAGCATTCACCGAAGCGCGCACCAGGGCATCCACGAGCTTCCTCGGTGTTATCCAAGTCTTCCTGTCCAGGAAACTCAGGAGGAGAGTGAACCACACTGTATGGAAGGCAGCCTTGGCGGGCGAGTACCCATGGGCCATGAGAAGCAATATGGCAGCAAAGGGCGTGAAGAAATACAGGTGACGGAGCATGGCCCTGGCAGCTGGCCTTTCTTCCCTGGGGAGTGGCTCCAACTTATTCTTGAGGGCCAGAAGATGCACCATGGAGAAGACTCCCAGGTAGTACAGTATGGCTGGGAGCACGGCCATCTGGATGATCTTGAAGTAGGGAACACCGGTCATCTCCGACATTATGAAGACCCCAGCCCCCATTATGGGAGGCATTATTTGGCCCCCTGTGCCCGAGATGGCCTCTATTGCTGCAGCTTGCTTTGGTGTGTAACCGTGGCGCTTCATCAGGGGAATGGTGAAGCTTCCTGTGGCGTACACATTGGCCACGGTGCTTCCGCTCACGCTCCCGTAAAGGGCGCTTGCCAAGACAGCTATCTTCGCTGCTCCACCCCTCGCCCACCCCGCTATCCACACGGCAAAATCCACGAGGAAGTCCCCGACCCCCGCTGCTGTCATGATCGTGGCAAAGAGGATGTAGATGAATAGGATGTCTGCGGATATGCCCGTGAGAAAACCGAACATGCCATCGTCTGCTGACATGTAGAGGATCTCGACCGCCCTGTCCAGGGTGAAGCCCTTGAAGTGAAACATTCCCGGCCAGAATTGACAGGTCATCAGATAACCTATACACACGGATATGGTGAGGGCCATCCATTTGGAAAGGGCCCTTCTGCAAGCCTCTATCACGGCAAGGGCCAGCAAGCCCCCCAGGGCAACCTCTATGGGCATCACCTCGTGGAACCCGAGAAACCGTCTGTCGAGCCTGTCCGCCTCCAGGACTATGAAACCAGCCGAGACCATGCATATCCCAGCTCCAACCAGATCGGGGAGACTAGGCCTCTCCTTGGGGGATCCTCTCCTCGCCGGGAAAAGCAGGTAAACCAGGGGTAGCAGCATGAAAAGGTGGAGGCCCCGCATGGTTCTAGGCCCTGGGGTCCCGAACCCGGATGTGTAGAAGTGGAACACGGCTGCGACGATCCCCAGGACCAAAACCGGAACTTTCCACCAGCCTTTGAGTTCTCTGATCATGGAAAGAGACCGAGAGACCTTTTGGGCATGTTCTTCCGAGTCAATTAAAAGACCCGGCCCGCTCCATCACGCCCCTTTTGCTGGCCGGGCCCTTCTTCAAAGGGATCTCGAGGAGACCCTCACTTCAACGCACCTTTTTCCTTGAAATATTTCTCCGCTGCGGGGTGGAGGGGAATACCAGTTCCAGTGGGGCCATCCTCTAACTTGTAGGTTTCCAAGCTTCCGTGAATCCTCCTCACCTTGTCCAGATTCTCGTGGATCGCCCTTGTGATCCTGTACACCACATCATCCGGGATGTCCTTGTGGGTCGTGATCACGCTCCCTGCTGTTGCGGTGACAACTTCCTGATCCCCATTGGCGGCCTTGGGATACGTGCCACGGGGGATCTTTCCTTCGGTGATGCCATACTTGGCCAAGCTCTCGAGAAGGGGCTTGGGAAAAGGAAGGAGCCTCATCTTCCTTCCAACCGAGGCCTCGGTGACCGATGCACCTGGGAGAGCGAGGAAGGTGAACACCGCGTCCACATTCTGATCCTTGAACTGACTTGCCTGCTGAGCGTAGTTTCCGTGGAAGAAGGTGAAGCCTGCCTTCTCCAATTCCTTGTAAGAGGTCTTGTAGTGCTCTAGAACCTTCTGGAACACCCATTCCTCGGAAGTGCCAGCTGGGGAAAGGGCCAGGCGGATGGGCTTCTTCTCCCCGAAGATCTCGTCCATGCTCTGGAGGGGCGAGTCCGCTGCGATGTAGAAATGAAAGTAGTTCATGCTCATTCCCCCAGCTATTGCCCTCAAGTTAGTGAGCTTTTCCTTGAATGGCTCCTCGCCATTGAAGGCAGCAGCGTTCATGAAAGGAAGCCCCCAACCGAGCTCGCACTCCTTCTTGTTGACCAATGCTGGGTTAACGGTCCCTCCACCGGGTATCACCTTGATCACTATGTCGGGCTCTGCGCTCCTTATTACCTCTGCAAAACCCCCTGCCATGCTATACCAACCACCTCCCACACCCCCAGCAGTCCAAGTCAGGGTAATCTGCTTTCCCTGGGCTCTCGCTGTCCCCACGAGAAGAATCGAGGAAAGTATCGCGAACCCAATTCCCATCCACCTAGCCCTCATGGTCACACCTCCTAGATTATTTTCCGGGTGGAAAGGCCCCTTCTTCTCCCTCCTCTCTTGCGCTAGAGAGTCCACGGAGCCCAAAAGGAGGTCTTCCCCCTCGCTTCTTGCCCAACGGACCTTCCGCCTCGATGGTGCCTCGGGCAGGTAGAGCTGCAAGCAGGAAGATTATCAGGCCAGAAAGGCTGAGGTCAAGGGCACCTCTCGGATCCTCATCCTTCCAGGCGGACGGGAATTCCCGTCTGTTGAAGTGACCAAGTGCCATCTGATAACATAGCTTCGGCGATAGGCTTCTAGAGGAAGATAGGTTTCTTCATCCCTCGGGAAAGGAGGAGTGCATCCATGTCCATCGTCACTATATCCAGGGGTTCTTATAGCCACGGGAGGGAGGTAGCCGAGAAAGTGGCTCAAAGGCTCGGTTACGAGTGCATTGCCAGGGAGGTGCTTTTGGAGGCCTCGGAACAGTACAATGTGCCCGAGACCAAGCTTCTAGAGGCAATACAGAATGCTCCCTCGGTTCTGGATCGGTTCATCTACGGAAAGGAAAGATACATAGCTTACATCCAGGCAGCCCTCCTTCGCCATTTTCGCAAGGACAATGTGGTGTACCACGGGATGGCTGGACATTTCTTTGTGAGGGGCATACCCCATGTTCTCAAGGTGCGCATCATAGCTGATTTGGAAGAGAGGATCCGAATAGTCATGGAGAGGGAAAAGGTCGACCGCAAAGAGGCCATCAAGTACATAGAGCAGCTGGATGAGGAGAGGCGAAAATGGAGCCGATACCTTTACGGGATAGACACCTGGGATCCTAGCCTCTATGACCTAGTGATCCACATAAGGAAGCTATCCGTGGATGATGCAGCGGAGATCATCTGCCGAACCCTGGAGTTGGAAAAATTCAGAACCACTCCAGAATCCCAGAAGGCCATGGAGGACCTGGCACTGGCAGCAGAAGTGAAGGCCGCTGTTGCCGCCTCGAGGCCCGATGCCGAGGTGTCCTGCAAAGACGGTGTGGTGCTCGTCAAGCTAAGGGCTCATGAAAGCATGGAGCAAGCCATCTCCAAAGAGGTCCGAGAAGCAGTCCGGTCCATCGAGGGGATCAAGGATCTCAAGGTGGAGATTGTGCCCTCGACTCTCTTCGAGATGTGAGCCCCATGGAGGTGAGGTCCATATTCTCCCATGGCCCCATGGGTAGGGTGAGATTTTGGCTCGTAGTGGTACTGGTTTTGGTCTTTGCCCTTGGGGGAGTGTCTTACTGGTGGCTTTTCCTCAAGGACAGGGTCACAACTGACAACGCCTATGTGATGGCAGATTCCGCAAGGATAAGCTCCAGAATACCCGGGACAGTGGTCAGGGTCCTTGTGGAGAATGACCAACCAGTCCAGGTGGGGCAACTTCTGGTGGAGCTCGACAAAACAGATTATCGAGTGGCCCTGGAGAAGGCAGAGGCCTCCCTTGCCAGGGTCGAAGCGGAGATAAGGGCTCAAGAAGCCCTTCTGGCCCTCACGGACAGGCAAACAGCGGCCCAAGTGAGCGCAGCGAGCACGGTTCCTCCCGAGACGAGAGACAAGAGAAGGGAGCTCATCCACAGACTCCAGGAGCTGGAGAAGAACAGGAGTGCAGCTATGGCCGACCTCAGCACGGCCCAAAAAGACAAGGAGAGGTTTCAGAGCCTCTACGACTCAGGGGTCATCGCGGAGCGCCAGCTGGACCAAGTCCTCACGACCTACAAGAAGGCCAGGGCACAGCTAGAGGCCATAGAGGCGGAGATGGCAGCGTTGAGAGCCTCCATCCAGGCCTTGGACAAGACACTCAGTAGGGCCAGGGCCCAGCTCGAGGCAGTCGAAAGCGATAGACATCAGCTAGAGGTCCAGAGACACCGCCTCGAATCCCTCAGGGCCCAGAGGAGGGAAGCAGCAGCCAGTGTCGAGGCAGCCAGGTTGAATCTCTCTTACTGTTCCATAGTTGCTCCCATATCTGGCTACATAGCCCAGAAGAGCGTCCAGGTCGGAGAACAGATCCAACCGGGTCAACCCCTCATGGCCATTGTGCCATTGGATCGAGTTTATGTGGAAGCGAACTTCAAGGAGACCCAGCTCAGGGACGTGAGGATAGGTCAACCTGTGGAGATAAAAGCCGACATGTACCCAGGCCAGGTCTTCACAGGCAAGGTAGTGGGGATAAGGGCTGGAACTGGGGCTGCTTTCTCCCTTCTTCCCCCAGAGAATGCCACGGGAAACTGGATCAAGGTTGTCCAGAGAATACCAGTGAAAATAGCCCTCGATTCTCCGCCCACGGAAAGGCTGCCCCTCAGATTGGGAGCCTCTCTCAAGGTCACCATCTTCACCCGGGACACGCAAGGCCCCCTCCTTCTCGGAAGCACCAACACTGCCCATGGATCCCAGCAATCCCCAAACCCCTGAAGGCCCCCCTGGCCAGCCCAACAAATGGCTCGTTGCAGCCACGGTGATGCTCCCCGTGTTCATAGAGGTCATGGATGCGAGTGTGGTGAACGTCTCCCTGCCCCATATCCAGGGAAGCCTCAATGCGGGACTGGACGAGGTGACATGGGTCTTGACCTCCTATTTGGTATCCAACGCCATCATCATACCCATAACAGGATGGCTTGCTGGGATCTTCGGTCGCAAGAGATATCTAATGTTTTCCCTCGCCCTCTTCACATTCAGCTCCCTTGTCTGTGGCTCTGCTCCAACTTTGGAACTCCTCGTTGTGGCGAGGGTCATTCAGGGCCTAGCAGGTGGGGCCCTTCAACCCCTCTCCCAGGCAATTCTCCTGGAGACCTTTCCCACGGCGGAACATGGAATGGCGATGGCTGTTTTCGGAATGGGAGTGGTGATGGCCCCCATAACAGGCCCTGTTGTGGGCGGGTGGATCACGGATCACTGGAGTTGGAGGGAGATATTCTACATAAACTTGCCTGTTGGCCTTCTGGCCATGACCATGACCCTCGCCACGGTCCGGGACCCAGCATATCTCAGAAAGGGCCCGATAAGGGTGGACAAGTGGGGGCTTTTCCTCCTCTGTGTAGGGATAGGCTGTCTGCAGATAGTCCTGGACAAAGGGGAGAGGGAGGATTGGTTCGAATCCGACTACATTGTCACCCTGAGCCTTATCTCCATCGTGGCCCTTTTGCTATTTGTCCTAGTGGAACTGAGGACCGAGCATCCTGTCGTCAACCTCAGGGTGTTTCTCGACAGGAGCTTCTCTGCGGGGAACACCATAATGTTCCTCGGCTTTTTCTCCCTTTTCGGCACGTTGGTGCTCCTTCCCCTCTATCTCCAGAAACTCATGGGATATACAGCCCTTTGGGCAGGACTCGTCCTGGGACCTGGTGGACTTGCCAGTTTCGCGGTGATGCCCATTGTGGGGACCCTCATGCGCCGGGGGGTTGCCCCGAGGATCTTCCTCGGATTGGGACTCGTGATCTGCACCATATCCATAAGGCTCATGTCTCAGTTCAACCTGGAGGCCGGCTTCTGGGAGGTATCCATGCCCAGGATCTTCCTGGGCTTCGGGATGGGGATGTTCTTTGTACCCCTCACCACAGCCACCTTCGCCCATATCCCGAAGCCCCAGATGGGAAATGCCACTGGCATTTACAATCTCCTGAGAAACCTCGGGGGAAGCTTCGGGGTCGCCTTCTCCACCACGATGCTAACCCAGAGAAGCCAGGTTCACCAGAACTTCTTGGTGGAACACGTAACATCGTACGACCCGGAATTTCAGGTGAGAGCGCTCCAGATCATGGAATGGCTCAGGATGAACAGGCCCGAACTGGCCGATTGGAAAGGGGTCTTAGCCATCGTTTACCGAGAGGTGGAGCGCCAGGCGAGCATGATGGCCTTCAACGATGTCTTCTGGACCCTATCCTTGGTAGTGGGAGCCCTAGTGCCGACTGTCCTGATCTTCAGGGCCGCAACGGGGCAGAAGATGGACGAAAACCCTTGATGGACCATTCTCACGTATCCACGCTTATCTCGGGCTTGATGAGCGCTGCCCTTGTAAAGAGGGGTGGAGAGTGCTAGAAAGATTTGATTCATTCGGTTTTCGATGGGGGGGCAAGTTGAGAGATTTTCTGTTGGAAATTGGCACAGAGGAGCTTCCAGCAAGCTACCTGGATATGGCCTTGGAATGGCTTTCCTCGAAGGCATCCAGGAGGCTGGAGGAGCTAAGGCTCTCTCACGGAAAGATCCTCAGTTGGGGCACTCCCAGGAGGATAGCTCTGGTAGTGGAGGATGTGGCCGAGGTTCAACCCGATCGAGAGGAGGAGGTCCTAGGGCCTCCAGAACGCGTGGCCTTCGATGAGAGGGGAAATCCCACGAAGGCCGCAGTTGGATTTGCCAAAGCACAGGGAGTCTCCCTGGAGGAGCTCAAGGTCGTGGATACGCCCAAGGGGAGATATGTCTCCGTTACAAGGAGAAGTCTCGGTTCCTCCGCAAGGGAGATTCTGGCCTGCGAGGTGCCCAATTGGATCAGGGAGCTTCCATTCCCCAAGTCCATGAGATGGGGCGAGCTGGAACTCAAGTTCGCGAGACCCATTCGTTGGATAGTAGCCCTCTGGGGGGATCAGGTCCTGGACTTCCAACTGGATTCCATCCGAAGCGGTAGGACCACTTTCGGACACAGATTCATGAGCCCCAATGGAGCCGAGGTGCCGTCTCCAAGACATTACCTGGAGATTTGCAGGAGCTTGAAGGTACTAGTGGATCCCGGGGAGAGGAGCAAGAGGATCTTGGAGGAGTCGGAAAAAGCGGCACGGGCTCTGGGTGGCAGGGTTCTCGAGGATCCGGATCTTCTCAAAACCGTTGTCAATTTGGTGGAATATCCGGTAATAGTCGTGGGGAGATTCTCTGAAGAGTTCCTCGAGCTTCCCAGAGAGGTCCTCGTCACAGTCATGAAAGAGCAACAGAAGTTCTTCGGCCTCGAGGACTCCCAGGGAAACCTCCTTCCCCATTTCATAAGCGTAGCAAACATATGTCCTCCCTCCCTGGAAACAATAAGGAGGGGAAACGAGAGGGTCCTCACGGCGAGGCTTTCGGATGCGAGGTTCTTCTTCAAAGAGGACCAAAAAAGGAGGCTTGAGGAGAGGCTGGAAAAGCTAGAGGGAATGATCTTCCACGCCAAATTGGGCACCTTGAGGCAAAAAGTGGAGAGGCTCGAGAGGCTCTCCCATCTGTTGGCCCAAGCAATAGCCCCCCAAGCCGTGGCCAAAGCTAGGAGGGCAGCGACCCTTTGCAAGGCGGATCTCGCAACCGAGATGGTCGGGGAGTTTCCGACCCTTCAAGGAACCATGGGGAGCTATTACGCCTTGCTTCAGGGGGAGGACACTGAGGTCGCTCAGGCCATAAGGGAGCACTATCTTCCTGCTTTTTCCGGCGACAGGATACCCGCTGGGCCTGTTTCGGTGGTTGTGGCATTGGCCGACAAACTGGACACCGTTGCTGGATGCTTTTCAGTTGGTGAGGTACCCACGGGAGCTGGAGATCCCCTCGGAGTGCGGAGAGCGGCTCTGGGGATATTGAGGATTCTTCTGGAAGGAGGATTGAGAGCGAGCCTCCGATCCATGGTGCGGTGGGCCCTGGATGGCATAGAATCCCAGCTGGGAAGGCTCAAAGAAGGGGTGGAGGAGGAGATCCTCAAATTTTTCGTCATAAGACTGGAGAACCTGTGGATATCCCAGGGACATGACCCGGCAGCGGTGAGTGCCATAGTTGACAATGCCCTCGAGGATCTGCCTCAGGCAATGGAAAGGCTCGAGGCCCTGGAAAGGTTCATGGGGGAAGAGAATTTCAACGATCTAGCATTGAGCTTCAAGCGAGTGATGAACATCGTGGGAGACAGAACCCCAGGCCCTGTGGATGAATCCCTCTTCACCCAGCCCGAGGAGAGGGATCTCATGGACCTGGTGAACTGGACAGAGGTGACCATTCCCAAGAGACTGGCCGAGCACGATGCCTTGGCCGCCATGAAGGAGCTTGCATCCCAAAGGCCCAGGATCGATCGTTTCTTCGACAAGGTCCTCGTGAACGACCCCGACACCCGACTCAGGTCGAATCGTCTCAACATGCTGGCCAGGCTAGCTTCCAGCTTCTTGAAACTAGCAGACTTCTCCAAGCTGGCCGGAAGGGCCTGAAGGGAGAATGGGTTTTGGGGAATGACCCTGGCTTTCAGCTCACCTTCTTCCTCCGGTGGTAGTTGCCTTCGAGGGGGGTCCCTTTGCCACCTTCGAGAGTCCTACTCCCAACGCCCTCTTGGTCCTGCGTGTGACCCTGGAGAGGCGCGCTTCGCACACCGGCAAAGGAAGGTTGGGGCGTGATCCAGTATGCCTCGACATGCGTCGGGCCTTGCCGTATGGGCGCGGAGACCGCGCCCCTCCGAGAAAACCACCTCTCGCGTTATCCCCGGGCTTGCCCCGCAAGGCCGCCTTGCCCTCGGATGGTCCACCCCGCGGAGGGGCGGGCTCCGCACGCCCGGATAGGAAGGCACCGGCTTGACCGAGGCATGTGCCCGGTAGGGCACAAGCCTCCGGCCTCATCATCGGGTGGAAATGGAATGCCTCGGCTCGCGTGCGGCCTTGCAACGCGGACGCACAGAGTGCGTCCCTCCGAGAAAACCACCTCTCGCGTCATCTCCGGGTTTGCCCCCGTAAGGCCACCTCACTTTCGATCGCCTCTCCTGGAGGGGCGGGCTCCGCACGCCCGCAAAGGGGGCCCCGGCTTGACCGAGGCATGTTTCCGTGGGTGACCAGGCTTCTCGCCTGCTTTCGCCCATTGACGAAACCTTTCGCAATCCGTGATGCCTTGCCGTACGGGCGCGGAGACCGCGCCCCTCCGAGAAAACCCCTTCTCGCGTTATCCCCGGGCTTGCCCCGCAAGGCCGCCTTGCCCTCGGATGGTCCACCCCGCGGAGGGGCGGGCTCCGCACGCCCGGAGGGAACATGTTCGCTTCACCCAAACGTGGCTTCCCCATGCCTCCCACCTGAAAAGAAAGTGGGTTTTGGGGAATGACCCTGGCTTTCAGCTTACCCCCTTCCTCTGGAGGTAAGTGCCTAGAAGCTTGTCCGAACCCATGATGTGGGTTGCGAGCCACTCCTTGAG
>Ga0078972_1009863_pt1 | contig 18417 bp, 15 predicted proteins | sample YelNatPaOPGAMG01_FD_67568 | JGI IMG/M metagenome (GOLD analysis project Ga0078972, IMG submission 67568) | Hot spring thermophilic microbial communities from Obsidian Pool, Yellowstone National Park, USA - OP-RAMG-01 (SPADES assembly) (version 2) | ecosystem: Environmental > Aquatic > Thermal... | reverse complement strand
TATTGCTAATAATTTTTTCAAGAGCGGTATCTGCATTACAGATGCAATATGTCTCTGAATTCACGTTTAACCCAAACTCTTGGCTTTCAGAAACAATAAGAAAAAATCTTCTGAGTTTCAGAGAAGAAAGAATGTTTGAAATATTCAAAATACCTCTAGCAATGATAGCCTCAATAGCCTTCGGGCAACATATAATTGGCAAATTGAAAGAAAAATCACCATCAACAAAGTATTTAACTACAAGCGGCTTGATTTCGCTCATATTAATTTCTGGAACAGCGTCAACATCACTAGGATTCACTTATTACTATAACTCTATCCAAACAAACCAGCTCACATCAAGTGAATTGGAAATTATTCGTAGCCTACAAAACAATGTCTACACTACAGGTAAGGCAATAATAATAGCTCCCCAGACGCCAACATCTTATTTAGATTTCACTGGAGCAACAGCAATAGTAACAGAATCACCAGCAGCATGGCAATCCAGAAGCCCAGAACTCCCCCTCTCCGTAACCCGATTCTCAAAGACGGTTCCGACATACATTTACATCCATAAAACACGTGACAGAAATAAACTATCAGAATACTCTGGAAACTACTTAGAGCATTTGAGCAACACGGCCCAGGTATACCTTGAAAACCAAGAAGTGCAGATAAGAACAATTAACAACTGGTCAATCCCCACCCCTCAAAGCTCCACAGCTTTGATAATTCCATATGATGAATCGACAATGTCAATACTCGAACCATTTTACCAAGAAACTTACAAACAATGCACCGTATTAGCGCTTTTTTTTGAAGAAAAAATGCAATACATGAATCTCTATCAAGAACCCATCAGCTACAATAACATAGAAATAAAAAATGGTGTAGCGACCTTTAACGGTGCAACCAGCTACGTAAGAATTAACGGTACAGAGAAAAACTTCGAAAGAATTTCAGTGGAATTCGAATTTCAACCACTAAACCTAACTCGAAACCAGATAATAATTGGCAAATTTGATTGGGGTACAACTCCGCGACAAATGAGCTGGGACATAGCTCAATTTGGGAGACGTATAGTGTTTAAAATATCTCCGGATGGAAACAATGAGGAAGTCCTATCAACTGGCGAAATACTGGCACTAAACACTTGGTATACTGTAAGAGTCGAATATGATGGTGCCCATATGAAAATATTTGTGAATAACAAATTAATAGCCTTAAAAGAGTATCAAGGCATAATTTTCAAAAGTAACGTCGACCTTACAATCGGGTGCGAGCTTTTTAACAATAAGCCGACGAACTTTGCTAACATGATTTTAAAATACGTCCGTGTCCTAAATGATACTCCTCCTGCAACAGAAACTATCTTCTACGCTTACGATTTTCTTTCCTCAACTGGGTTTAATTATACCACAGTACTCTCTAAGGACAATGCAAGAAACAGCTATCAAACCCAAGTATTGCCATACGACGACATAATAACTTACAAATTGTTAACACAACTTGAAACCAACCAAAAAGTCATCGACACTAACTATTTAGTAATACTGAACACAAATGGATATGGCCCATTACTTAGTCTCTTCGGTAATATTTCCTCTGATTCATTCTTAGCTAACGGAATTTTTTCAGATGAATATTTCACTATACAGCCTCCCATAAAAGTACCAGTAATAACCATTAATAACAACACCAAAGTAAAAGCGCAGTACGTCAACAACGCGTTTTCGTCGCCGTTAATCATGATCACAACACGAAAACAATTCACCCTAATCTACGTCAACATTTACCCACTAATACAACAAAACCAAGTGTTCAACCAACGCTTAACTCGAAGCCTAACAGGAATCATGAGCAATTACATAGAAACCTACGACGAAACAGTGAAATCACGTTGGTTTTATGAGCCAAGCATGTTGTTTAAAGGATTCAAAGCTAGCGGAATAATTCAAGTGGGTTCCACCTCAATAGCTTCAATTAAAATTCAAGGAAATAGTATAGTAAAAATGAATTCTGAAACATATTACAATATGTCTACTTTAAAAATTGAAGGATATAAAGCCATCCAAATCCAAAGTACTGAGATGACAATTCAAAAAGGATATGGATTCTATTCAACCTTGATAGCATATAATCCATCCATAACCTTACAAAACAACCAAACAATTTCAATTGATATAATGGGCAACGCAACTTTCCTAATAAAACAACCACAAATGGTCATAAATGGAGAAATCCAATTCGAAAACTTTTACATGTTGCATCCGTCACCATTCTACACGGATGGTAGAACCACAACACTCAGCGGCAACGTCACACTCCACATACAATTATCAGATGAATACATCATAGCCCTACCATACAATTTTAACTCTCCAATAACGGTTAGATACGTCGAACCACTGATGGAATTCAACGAAAATACATCAGTCATACTGATGATACCATATATCATACTGATCATCATATTCGTCGCAACGATATTGCTAATCCAACACTCTAAGTTAACAAGTGCACAGGAAATCAAGAATGGAACCAACAAAATTACTAATATAAAAAAGCATAACGATATTGGCATTACGTGATAGATCATGCATCTATCTGTTTATGAATTCATCATACAAAATTCAGTGACCAAGGAGTTTCAGGGAAAACGCATCTTGGAGGTAGGCCCTGGAAATGCCAGTGTGAGACCTTTCGTTGAACGTTTTCTTAGGCCTAAAAAATATATTGGTGTGGACATTAAGCATGGTAAGTATGTTGACAAAATTGTGTCTGCTGAGAAACTTTTACATGTCTTTGGACCCGAATCTTTTGATGTTATAATATCTACGGAACTTCTGGAGCACGTTGTAGACTGGAGATGCGTTATAAACAACATGAAGATGGTTCTTAAAAAAGGAGGATGTATGTACATCACGACGCGCTCCTTAGGCTACCCATACCACGGTTATCTAAGCGACTTTTGGAGATTTGAGCTAGAGGACATGCTAAAAATATTCTCAGACTTTCAAATAATAGTTCTCAAAAAGGATCCTGAGACCCCAGGGGTTTTCCTAAAAGCCCGTAAATCATTAGATTACAAGCCTAACGATTTATCCGGGATTGCTATATACTCGGTCGTATTAGGGAAAAGAACTGGTAGAATTCCTCGACCAACCGAAATGCCTTTCACGAGGAAACTAAAATATCTGATTGTCCCTAACATTCTAGGTGTATTAACAGGTCGGCTTAGACAATTTCTTCGCTGAGCGATGAACATATTTATAAACTCTGCAATCGTGCGTGCTGTTGTGTCATTTCTGGATTTCGACAGTTATCGTGTATTCTTCGATATTATCAACGTCTAGCGTAATATACCAATTTTCATCGGAGGATAAAGCTGGAACCGATACTAAAAGGCGTTTTATGTTTAGCGTCCCCGATATGCCGTCAGATGTGGAGTATCTTGTTTTCTGATAGACGGGTAACATGTCTTCCGTATAGGTTTCTGATGGAGACTCTATTGTTGCGTTTAGAATCCCTGTTCCTTGCCACGTAGCTGTTACAATAATTTGAGTTGTGCCTTTAGGTATTTTAGCTAAAAGTTTTGACGAGAAATCTGGCATTTTTTGGGAGAGTTCATTAATGTCTGTTTGGGAGAGAACACGGTTGTAAATGCGAACCTCGTCTAGTATTCCGTTAAGTTTACCATAACCATCTGTTTCCATACCTATCGCCACGTTGTAATTTGTGGCTACTGGAACTTTAGTAAACGTTACTGGCGTTGCCGCCACTCCATTCTTATACCCGATTAGTTGCATAGTTGACATGTTCCGAGTTACCGCAACATGAATCCATGAACCAGCGCGCGCAAACTTTAAAAAGGAAAACTTGGAAAATTCGTGTATGTATGGTGGTCGCATGGCTGGTAAGGATCAAGCAATAGGTGGAGCGATATTTATTGTCTGCTTTCTTGTAGCTGTAATTTATGCGGTTACGTTGTTTTGTCCTCAATGGCTTTCAATTCTAGGCGTTGACGCCAGTTCCGCGACAGTTCAGTTCTGGACTTTAGCCATTCCCGTTTTCATAGCCTTCATAGCTGTAATGGCCATCGGCGCATGGATAGGCTGGACAATGGCGACAACGCCTCCGCCAAAACCAATAGAAGAAATTGAAGCCGAAATCAAAGACGAAGTGGAAGAAAAAACCTGAACTGCTACTTGACGTCCAAAGAATACGCTGACAGCTGAAAGCCACTAAAACACTAATAACCAGCTTTCGCTTCCAAAAATAAAATTTTTGAAATTAAGCAGAAAGACCACACCCTTTAGTAGTTGAGCAGTTCACTTAGGCGTGTATAAGTGAATTAAAGGTTTTTGTAAGTTCTTCACATTTCATCTTTAATTCTTCAACCTGTTTTCTAAGTTCATCCCGCATTTTCCTCTTTCTCTCAATTTCCTCGTTAATCTTGACCCAGAGTTCCTCTTCTATATTTAACAAGTTATCCTTCTCCTCGTTGAGAAGCTCCACTTCTTTTTCCAACTCCTGAAGAACCCGCAGGGAATCCTCTAGCTCTCGCTTTGTATTTCCATTATTCTCTTCATTTCCAGATGCTTCAATCATGAATATTCACCGAGCAGCAATCTACTATCTTAATAAATAATAAAGTTATTTCAAACAGCAAAATATTACAAAAGCCGATAGCTAAACAAAGGAAGAAAGTCACATTTTTATTTTGTTTAAGTTTAAAGGTCTTATTCTAATTCTTGTAGGAGTTTTTCTGTTCTTGTTTTTAGGAATTTTGCCAGCTTTTCTTCTGTAACTTCTTTTTCTTCGTTTTGTTCAAGCAGTTTTTCTTCTATGGTTTTTATGAGTTTTGCTGGGTCTGCTGGCTTAACGAAGTATGCGTCTGCGCCGTCGTTTAGGGCTTCGATGGCGTTTTGCAGCTGCGGGTATCCTGTGAGCATTATTTTTACCATTTTTGGCGAGGTTTCACGCATTGCTTTTAGAAGTTTTGTGCCTTCCATGTCTGGAAGTCTTATGTCAAGTAGAGCCAAATTGTAGATTTTCGTCTCTGATTTTTTGATCGCCTCTTTTCCCGTGTGGGCTGTGTCAACTTTGTAGCCTCTGGCCTCAAGTATTATTTTCATGGCTTCAGTTATGCTTGGATCGTCGTCGACGAGCAATATTCTTGCTTTCTCTTTTGGCAATATTTCACCTCCAGATTTTGAAATTACATTTAACAAGCATCATCTTTCCCATGATTGTAAACCTCCTTTAGCTTTTTAACATATTCCGCAAAATTTACTGGTCCTTCAAATTGGCAGTTTATTTCAAGTTTTTTGCAGAGAGCCTTCAATATTGCTCTTTCAAGTATGGGTGCCGAGCCTAGAATTTGGCCTCTTCCCGAGCCTAACAATCTTCTTAGCTCCATGGAGAAAAAATCCAAGTTTTCGGGGATTTTGTCTACTGGACAGTTTATCTTTTTAAAATAACCATAAATTATCGTTGCATTCACTTCTCCCAATGAATATTTAATCACCTCGTCTATCACCTGAACAAGCATTTTGTCAAATTTATCCAAGTTAGATTCACTTGGCTGCAATCTTGTAATTTAAAAAATGAACTGTAAACTGGCTGAAAAGGTTTATGAACCTCCAATATTTATTGGCTGTCTCGCAATTTCAGCTTTTAGGCGTTATCGATTTTGCCTCTGCTGCCAGCAACTTCACTTTTTCTCTCTTTCGGGTGAGTGGAAACGTCAGATTAACCGTTGTGCCTTTTCCAACCTCACTTTTTATGGATAGCTTCCCCCTGTGAGCTTCCATTATTCGGTTACAGATGGATAATCCAAATCCCATCCCCTTCGCTTTAGTTGTAACAAGCGGCTTGCCAATTTTTGCCAAGACATCTTCAGGTATACCTACGCCAGTATCTGTGAACGTAACTTCCATACACGTTTGCTTTTTACTGCTTTTCACCATAAGTTTTCCCCCTTCTGGCATGGCGTCAAAGGCGTTTTTTATTATGTTGGTAAAGACTCTTTTTATTTTAGCTACGTCAACTTTTATTATATGGCTTCTACAGGTTTTATCTATTACTTGTATGTTGTCTGGAATTTTAACTGACGCCAAGCTTTCTTTTAAAATTGCCTTTACGCTTGCTTCTTCCAGTTCCAAACTTATTTCTTTTGAGTATTCTTGGAGGTCACTTACTATTTTGTTGGCGTACGCAATGCTTTCTTCAATGATTTTCAGCATTCTCCTCTCCTTATCATCAAGTTTTGACGCAGATTTAGTTTTCAAGTAGTAGACAGCCCCGACCATTCCAGTCAGGGGATTGCGCAGGTCATGCCCAACCATCCCTGCAAGTTCACCTATGGCTGCAAGCCTTTGAGACTTTAAAAGTTGTTCCTGAGCCTCTTGCAGCTGCCTTGTTCTCTTTTCGACAAGCACTTCCAATTGTTGAGAATATTCTTGCAGCTTCTGCTGCATCTGCTCACGCTCAGTAATATCCATTATAACAGCTACAGAACCAGAATATTTTCCGTCCTCTCCACGAAGTGGTGAAGCAGACACTTGTATAATCCTCATTTCACCGTTTTTACGGTATATTGACATCGTATATCTGCTTGCTTTGCCCTTTACACGTAACGTGTCTTCCTTTGCTATTTTCCTCTCTTCCTTTCCGTAAAGAAACGTGGCGAAGTTCAAGCCTAAAAGCTCTTTTTCCTTATAACCAACTATTTCGCTGAACGCCTTGTTTGCGAACACTATGTTGCCATGCTCGTCGGTGACCACTATGCCTTCATTAGCGTTCTCCAATATTGCCCGCAGCCAATTAGTTGTCTTCTCCAACTCTGTCTGCAGCTTTTTTCTCTCCGTAATATCTCTTGCAATAATTGTCAGAAATAATCCTTGTTTCGTGCCCCATATAGAATAGGAACATTCCAGTTGAAGTTCGCTTCCATCTTTCCTAATCCCAACAGTTTCAAAATGTTTTCCAAAATATGTTTCTCTTACCAATAGCGGCTCTTTCATATCTGTTTTGAATCCAGTAGGCAAAATTTTGTTTACAGACTCACCAATTATCTCTTGCGCGGCATACCCAAAAATTGCTTCTGCAGCTCTATTCCAAAAAACTATTTTCCCAGAGATGTCTACTGGGATAATGGCGTCAGATGCACCGTCTACTATAAAATGATAGAATTCATCGCTGTCATCTATGGGCTTTCTCAATTCTTGGCGTTTGTAACAGCCTCTTATAGCTAGCTTGTTCTTTCGTTTGGACATTTATCTGTTCTTCCATCTGGGAATTTGATAATTGATTTATGGCTTTCGTTCAAATGATAAATTCTTTATGAACTTCTGCTATGAATTATGCTTTTATGCTGCGAAGCCTTTGCCCTTTGTTTTGCACTCTGCCGGAAAATCTATATCTCAAATCTCCTTTTGAGGTTAACAAACCATTTATATTTTTGTGGTTTTTAGTTATAACTACCAATGGTGGTTACATGCAAGCCTCTCAGGTTACCCTGGAGGGTTCCTTGCTGACACCAGGTAAATTTTACAAGCCCCTAGACTTAGGAAGGATTTTAGTTTTTGATAAAAATAGAAGTTTTTGCGGCATCGCCTTAGAATGTAAATTTGGAAAAGGTGCCGTTAGCAGGTTGTCTGAGATTGCTGATAGAATGGATGCCGCAATTCGGTTCATACAAGTTTCTATGGAGGAGGCCGACGAGCCCTTCGTAAATGCCATAGCTTTTCTGGATATATCTGATTCTAGGATTACACCTGAAGAAGCCTTGGAACTTGTTAAAAAGCAGGAATTTATCAGAGAGGCGCGGCTTATAAAGCCAAGCACAGAAGGCTTCATTTGTGACGACTACTTTTTCCCATTAACTGTTGGAAACGAACGGTCAATAATTTTCCGTAAAACCGTTTATGAAGCCTTGTTTAAGGGGTTAAGGGAAAAATTCGGTTCAGCAGGGGAAGCCATGCTTTATTATCAAGGTTTCAATGTAGGATATGGGCTGTGCGCCAGTCACATGAGCATGGGCTGTGCAGAGAAACCTGAATTTCTAATTGAGATGGCAAAGGCTTTTAGCAGAACCTTGGGTTGGGCAATAATTGACCATTATAAAATGGACTTAAAAAAGGGAAAAGCTAAACTTCGCGTATACCAAAACTTTGAGTGCGAAGTTGGAAAAGGAAGCGAAAAACCTTACAGTCATTTCTATAGAGGCGTAATCGCCGGATGGTTCCACAAATTCTTCGGAAAGTCCGTTGAAGTTAAAGAAACAAAATGCATAGCAAAGGGAGACGCATACTGCGAATTCCTCATACAAACACATTAAATTTTATATTTAGAATAAGAGAAAAAATTTTTAGTTCAAGCGGACGGAGAACATACGCGCCTATGACAGGCGTTGGAAAAGGCAAAGTCGTAGATAGAGGTGGAAAATACAGCAAAACTTTCATTTACATACCAAAAGAGGTAGCTTCAGACACGAGTTTTCCATTCAAAAAAGGAGAAGACGTAACTGTTAGAATTGAAGGAAAAAAGCTGATCATAGAAAAACTAGAAAACACAGAAAAGAAGGAGATTAACCGTGCATGTTGAAATTCTACCATCATAACAGTTTAGTGATTTGCACATCATTCACCATTCTGTCCTAGAACCAAACATGTAAATCAAAGAATTCTAAAATGTAGGCGGGTTGTGTAAAAGCTGGTTATTCCTATTAGACTCGTAGGTCATCGAAGAACCAGCGCGTATGCGTTGAGGCATATTTAGGCATAACCTTTATATATCGCAAATCGCAATATATAGCGCGAATGTGTCCGAAAAAAGACATATAAGTACACGCGTTAAACAGAAATACGCCGTGGGATAAAAAGTGAAACGTATCGTGAAATCTCGCGATGCTACCTCTGCGGTTTTTGCAACATTGCTACTGGTCCTCTTAGTTTTCGCATTTGGCATATTCTTCTATAATTTTGTAATGGCGAACGTGGAGTTGGCGACAAACACGTTTAATACTGAAATGGCATCCCTTCTCCTCAAATCCTTCACAATAAACTCCACCCATCTGATCTCTTGGTTGCAAAACACCGGAAACAACCTTGTGAAAATCACAACAGCATACATAAATGGGTTGATCGCCACTGTTCAAGGTAAACTAGAAATAGAACCGCAAACCATCCAGCCAATAGTTATAGTCTCATCTTTCATCAAGGGAAACACTTACACTGTTAAACTGCAAGGCTTGTTCGGGGTTATAATGAGTTTTCAGGTAACATACTGAAAATGTAAGCTGAGAAACAAGTTTCCAAAGCACTCCTTTTTCAATGCGCGCAGATTCTTTCTGCAAGTTATTACTGCAAGCAGTGTGAGTATTATGAGCATTGGCAGAATCAGGACTGGTGGGAACTCCGGGATCACCTGATAGACGAAGTATATTTGTGTTCCTTCTGATGTTGCAATGTTTTCAGCGAAGTCGTAGGCGACTGTTTTGTATTTTACCCACGTGCCTGCTTGTTGTCCTGGTATTGTGGCTTCGTAGAGGTTTGTTGAGGAGTTGAAAGCCATGGGCAAGGGTTGTTCCCATGTGGTTCCATTGTTTAATGAGTAGTATAGGGTGACATTTTTCACATGGCTTATGACATCTGTGACGTTTACTGAGACTTTCACAGGCTGGTCAGATTGGACATTGCCAGATGGTTCGCGAGATGGAATTCCGATGACTGGCGCAGTTGTATCTAAAATGATCGTGTCTGAATAGGTTAAGGAAACGAGTCCTGCGTTGTCTTTGATTTGGTAGTAGACTGTTTTTGTTCCATCTACAGATGTCAGCGTCCATTTTTTGGTTGGCGTTGGTGTTTCCCATGGTTCGTTGTCCCATGCGCCGTCGTTGCTGTATCTGACTTGATAGACGCCTGAAGCATAATCAGATGCTGCTAAGGCTAGCGTTACGGATGTTGAGTTTGTGTAAGTGGCGTCGTTGTTGATGGTGACGGAACCTGTCGGAGCGGTCTTGTCTAGTTTGATTTCTGTCAAAACGTGGTGGCTTTCTTCGTTTCCAGCGTTGTCGACGCTCCAGTATTCCAGCTTGTTATTGGCGCCTTCGATTGTGATGAGGGGCTGCCCATGTGCACTTACATTTTGAATTGAACCATCGTTGATTCGATAATAAGTTTCAGCTACGCCACTCAAATCATCAGTAGCTGTGAGATTTATTATGAAGTTTGCGGTATGCCATAAACCATCGTAGTCATCTAGCGTTGTTGGAGGAACATCGTCAACAGGTTCAGAGTTAATTGAGAGGTTCCAGAAGTAAACAGCGCCGCTGCCATGTCCAACAATTATCCTTGTCTGGTTCTTAAAAACATAAACAAAATGAGTTTCAACTGGTTTGGGTATGTAGCTGAAGTTTTCCCAGTGGCTCCAAAGAACTGTTCCATTAGTGTTTATTATGTCAGTTCCCCAGTCACGTCCCACCACGATGTGCGTTCCATCACTCATAATCATCTCCGATTTCGTGTCGTAGGAGGCTTTCCACCATCTTAAGTTGCCATCAATACTGAAGAGAGAACAAGCGATAGCGCCGCCGGACCCAGCAATCACGTAATCTTTATTTGGCGAAATATCAACAGAGTTTGCTCCGCCCATGGTATCAAAAGTCCACAATACCTCACCGGTTATTGCGTTTACCAGCGTTATATTGCCAAGTTTACTTGCAGTTGCAACGTAAGCATCGTCAGCGCTCAACTTTAAGCCTACCGTGCTGTAAGGCCAAGCCTCAATATATGCCCGCGCTAGAATTTGACCATCTTCTACGCGGATAATGTAAAGGTATCCGTCGCCGCTACCAGCGAAAACAGACGTGTCATCAGAGCTGAAGACAATCTGTCGGATCTGACCTTCCAGAAACCGTTTCCACAGAATGTTCCTATTTGTTAAGTTGAAAAGGAACAGGTCACCATCTCCAGTGCCCCATGCCACATATTTGCCATTGTGTGAGATCTTGATTTCCCTTGATCCGTAAGAACCGAGATCCGAGGTATTCCATACTTCATTTCCGTAATGGTCTAAAAGAACTGCCCTATCATTCGGTGGATAGCCAGTGTCAATTATCGTAGCTGCCACATAAGCTCCATCTTCAGAGATATCCACACCCCATATCTGCCCATACGGAGTGTATTTCCATAGCAAGGTTCCGTTAGTATCAAAAAGAAGAACGCTTGAAAGTTGTCGAACCTCCTCGTCCGTGATGTTGAGTTCTGGATGTCCTTGCGCGAATACTACAAACCTTTCATCTTTAGTCACCGCACCGCGATAGATAGTCATGTTTGTCTCAACCCTTTTCAAAAGATTGGCAGTAACGTTTTCTTTTGTTCGTTCAAGGTATGCGTCTTGTCTGATTTCATCGCCGCTGACTGGCCAAAACGGTTTAATGAAGGCTTCATAGCCTGAAGGCTCAACTGATAATGAATAAGGGGTAATTCGATTATTCATAACATTTCTATGTGCGTAGAAGTTTATCTCATAATATCCTGAGTCATTTGTTAAACATCCGTAATCTATACCGGGGCTGCGAAACTCAACTCTAGTACCGCTTAGAGGCAGACCTGTAACTCTATCATATAGGTAACCATAAATTTTGGCGTTTGGATGGCTCAAATACCAAGTTCTAGGAAGAACCCTAATAAAGTAATTGATAGTAATGGTTCTATTGATTGAAGGATCACCGCCTTTTAACCAGAAGCTTATCTTAACAGTTCTGGTGTAATTAGCTTCTGTATCCATATCTGGCAAACTTAGATGCGCAGGATCAAGCGGAACCCAAATAGTCTGATTTTCCCCAGGATCTAAGTAAAGATAATAAGGTTGCGGAAAGGCGCTGATTTCGGCCCCAGTTTCCACGACTTCAGCCAAAAATGATAAATTCAAAGCACTTACACCATTATTTCTCACAAAAACAGGCTGCTTTATCCACCATTCAATAGGCCAAACAGCCTCATAGTAACTATCATAAATAAACTCCAAATCATCAAGACCCTCACCTTTAACCGATGGTATAGAAACTCGAAAGGAAATCAGAGTACCGCCTAAAACCAGAAGGCTAACAGTAAATATTCGAATTAACATCCGATCATGAGCTGAAAATTTCACTTAAATCCCATGAAACACCCAAAAAATTCTTCCTTATTATAATTAATTTATGAAAAAAGAATTAATATTATGCATTCATCTTCTTTTAGCAGCTTAAATAGCAAGTTTAAGCGATTTATTTAGCTAAAGCCTTTGTGAAAATGTTTTTCTACTACATAATTTTATTGAGTTATTCTGTTAGTAATGTTCGAAGGGAAAATACAAATTACAACGCTACTTTTCGTTAACAATGATTAATGGAAGTGTTGTTATTATGGTGGAAGAAAACAGGTAAGCCATGCATCTAAGGAAGAGCATTAATGATAGCTTCACATGATAAAGGATATAAAAAGTTGCGTCAAGTTAAGTAAATGTTAGACTTGAGGAATATCGTATGAATAGGGAGAAACCAATTGTTCATCCATACATACCAAACGCTGTGCCCACAATAAAGGAACAGATGCTCAGAGAAATCGGCGCAAAAAGCACAGAAGACCTTTTCGCGGATGTCCATGAAAAACTTCGCGTTAAAGACATGAATTTACCTAAGCCTTTGTTGTCTGAATGTTCTTTGAGGAGATACATTGAAGAAATTCTCTCTAAAAACAAGACCTGTAAGGAATATCTTAATTTTTTGGGAGCTGGGTGCTGGCAACATTATGTTCCTGCAATATGCGATGAGGTAAATCAGCGATCTGAATTTTTAACAGCCTATGCAGGTGAACCATACGAAGACCATGGAAGATTTCAAGCCCTTTTCGAATATGCAAGCATGATGGGAGAACTTCTAAACATGGATGTCGTCAACGTTCCAACATATGACTGGATGCAAGCAGCCGCCACTTCCCTTCGTATGGCATCACGGATTACAGGACGACGTGAAATATTAATTTCTAAAACCATCAGCGCTGATGAATTATCAAAAATTAAAGACTATTGTAAACCCCAAATGGAGGTTAAATTGCTTGACTACGACCCTGAAACGGGGCAACTAGATCTCGATTCCCTTAAGGCCAAGATTTCTTCAAAAACGGCAGCAGTCTATTTCAAAAATCCATCCTATCTCGGCTTCATTGAAGCTCATGGAGATGAAATTTCCAAGATAGCCCACGAGCATGGTGCGTTGTCTGTTGTCGGAGTTGACCCAATTTCTCTAGGAATATTAACTCCTCCCATCGAATACGGCGCGGACATAGTGTGTGGCGATATACAACCTCTCGGCATACACATGCAATTTGGCGGTGGCCAGGCTGGGTTCATTGCTACTCGGGACGAAGAAAAGTACGTGATGGAATACCCTTCTAGACTGTTTGGAATAGCTCCAACTTCAGTTGAAGGAGAATACGGATTCGGCGATGTTGCTTTTGGAAGAACATCTTTCGTTTTAAGGGAGGAAGCAAAAGAGTTCGTTGGTACAGCAGCTGCTTTATGGGGCATAACGGCTGGTGTCTACTTAGCGCTTATGGGACCCCAAGGCATGCGGGAAATCGGAGAGGCAATCATGCTAAGATCACGTTACGCAATGTTACAGATATCAAGGCTAAAAGGCGTTAAATGTCCAGTTTTCAAATCAACCCATTTCAAGGAATTCGTTGTAAATTTTGATGATACTGGTAAGACTGTTGCGGAGATTAATAGGGCTTTATTAGAACGTAAAATATTTGGTGGGAAAGACTTGACAAAAGAGTTTCCAGAGCTGGGAAACAGCGCCCTTTACTGCATAACCGAAGTTCACACTAAAGATGACATTGATAGGTTAGTCAATGCGCTGAAGGAGGTAGTGGAATAGGATGGAGGACATAACCAAAAAGCGATATGCGAACGGAAAGCCGAAACTGAAGCGGTTTCATCAGGCTAAGTGGGATGAACCAATAATTTTTGAATTAAGCACTGAAGGAGAGAGAGGAATCCTTCCGCCAGAAGTCGAAGATGAAATAAAGCATATGGTGGGGGATGTTATTTCCCACATACCTGAGAAAATGCGAAGAAAAGAGCCGCCTAAATTGCCAGAACTTGCCCAACCAAGAGTGTTGAGGCATTATCTGAGACTTTCACAGGAGACTTTAGGGGCAGATTTGAACATTGACGTAGGACAAGGGACATGCACGATGAAGTATAGCCCAAAAATAAATGAACAGTTGGCTAGAATGCCTCAAATGACGGAGCTACATCCCTTACAACCTGAAGAAACTGTTCAAGGTATACTAGAAATAATGTATAAGTTTGAACAAATTCTAAAAGAAATTTCGGGACTTGACAAGTTTTCGTTTCAGCCAGGTGGTGGTTCACAAGCTATATACACGAACGCTTCAATCATAAGGGCATATCATGAATCTCGAGGAGAAGCGGATAAAAAAACCGAGATAATAACTACAATATTTTCTCATCCATCAAATGCAGCTTGCGCTAGAACCGCTGGTTTCAGAGTAATAACAATCTATCCGAGTGAGGACGGCTATCCTGATATTGAAGCATTAAAAGCAGCAGTATCAGAACACACGGCAGGACTAATGATAACAAACCCAGAGGATACTGGTATTTTTAATCCGAAAATTGAAGAGTTTGTCAAAATTGTTCATGAAGTAGGCGGATTATGCGCTTATGACCAAGCAAACACTAATGGGATACTGGGCATAACTAGAGCAAAAGAAGCTGGTTTCGACTTATGCCACTTCAACTTGCATAAGGCATTTTCAGCGCCTCATGGGTGTGGCGGACCCGCGGTTGGGGCTGTGGGTGCCACCAAAGAACTTGCAGAGTTCCTGCCAATACCGGTTATCGAGTTTGATGGTGATAGATACTATTTGGACTATAATAGACCAAAGAGCATAGGAAAAGTGAGATCATGGTATGGAGTAGCGCCAGTAGTCTTAAAGGCATACGCGTGGGTGATGAGCCTTGGCGCGGAAGGTTTGAGGGAGGTGTCTGAAATTGCTGTTCTCAACAATAATTATCTGCTTAAAAAGATGCTGGAAATACCGGGAGTGTCTGCGCCTTACGCTAAAGGCAAACGGCGAGTTGAACAGGTTAGATACAGTTGGGAGAAACTAGCTAAAGACACAGGGGTCCATTCCGAAGATATTGGAATAAGAGCTGCAGATTTCGGTGTCCATTACTGGACAAGCCATCATCCATGGATTGTTCCAGAACCCTGCACTCTTGAGCCAACAGAATCATACTCAAAGACCGAGCTCGACGAATACGCTGAAATAATTAAGCATGTAGCCAATGAGGCGTATACAAATCCTGAAATTGTTAAAACAGCTCCTCACAACAGCACCATTCACAGAATTGATCATGCACCGTTAGATGATCCATCTCAATGGGCAATTACCTGGAGGGCATACCGCAGAAAGGTATCTAAAGAACATGAATAATAAGACATTCGGAATTTATTTGCAAAAGTGGGTCACTTAAGTGAAACGCAAGAAGTTAGGCTTGATAGTGAATCCAATTGCAGGTATAGGCGGAAGAGTTGGGCTTAAAGGCAGTGATGGAATTGAGATACAGAAAAAGGCTCTGGAACTTGGTGCCGTGCCGCTGTCATTGGACAGAACTATCGAAGCATTAGAAGTTTTAAAACCAATAAAAGATGATATTGAACTTATAACGTATCCAAGTGAAATGGGAGAAGACGCTACTAAAAAATGCAGCTTCGACTCGATGGTAATAGGTTCAATCGTGAAAGGTAGAACAACCGCCGAGGATACTAAAAAAGCAGCAAAAGAAATGTTACATACGAATGTGGATTTAATCCTCTTTGCCGGAGGAGATGGCACTGCAAGAGACGTTTATGATGCAATTGGAGGAGAAATGCCCGTCCTCGGAATACCTACTGGCGTTAAAATCCAATCAGCTGTTTTCGCCATCAACCCAAAAAGCGCTGGAGAACTCACTGTATCATATTTACGTGGAGAATGTGACGTGCGAGAGGCTGAAGTCATGGATATAGACGAGGAAGCAGTTAGGCGGGGCATTGTTGTTCCGAAACTTTACGGTTACCTAAAGATTCCGTTTCAAAAAAGATTAGTCCAAGGTGCAAAGGTTCCAAGTAGCAGCGGAGATAAAGAAGCAATGGAGGCGATAGCACTTGAAGTTACAGATAGAATGAAGGATGATTGCCTCTACATAATTGGGCCTGGAACTACAACTAGGGCAATATTATCGAAAATGGGTTTAAATAAAACATTAATAGGCGTTGACGTGGTGTTTAGAGGGAGCTTAATAGGCACCGATGTTAATGAGAAGCAGCTTTTAGAGCTTATCAAAAATCACAAAGCCAAAATGATAGTCACCCCGATAGGAGGTCAAGGCTATATCTTCGGAAGGGGAAACCACCAGATAAGCGCTGAAGTAATTAAAAAAGTTGGAAGAGATAACATATTGGTTATAGCTACCCCTGAAAAAATTCATTCGCTTGGTGGTCGACCTATTTTGGTGGACACTGGTAGTAGGGAAGTAGATGAAATGCTAAAGGGTTATGTGAGGGTGATAACGGGATATCGCGAGGAAATTGTCTATAAAGTATCATGTTAAAAATTGAACCGAGGGTCATTATGACTTCTTAACGCTGTACCCAATAGAACAAAGTAAACCTTTTAACATCACTTTAGTTCCTTAATATCGAGGTGCATTAAATGTCAGATAATAACGATGTTAAACCTCACGGAATATTAAGTGATAAGGTGGCTCTTATCACTGGCGGAGCATCTGGTATTGGACGGGCAACCGCATTGCTATTTGCCAAAGAAGGAGCAGCTGTAGCAATTGTAGATTTGAATGAAGTTGAAGGAAAAGCTGTTGTTCAAAAGATAATTGACAATGGAGGAACCGCCATTTTCGTGCATGCCGACGTATCAAAAGCTGAGGACTGTCAGTTAGCCGTTCGACAAACTGTTGAAAAATTTGGAAAGTTGGATATTCTCTTCAATAACGCTGGCATTATTAGACGCGCAACGGTGGTTGAGACAAGCGAAGAGGAATGGGACAAGGTGATGTCAATTAATGTTAAGTCGATATTTTTGCTCTCGAAGTATGCTATCCCAGTAATGGCCAAAAAAGGTGGTGGCGTTATCATCAATACTGCATCAGGGTGGGGACTGGCAGGTGGGCGGAAGGCAGCTGCCTATTGCGCCTCAAAAGGGGCTGTCGTGCTTCTCACCAAGGCCATGGCTCTTGACCATGCTGCACAGAACATACGCGTCAACTGCATATGCCCCGGCGACACAGATACCCCAATGTTGCGCAGCGAAGCTAGGCAACTTGGTAAACCAGAAAACCAGTTTTTATCAGAATCAGCTCAACGTCCACTTGGAAGAATAGGCAAGCCAGAAGAGATTGCTCAGGCAGCATTATTTCTTGCCAGCGACGCATCATCATTTATAACTGGAACAGCGCTAGTTGTTGATGGCGGTGCACTGGCAGGGACAGGTTAAGAAGTAAGTCAAATTATTACTATCATCTAGCTTCTGTTAAGAGACACTAACTGAATATGCGTAGATATTTTAGTGGTAGGCCGGGTTATGTGACTTATCTCGTTTAAATTTCTCATCTCGCAGTAACTAAGAGGGAGGCTCTGACTGGAGGAAAATGTCGGAGTTCAAATCCCATCTCCTGCATCTAAGATTGCCGAATTATGCCTATTTTTTAGCGCTTTTTCCTAAATAATCCAAAATTCTTCCTCTAGTTGGCTTTTCATTTTAGTTTTTCCATTATTCATACGGAAGCAGAATCGAATATAGACTTGTAGACTTGCATTCGAGAAAGGAGATTCTTCACAACCCTATAAGCTTGTCTTGTTCCGACACGGGCTTATCATCAACATGAAAGAGGACGTTTTCAATGCAGTCAACTAATATGTTAAGGAGCTTTTTAGATTATGCAGAGAGGTGTCTGCAGACAAGATATGTTTTTAGGTTTCGCAGATGCAATAATTACATGCATGTACTGCCACTCATGGAGGGCCAATAATGGTTAACGATTTCTTTTTAGGGTTTGTAGGACATGCACATACTAGAAACGATTTGGAAGCCGATCCAACCAAGGATATGCAATTGAGAAAGGGAAATAGCGTTGAGAAAGCACAAAGGCTGACTGAAAGAATTCTGGATAAGATCGAAAATGACATATCTCAGACTGGGCACAATCTGACAGACGTGAAACTGCTGATTCTCTACTCGAGTTACAGAGGCGATACTGAAGATAAAGATAAACTCATCTGTGAAGGCATTCTCGGAGCCATAGAGAGAAGATTCAAAGGAAAAAGCACCGCGGAACAGCTTCGCTTGATTGGAC
>Ga0078972_1009860_pt1 | contig 18423 bp, 10 predicted proteins | sample YelNatPaOPGAMG01_FD_67568 | JGI IMG/M metagenome (GOLD analysis project Ga0078972, IMG submission 67568) | Hot spring thermophilic microbial communities from Obsidian Pool, Yellowstone National Park, USA - OP-RAMG-01 (SPADES assembly) (version 2) | ecosystem: Environmental > Aquatic > Thermal... | reverse complement strand
TCCGGCGTGTCAGAAGTCCGGTGGCTTGGGGCAAATATCGTGCCTGTCCCTCTATTTGCGCCGCCGACCGGCAAAACTAGGTGTCTGTCCCCATATCCAGCCCAGCATGCGCCCTTTCGGTCACCCCGTTGCAAGTTGAGAGTTGAACGTTTCGCGTTGAACGTTCCTGATCGGTATACCCGACATCGGGCCTGTCTCTATATCTGGGCGTCACAGCCAACCTCGACCGCCAGACCGGCGCTTGGTCGGCTCCGGCGTGTCAGAAGTCCGGTGGCTTGGGGCAAATATCGTGCCTGTCCCTCTATTTGCGCCGCCGACCGGCAAAACTAGGTGTCTGTCCCCATATCCAGCCCAGCATGCGCCCTTTCGGTTACCCAGTTGAAAGTTGAGAGTTGAACGTTGGACGTTGAGCGTTCCTAATTGGTATACCGGTAAGCTTGTCCTGTGGATAACGCTCAACCTGCAACGTTCAAAGGCCCAAAACCGTGTCTGTTACATCGTGTCTGTCCCTTTATTCGCCGGCCCGGAAATGAAATCTTAACCGGCGCACCAATCTTTCCGGCTTGATCCGCCCAGGGGCATCGCGCCAGCCCACATAACGTGTCTGTCCCTCTATTTGCCCCACGACCAGGCCACCGAACTACGGACTTCCCCGCGAAGTGGAGCGAACAGAGGGAGTCACTCAGGTATTCGCATTCGACCGATAAAGGGAGAGTCCGGGGAGGCCCGACGGAAGTCTTAGTCCGCTCATGGTACTGGCCAAAGCTGGCGAACTGTGCCGCTTGGAGCCGTGGAGTAGGGAAGGGATGGACACTGTTACGCGGCCGATGCTCGGGCACACGATGGACACACAGTGGTCCGAAATAGTGTACACGGAACGAGATTGGATAACGGAACGGTGGAATCCGTAACTGGAGGAACCGTGCGCGGGAAAACGGCTCGCACGGGTCTTTGGGAGCCGGTTGGAAACCACCGGCGCTACCCGGAGTCGTCTCAGCGCGGCGCAGCCGCAGCCGAATGATCTGGGGCGAGGTAAAGGCGTTCCTTCCAAGCTGGGCGCTCTGTCGCGCCGCGCTGAAAGGGGCGACTTCGTCGCCCACGCGGGGAGGTGCGAGTGGGATCAGCGGATGAACAGTTCTAAGGCAAAAGTCTCGAATCACACGCTGATCTGCGATTTCCGCGCAGATTATCAGATATCATACTCCAAAGGCCGCACTGTGGTTACCGCACTACTCGCTGCCAGAGAAGCAGATACTGACAAACTGAGCCAACTCGCAGTTTGAAAATCTTCGCAAATATGATCGATTCGTCAGTATATGTATTCAGCGCGGTGTGCGCGTTGCAAGAAGGCGCCTGGCGCCTCAGCTCGGGGCAACGTGCCGGGAAACCAGACGCCCCAAAACCGTCATTCAGGACACCATTCGCGCGCAGCTTGCGACGCAAGGCGGGTCAACCACTGCCGCGGCTTTGCCATCGCTTCCTCCTGTGAGGCAAGCGCCGGGACAATCGCAAACAGCCCCGCAAAGAGCGCCGTCGATGTCCGTGGCGAACTCACGATCCCGGCCAATCCCAAACACGGTCGGCAGAATCTTCTTGCGAGCCTTGCGACCTGGCCAACGCCCTTGCCCATTAGGAGAGTTGTGTTGTCAATGGCGCCCTCGCCAGTAATCACGAGGTCAGCCTGTTTTATGTGTTTCGCGAGTCCGGTGAACTTTGCAAAGAGCGCGAACCCGGGTTCGAGTTTTCCCCCGAGAAAGGCGCGAAACCCAAAACCAAGACCGCCTGCGGCGCCTGCTCCCGCCGCCAGAGAAAGCTTTCGGTATTGGGGCGACAGATCAGCAAGAACAGCCACAAGCTTGCGAATGCAACGTTCTGTCGGTTCGAAGTCCTCGGGTCGGATCCCCTTCTGCGGGCCGTATATTCGGGTTGCGCCACGAGGACCGAGCAATGGATTGCGGACATCGACAGCAACCGTCAATCGGCCCAGTCGCAATTCTTCCTTTGGCGGTTCGACTGCCTGCAGAGTATCGAGAGCGGTCCAAGATCGGATTGGCCGACCCTGCCCATCAAGAAATCGCCAGCCGAGGCCGACGGCCATTCCGAATCCTGCATCGTTTGTTGCGCTTCCGCCTATGCCGACGAGGCACTGCCTTGGGCGGATTTTTTCCACCTCGCGCAATACTGTGGCCAGCCCGCGCGTGTCGAGATCAAACGGGTGAAACTTGCCGGTCTGGAGCTGCGCCAACCCGATGATTTTTGCTGATTCGACGATGGCGAGTTTCAGCCTTGGCACCCACCACCACGGTGCCTTGATTGGCCGACCTGCGGCGTTGACGGTACGGGCGGAACGCGTCTCCGCGCCAAGGTGTTTTCCGAGCAACTCTCCAAAACCATCGCCTCCGTCGCTTATGGGAAAAATGTCAACCTTGTCGCCCGGTCGTTGATCCAGCCATCCGCGGGCGATGGCTTTCGCGGCTTCGGAAGCATCCAGCGTTCCCTTAAATTTGTCCGGCGCAATCAGGACCAGCATAACCAATGAATCTCTTTCCCCGGTTTCAGAGCGGGTGTGAGCGCGTGGCGCACACTAGTTGGCTGATTGACCTCGAGCGGCTGGCTGAAACATTTTTGCGGGGCCGACAATTCGCCAACCGCGCCGCGTCAGCCAGCCAATCAGCGTGGGCAGAAAAGTGAGTCCGGCGCACATGCACGCCGCCGTTCCGAATGACATCACCAACCCGAGGCTTGAAATGCCACGGTGTTGTGCGCTGATCAGGCTCCCGAAACCCGCAATGGTCGTCAGAGCCGACAACAGCACTGCCTTGCCCGTGCTTCGGGCGAGGATGCCGGGGTTTTGCTCTTCAGCAAAGCGGTTCAGTATGTGGATGCCGTTGGTAACGCCCACTCCCACCACCAAAGGAAGTGTCATGATGTTCGCAGGATTGAACTGGACATCCGACCACCCCATCCAACCCATGGTCCAAATTGCTCCCAGCGCAACGGGCAACAAGGCCAACCCCACACAAAGCACCCGCTTGAAATGAAGGAAAACCAGAACAGCGATCGCGCCCAGCGCATAATATGCGGCGTCAATGTAACTCTGTCTCAACTGGGTCGTGTACTCGTAAAGCTGTACAGGCGTGCCCGTGGCATCCGGGTCCACCGATCGCAATTCCCGGACAAACACCTCCTGGTGCGCGCGTTCCCAAACATTCGATCTCGGATTGACCTGGATCAGGTATTTCGTGCCCGATCGCCCAATAAACCTGTGCTTCAACACGGTCGGTATGTCATCGATCCCGATCGGCGCTGTTGTGTCCTGGTTTTTGATGGCGTCAAACGTTTCCCGCAGGTCGTTCAGAAGCGCCTGCTGAAATGCCGCCAGTTTCTTCGCGCCCTCCGCAGGCTCGACTTCGCTCATCCTTTTGCGGAGGGCGATTATCGATTGACGTATTTCACGGAGGGCCTGAGCGAGGTTTCTTTCGCCATGTTTTTCGGCCTCCTCCGCCCCAAGGCGGAAGTACGCCTGTGTCACCAGCAATGTTCGGCGCAGCACGGCCAAGTCAACAGGTTCCCTGTCCGGCTCCGCGAAATGAAGTCCTGCAAGCCTTGATTTGATTTCGCCTATTATGGCCGCCCGCGTGCCCGGGTCACTGGCCAGATATGCAGTCAGCGAGTCAACGCCTGCGACCGACGGCAGCTTGACGACCCGGTTTTCCAGTTCGGCAGCGCGTTTCAAAGAATCGGCGATCAGAACGCCAAAAATCACTGACCTTGATGCGCCGTTGATGAGTTTGCGTTCCAGAACCACGGACTGCAATCCGTCCGACTGCATGTTGAGCAGGTTGTAATCGAAGCGCACGCGCGGCAGTTGTGTCAAAGCCAGCACCGTTATGGCCGCTGTTACGCCTAAAACCAATCTCGGACGTCGCAGCCACAATTGTTCGAGCCTTGCCCTGTGATCGGTCATGGCACGAGCCTTGTGGTCCAGCACGTTCTGGCGCCCCCGAAGCAGCAGCGCCGGCAACATTGTCATCATTGGGACAAGACAGATCAGCACCCCGCAACCGCTTATTATCCCCATTTCCCGAATGCCTTTGAAGTCGGTCAAACCCATCGCAAGAAACGCCCCGGCCACCGTGAAACTCCCGGTTACTATGCCGCGGCCGGTGTTGACGAGTGCAAGGCGGATCGAATCGTGTTCACTGCGGCCTTTGCGGAGCTCTTCCTCGTATCGGGTGATCAGGTGAATGCCAAAATCAATCGCCAATCCAACCAATATCGGCAGGAACGTCACCGTCAGGATGTTCAAGTGCCCAATAGCCAACGTCGTGAACCCCAGCGTGTATCCCAGTCCCACAACCAAACACAGCGTCGCCTTCAACGGCCGACCGGTCTCATGATACCCGTAGATGAACAACAACGCGCACAACACAAGCGAAAGAACAGTGGCAATCGCAGTGTCGTGCTGCGATTGCACCATTTCATCAATCTCGAGCACGGGTTCACCGGTAATCCCTGCATTTATGCCGGGCACCTCGGCCTGCGTTTCGTGAACCAGTTCCCGCATCCTTTCAACAGCAGCCGCGTTGAGCCGCTCGTTCAACGCGCGCGCCGTTACAAGGTACATTCTGTTGTTTGCAAACGTTATGTACAAACTCTCCTCTGCCTCTTCCCCGCTGTCGAACATGGCGCTAACGCCCGGCGACGGCGGCGTGCCGGGACGTGACAAGGCGTCTGCGGCAAGGTCAATTATCCGATTCAGCGCCGGCAACGACTGCACCAGGGCGTCCGTGTCTGTATCGCCCCCGCCCGCAGCCGCCCTGAACTGCCGATTGACCAATCGAAACAACGAATTGAGATTGGTCACCTGCGAAAACGCCTCGAGCATCGGACGCGACTCATGGATTCGCTGCGACATCTCTGTCAGCACACTGGCGTTGGTGATGAACAAGAGTGCCTTCGACCCCATCATCTTCAGGTCGCCCTTGTAGAAAACATCCGTGAAAATGTTCGTTTCCTTCTCGAGCCGCGCGCCGAGTCTCTCGACAAACTGGCGGTTCTTCTCCGAATCTTCACTCTCGGCCACGGCAACGATTTCGTCCTGAGCCGGGAATTCCTCCTTGTACCGAAGATAGTTTCGATGATGTCTCTGTTCGGACCCGACAAGGTTGTTACGGTTGAAATCGAACTTGAGGTATTCGACCGAGTACAAAACCGAAAGCGCAAACAGCAGAATCTGCGGGTAAACAAACAGCCGCGGTCTCCTGCAGATCACCTCCGCAAGAAGGCTCAGCAAACGAACAGTGAAAGAAACGGACCCGGTTTTCATGCGGGCACAAGGCGATCGCACGTGCCACGCCTGCAAATGCGGCGAGATTGCATGTCAGACCGAGTCCTCAGGCAGGTCGGCATTGGTGTGGACTTCCTTGACGTCATCGTGTTCTTCAAGCGCCTCCACCAAAGCATTGAGCGCTTGAACGCTCGCTGGATCGGTGACAGGCACTGTCTGAACGGCCAAATAAGTAACTTCGGCGCTGGCGAACTTCAGGCCTTTTGATTCCAACTGCTTGTGAACAGCTTCAAAACTCGACGGGTCTGTAAGGATTTCATAATGCGTTGCCTCAGTGCGCACGTCTTCGGCCCCGGCTTCCAGCGCCCATTCGAGCAGCTTGTCTTCATCCACAGCCTCGCGCGGCAAGAGCATCTGCCCTTGGCGTTTGAAAAGGCGGCTCACTGCTCCCGCTGTGGCCATTCGCCCCCCGTGCTTGGTCAGCAAATTCCTTATCTCTGCCGTGGTTCGATTGCGATTATCCGTGGTTGCCTCAACAAGTATCGCAACGCTATTAGGGCCGAAGATTTCGTATGTGAGCTCTTCGTACGCCTGTCCTCCTGTATCACCAGTGCCCTTCTTTATGGCGCGCTCGATGTTTTCGGACGGCATATTGGCGCTCCGGCACTTCAACAGCACCATCCTGAGTCGCGGGTTCAAATCCGGATCCCCGCCGCCCGCCCGCGCTGCGATCATCACTTCACGGGCGAGTTTGGCAAAAATCCGCGCGCGTTTGGCGTCAATCGCGCCTTTGAAATGCTTCAGCTTTGCCCATTTACTGTGTCCGGCCATAAGCCTGTATGTGTGATCACTCTGAGATCCGGTACCCTCCGGGGGACCGCAACGTCAGACAACCGGTGCAAAATACACCACCCAACCCGCGAATTGAATACCAAAGATTGTTTTCCATCGCCATCGGCTCAACACCGAGCCTGGCACAATATCGCATCCGCGACCCAAAACTTCGAGCCTGGCACCAAATCGTACCTGCGCCCCCCAAAGCGACCGAGAATCAAGGGCTTTCTTTTTGGCGCCGGGTGCAACATTATCAGGTCGAAATGAACTCGACACGGATTGCTCATGCTTCATTGTTGGCTGCACTCATCATGGCAATTGGCGCGCGCAGTGCTGAATTCACTGTGGTCGAAAAACCCCAAACAGACCCACCAAACACACATTATCCCGGTTCACGTCCGCCGCTGATGCCGACACCGTTGATAAAGCTTCCCGTGGGCGCGGTGCGTCCCGACGGCTGGTTGCGGCGTCAGCTCGAGTTGCAAAGCAGGGGATTTCACGGGCACCTCGGTGAACTGAGCGCATTCCTCAAGAAAGAAAACAACGCATGGTTGAGCGCAACCGGCGAAGGCGAGCACGGATGGGAAGAGGTCCCTTACTGGCTGAAGGGTTTCGGCGACTGCGCCTATCTGCTGGGTGATTCCGACCAGACAGCAGAAGCGCGGCTCTGGATCGAAGCCGTTCTTCGCAGCCAACGTGAGGACGGTTATTTTGGTCCGCGTCCGGGTCTTGGCAGCACTGTCAGCAGCACAACTGGCAAATATGACCTCTGGCCAAACATGATAATGCTGATGTGCCTGCAATCATACCACGAGGTCACCGGCGACAATCGCGTCCTCGACCTCATGCGCAGGTATTTCAAATGGGAACTGAGCGTGCCGGAAAGCGAGTTTCTGCCGCCTTATTGGCAGAAGATTCGCGCCGGCGACAATCTGTGGAGCGTTTACTGGCTCTACAATCGAACCGGTGAACCGTGGCTGCTGGACCTTGCAGAAAAGATTCATCGGCACACGGCAAACTTCACCGACGGCATCCCTGACTGGCACAATGTGAACATGTCCCAGGCCTTCGGCGGGCCGACATTTTTCTGGTTGCAATCCCGCGACCCAAAACACCTCGTTGCATCCGAACGCAATTGGCAAACGATCCGCCAAATGTACGGCCAGGTGCCGGGCGGAATGTTCGGCGGCGATGAAAATTGCCGCCCGGGTTACACCGACCCACGCCAGGCAATCGAAACATGCGGCATGGTCGAAATGATGTTCTCATGCGAACGGCTGTTGAACGTGACAGGAAACCCGGTCTGGGCAGACCGCGCCGAAGATGTCGCTTTCAATTCTCTCCCCGCAGCTCTCACTGCCGACTTCAAAGCGCTGCGGTATTTGACCTCGCCGAATCTGATCCAATCCGATCGCGGCGACAAATGCCCCGGTGTGCAAAACTGCGGACCAATGTTCCATTACGATCCGTACAGCCACCGATGCTGTCAGCACAACTTCGGTCACGGCTGGCCCTATCTTGTCGAACACGCATGGATGGCAACGCCTGGCAACGGCTTAGCGGCTGTCATTTACGGCCCAACAACAGTCGAGGCCGTCGTCGCCAACGGCGAAAAGATCAGGATTGCCGAGCGCACCCATTATCCTTTCGACGAAACCGTTGAACTGACGTTCAGCTCAGACAAACCGGTACGGTTTCCGCTCTATTTGCGCGTGCCGGGTTGGTGCGCAAAACCAGCCGTCGCCATCAACGGCCAACTACAGTCCGTGTCGGCGCGCCCGCTCCATTATCTGCGCATCGACCGCGAATGGCGGAACGGCGATGTTCTGCGATTGACACTGCCGATGGAAGTGTCGCTCCGCACATGGACAAACAACCACAACAGCGTCTCGGTCGATCGCGGCCCGCTCACTTACTCACTAAAGATCGGGGAAAAATGGGTTCGCGCCGGCGGCACGGATCGTTGGCCCGCATGGGAAGTTTATCCCACCACACCGTGGAACTACGGCCTGGCGCTGTCGGAAAACCCTCCAAGTTCATTTGACGTGATCAAGAAACCGTGGCCTGCAAACGACATGCCCTTCACGCCCGAAAACGCTCCTGTCGAGCTTCGCGCCAAGGGCCGCCGAATCATCGAATGGCAGGCTGACGAGCGCGATCTTGTCGGGCCTCTCCAGGACAGCCCGGCGTTCTCTGATCAACCGATCGAAAGCATCACACTGATTCCCATGGGCGCCGCGCGCCTCCGAATCGCGTCGTTCCCCATCGCGAGCTCCGCGGCCAACGCTCACCGCTGGGTCGGCCCACCGCCTTCCCTCCCGTTCAAGGCGACCGCGTCCCATTGCTGGCATATGGACACTGTAAAAGCCCTCAAAGACCAGCGATTACCGGCCAACTCGAATGACCAATCGATCCCGCGTTTCACATGGTGGGATCACAAGGGTACACGCGAGTGGGTCCAATACGAGTTCGATCAAATCAAGAAAATCTCCGCAGTCGAAGTTTACTGGTTCGACGACACGCCCGGCGGCGGCTGCGCACTGCCGGAATCGTGGACCGTCTTGTACATGGACGGCAGCGATTGGAAACCGGTCCCGGGCGCGAAAATCCCCGCCATAGAACGTGACAAGTTCAATCGCGCCGAGTTCGACCCCGTTGCGACAAAAGGCCTCCGCCTGGACGTAAAACTCAGACCCAACTATTCAGCGGGCATCCTGGAATGGAGAATCATCGAGTGAGACCAATTGACGCGCGACTGACAGCATTTGCCCCGGGCAGAACTCAGCGCGGATTTTCCAAAATAACACTACGGCGGCTCTTGTGCGCCTGCGTCGCAGTCCTCTGGTGCGTCGCCTTCGCTGTCGGGCAAACCGCGCCGGCACCCGGCTCACCTGCAGCCGACGCCCGTTTCACCGAGGTGCCAGGGACCGTCATTGATCATTCACCAGCGGCATCGGGTGTGTACATCGGCTCTCCTGCATTGGCAGTTCTGCCAAACGGCGAATACATCGCGTCCCACGATTTTTTCGGCCCGGGTAGCGAGAAAAACCGGACTGACCTTTTCTCTTCGCAAGACAAGGGCCGGACATGGCGAAGAATCGCAACTGTCATCGGCCAATGGTGGTCGAGCTTGTTCTTTCATCGCAACGCCTTGTACCTGATGGGGACAAGCCGCGAAAACGGTTTTGCCGTGATCCGCAAATCCACCGACGGCGGTCGCACATGGACCGAACCCAAAGACGAAACCTCCGGGTTGCTCTTTGGCGACGGGCGATATCACTGCGCGCCAGTTCCGGTCGTCCTGCACCGCGGACGTCTGTGGCGCGCCATGGAAGATGCCATGGGCCCGGACGGCTGGGGCAGACATTTCAACTCGTTCATGATGTCAGCCGACGAAAACGCCGACCTGCTCCGTGCCGCAAACTGGCGGTCAAGCAATCGCCTCGCAGGCAATCCCAACTGGCTTGACGGCGGATTTGGGGGTTGGCTCGAAGGCAATGCCGTGGTTGCACCCGACGGCACCGTCGTCAACATGCTCAGGGTCGATACCCCGTCCTGCCCTGAAAAGGTTGCCATGGTAAGAACCAGTCGCGACGGGCGTGAGGCCGGTTTCGATCCAGCCACGGGTTTCATCGATTTCCCCGGCGGCGCGAAAAAGTTCACGATCAGATTCGATCCCGAAAACCGTCAATACTGGTGCGTTGCCAGCATTGTAGCTGAACCTTACAAGAGCAAAGGCAAACCAGCCGGTATCCGAAATACACTGGCCCTGACATGCTCCCCGGACTTGCAGCGATGGGTGGTACGACGCGTCTTGCTCGAACACCCTGACACCCTCAAACACGGGTTTCAGTATGTCGATTGGATCTTCGACGGCAGAGACATAATTGCTGTCTGCCGGACTGCGTACGACGACGGGTTGGGCGGCGCACACAACTACCACGACGCAAACTTCCTCACCTTTCACAGGTTTGAAGATTTCCGGTGAAACTGCGTGCCTGACACTTCCTTCGATCTCGATCTTCCTTTGTTTGTATTTCTGCGCCCGATCCTTCTTCCGGTGCGCAAGAATTGACCGGCACAGCAAAACCTGCGAGCATCCAAACCATGAAGCGTTTCGTTCTCTTCGGATTCGTCACCGCGTTGCTTGTCTTTCTGACCGCATGCCGAAGCACGATGTATTCAGCGTACGAAAAGGTCGGGGTTTACAAACGCGATCTCCTGAAGAAACGCGTCGTCGCCGCGCGTGACGAACAGCAAGAAGCCCAAAAGGAGTTTAAAGACGCCCTCACTCGATTGAAGGAAATAACGGGTTACGATGGCGGTGAACTCGAGAAAGCTTATCGCCGATTGCAATCAGATTACGACGACGCGGCGGCGCGCGTTTCGGCAGTTCACAAGCGAATTAAAGATGTCGAAACGGTCGCCCGCGACCTGTTCGCCGAATGGGAAGCGGAAAACCAGCAGATCGAAACCGAGTCCCTCCGCAAAATCAGCCGACAACAGTTGATTGACACCAAGCAACGTTACGAGGACATGTTGCGCCTGCTCAAGCGCACAGAGTCAAGCATGGACCCCGTGTTGCGCAAACTGCACGATTACGTCCTCGCGCTGAAGCACAGCTTGAATGCCCAGGCAGTAGCCGCTCTCTCGGGCGAGTCGGCAAGAATTCAGGCGGACATAGCCCGCGTGATTGAAGACATGAACGCTTCGATTGCGCGCGCGGACGAATTTATTCAGCAAATGCCAAAGTAACGCGCACGCCGTCGCCAGACGCGAATTTTGCCGGGCCTCATTCAGCTCAAATCGCCTTGCACGAATGTAATCGTCAATGGATGGTTCCTCCCATGAAAACGACCATCGAGATACAGCCCGGTGCAGCCGCACCTCGATTCAGGCGGCTTCAGCCTTCGCCGCATGAGTACGCCACAATTACAGCATGGGTGGTGTCCATGCTCTTGATCGGATTCGGTTCAACCCGCGCCAGCGAACAAATCAGTAACACCACCCGCTTCTACGTCCCGCACAACCCAAACTATACAATCGTCGATTCCGTCAGGGACTCGCTGAGGTTCACAATTTATCACACGCTCAAACCCGACGACCGCGGTCATTTGGTCTCGATTTCGAGTTTTGTCGATCCGGAAGCAAATGTGATGGGGTGGCACGACTTCGGAAACCTTGAAGGCCCGGGTTGGGCCGCAAACGCCGTCGGCGGCGCATGGGAAATCTACCGCTGGGGCAGATTCCTGAACAGGCCGGACTGGCAAACAAAAGCACTGCAGATTCTCGATCACGTTTTGGACTGCGGTTTCCTTGATGAGCAAACCGGGTTCATCCGCGGATACAGGGAGACCACAACCGGCAAGTTCTGCCTGAATTACAAGCATAACTCTGATTGGTTCTGCCCGGGGTCAATGGCCAAGGTCGCTTGTCAACTCCTGATCTTCGCCGATGACCTGCCGCAAAACGACCCGCGTCGCGCCCGAATGCGAAACATGGCCGTTCGGACAGCGGCGTGGATTGACAAGAACGTCGAACAAGTGCCCAACGGATGGTTCCCCCGCCGCACAACGCCCGACGGCAAAGTCTGGCGCATGTCGCCAGACGGTGGACAAGACAGGTTTTGGCAGAGTTCCGCCGATGGCCTTTTCATACTCCAACTCGATGCCGCCCTCACCGACCGTAAACTGGCCGATTACCGCGAAGCTGCCCGTCAAAAAGCCGATGTCTTCATCCGCGAAGGCGGCATCTTCGGCAGCATAAACCACGATACTTACGACCCACATGAGAACGTGGCTTATTCAGTGGCTTTCCGCACCCTGCTGCTCGCCGCGCGCGTTCTCAAAGACGAAAACATCAGGCGGTTCGCTTACGAGAAATGTCTCGCCGGACTTGACCAGTTCAAGATGTGCGAGGACAGAAACGGCGTCGCCACGAAAGGACTCCTTTACATGGAAAAATCATGGGACACTGCGTACCTATGGGAAAACGCAGAAGCGGCTCTGGCCCTGTTCGAAGCCGCCGCGGATGTGAAACATAAGAATGCAACTCAAGCGAGACAGTTTGAGTTGGACGGCCTGACGATCCTGCGCGCCATTGCGAAACACCACTACGGCCCGTACGGTTTCCTGACCGAGGGCGTTGATTGGAACGATCACGTGGGACAGCAGCATCACATCAATCAGGCCAAGTACGGTGCGATCCGTTACACCGAGCCGTTCCTGAACAACCAGCACATTGCAGAACCAACGCTCTTTTACCTCGAACATCTCGCGCGCAAGCAAACGCGCGCCGCCACCACGCTGTGCCATGACGCCGAGGGCAACATCCTTGACACCGCTGCCTCGGGAAACTCCCTCTAAAGTGTTATATTGCGAAATCGATCATATTTGCGAAGTTTTTCAAACTGCGAGTTGGCTCAGTTTGTCAGTATCTGCTTCTCTGGCAGCGGGCAGTGTGGTCACAACACTGCGGCCTTTGGAGTGTAATATTCGATAATCCGCGCTGAAATCGCAGATCAGCGTGTCGTTCGAGACTTTCGCCTTCGAACTGTTCGTCCGCTGATCCCACTCGCATCTTCCCTCGCGGGCGACGAAGTCGCCCCTTTCAGCGCGGCGCGACAGAGCGCCCAGCTTGGAAGGAACGCCTTTACCTCGCCCAGATCATTCGCCTGCGGCTGCGCCGCGCTGAGCTGATACGGTGCCAGGCTCAAAGTCCAGAGTTTCCTCCCACAGGCCTGTGCCCATTGGAACGTCGTACGTTGAACGTTGGGCGTTATCAACAGCACTACCTGACCGCTAAACCCGGCGGGAACGTTCAACGTGCAACGCTCAACTCTCAGCTTTCAACGGGATAAATGAAATGGCGCATGGCGGTGGCGCAATACGCCGCAAGCCTCGAAGTTAGACCAAACACGAACCTTCCCTTCCACGTGACCTCAAATTCTGAGCTTGACAGCAATAGTTGCGCGCTCGCACACTACGCGGCATGCGTGGAGCGTCAACGCCTGCATTTGCATGGGTGGGCGGATTTGCTTTGCTCGTTCTGGCCCAGCAACATTTTCTTTCCCTCGCACAAGCTCCCGAGTCGCTTGCCGGGCGCACAATTGAACTGACTGTGGTGTCTGGCGATGGACCATTCGCGTCCTATGGTAAATACAGGTTTTTGCCGTCCGCCACCGACGATCTGTACGCAATAGTCCCCGTTTATGGTGACATCGCACCCAGCACTGGCTCATACACCTACCGCCGGACATCACAGGCAAATGCAACTCTGGACTTTTTGGATTCGCTTGCTGGTCATGCAGTTGCCACCTGTACATTTCGGTCGACCAATTCAGGCGATTACACCCTGACTGCAGGCGGACCATCGTCGCAACGAGGAACGTTCGTTCTTTATGCGGGTACGTCGCCGGCCTCGGTGGCCGGTTTTGCTGTAAAGGTTGATATAACTTCGGGCGAACCGCCGTTCGCTGAACACGGCAGATTCAAGTTCCTTCCCTTCTCTGACAACACTTACAGGGTTGTTCCTGAGCTTGGTGACGTCGTGGAATCCACAGGAACATACACCTACGAGAAAAACTCGCCATTTACCGGTATAGTACACTTTCGGGATTCACGCGTTGGTGTCGGTTACACCGCGCAACTGAGCTTCGACTCAGCCACTTCCGGGACGATTTACCTGCGACAAAAGAACAGCCACAGTTACCAGACGGGCCTTTTCGTACTTGAACTGGCTGACACAACAGGTCCGCTCCTTGCCATTGCGAACCACAAAGACTCACAGACAGTGACAACCAGTGTTGTCACCTTGGCGGGCACTGCAACAGATGCAGGCCGCGGGGATAACGGGATCGAATCAGTCACTGTCAACGGCCAACGGGCAAACAACGACACAGCAGCCGGGAGTGTCACAGCCAACTGGTACAAAACCGTCGTGCTAAGTCCCGGCGTCAATACGATAACGGTAGTCGCACGCGACAACAGTCCGAACCACAACGCCACCACTCAGACACTCACTCTAACCTACTTGCTGCCGGATGCAGCCGGTCCTGTTTTGTCTATCAACAGTCACACCAATCAACAAACAGTGACTACAAACCGCATCACGCTCCTTGGTACTGCGAGCGGTTCTGGGCGGGGCAACAACGGTATTCGCTCGGTTACCGTCAATGGTGAACGCGCGGCCAACGACACCGCTACGGGCTCGGGCGCGGCAAATTGGAGTATCAACCTCAGCCTTGTTCCCGGGGCCAACACTGTCACCGTAGCCGCACAGGACAACAGTGTGAACCACAACACGACGACCGTCACACTGGTGATTTACTATGTGGCGCTTGATGTCGCCGGTCCGAGCGTCACGATTACAAGCCATATTGACGGTCAAACGGTGAGCGAGTCAGAAATAGTGATTGCCGGTACTGCCAGTGATGGGGGCTGCGGTGACAACGGAGTTAAATCCGTCACTGTCAATGGCGACCGTGCCAACGGTGATGTGGCTACAGGGTCCGCCACAGCAAGGTGGAGCAAGATTGTAGGTCTCGTGCCGGGTTTGAATACCATTACCGTGGTTGCACGGGATGCCAGTCCGCGGCAAAACACCACGACAGTCAAACTGTCGATCTATTATGTTTCTGCAGTTTCACCGACAGGGGCCACCGATTACGTGTACATAGAGGATGCTCTGCCACAAGCCGGCTCAACAAACGTCCAAGGTCTTTGGGAATGGGTCAGCCGTGATCCGGTTCCAATTTCCGGGAATGCGGCATTTAAGGCCAGGAACGGCTCGGGTTTGCGCGGCTGCTCGTTTATCAACGCCAAAAAGGTTCTGCCTGTTAATCTTGGCGACTCTATGCTGGCATACGTGTATCTGAACACCGCGGCCCGTCCGAGAATGATCATGTTGCAATGGCGAGTTGGAACGTCCTGGGAGCACAGGGCTTATTGGGGTGAGGATTTGTTTCCGACCGAATGGACCAAAGGTGAGCCTGCGAGCAAGGTCCGTATCGGGGATCTGCCCGCTGCCGGCCAATGGGTCAGGCTCGAGGTTCCTGCTCGGCTCGTTGGACTCGAGGCCAAGGAAGTCAACGGACTCGCAGTCAATGTCCATGACGGCGAAGCTGCATGGGATCATATTGGCAAGGCGCTCGCCGCAAGAGACAGAGTTTGGGTCGGTGATGATGTTCCTGACGGTGCGGTGACTGAGGCGTACTGGGCCGAAACCTGGACTTGGACCAACGCAAGCCCTGAGCCCTACTTTGGCACACGCATACACCTGTCCACAAATGTGTCCGGGATGGGGACGCATTTTCTGTCGGTGCCTAAGCCAGGTTGGCACCTCGGCGCAAATGATTCATTGTTCAGCTACGTCTTTCTGGATCGGGCGTTGCCTCCGAAGATGATTATGCTTCAGTGGTGGGATGGGTCTTGGGAGCATAGGGCTTACTGGGGTGAGGACAGGTTTCCAACCTCATGGACAAAAGGGGAGAGGACAAGCAAGGTGTTCATGGGCACGCTGCCAGCAAGCGGCCAGTGGGTGCGGCTGACGGTTCCGGCGGCAATTGTAGGGTTGGACAACAAAACTGTAACTGGGCTTGCTTTTACAACCTACGGCGGCAGGGCATACTGGGACAACACAGGAAGGAGCGTTCCATGCAGCGACTTTGTGTGGGTGAATGATCAATTACCTGCGGGCGCCGTTGCGCAGGCGTACGGCGGCGATGCTTGGACATGGTCCAGCTCAGCCCCTGGGCCGTTCTCCGGAGAAAAAATGCACGTCTCACGTGCGGCGAATGGCCTGCACGGGCATTATTTTTTAAATGCGAAGGACAGGTTACATGTAAACCGGGACGACGTGTTGATGGCGTATGTGTTTGTCAACCCTACTAACGTTCCACGCATGCTGATGTTACAGTGGAACGACGGGGGACAAACCAACCCTTGGGGACACAGAGCGTACTGGGGAGAGACTCTTTTTTCGTACGGTGTGGACGGGCCACCGGACCGCTGTTACATGGGTCCGCTGCCCGCGCCCGGCAAGTGGGTGCGACTTGAAGTGCCGGCGAAGCTCCTTGGCCTCGAAGGCAGGACCCTCCAGGGCATGTCATTCGATTGTTATGGAGGTGAGGTGGCATGGGACCATGCGGGCAAAAGTTCGGCATCGCTGGAGGAAGATGTGATTTGGCTTGCTGATGCTCTGCCTCCCGGGGCTAGAACGGAAGAATTCAATGAACCAGGGTGGAATTGGGCACAGGGCTTTCCAACACCCGTTGTCGGTGACCTCGTCCACAAATCAGGGTTGTCACTGGGCAACAAGTCACCTCGGGAATACCACCATCACCTGTTTGTGGCAAATTCCCAATATCCCGTGTATCCGGGAGACAAACTGTTTGCCTATGTTTACCTCGACGTCGTCAAGCCGCCGCAGATGGTGATGGTTCAATGGTACGATGGGCTTTGGCTCCACCGCGCTTATTGGGGCGAGAACAAGTTCCCATGGGGCAATGACGCTCCACCCGAACGATGCTGGTTGGGGCCTCTGCCCGCGCTCGGTCAATGGGTCCGGCTCGAAGTACCAGCGTCGTCGGTTGGACTCGAAAACCGACCGGTTTCTGGCGTCGCCTTTTCCTTGTACGGAGGGCAGGCGTGGTGGGGACACGCCGGCAAAACACCGCCTGTTCTCAAGCCCCTTGTCCCAGCCACAGATTGGGTTTGGGTGGATGACGAGGTGCCGCCGGGAGCGACCACGATGAAATCTGGCGATGATGACTGGCTCTGGACAGACGAAGAGCCCGGCCCTGTTTCGGGAAAGCTCGCACACAAATCAAAATGGGTGCCATCAGGCACCGTCAGATCCCACTATTTCGCGTACTATTCAGGACAACCAACAAAAGCAATGAATGTGACCGCTGGCGACGAGTTGTTTTGCTATGTTTACCTTGATCCTTACGCATTACCACAGATGGTGATGCTGCAGTGGCGTGTCGGCACATCCTGGGAACATCGCGCTTATTGGGGTGAGAACCTGTTTGCTTACGGTGCCAACGGTCCAACGAGCAAAGTTCATATGGGAATTCTTCCTCCGGCCGGGAAGTGGGTAAGATTGCGAGTGCCAGCAAAAGCGGTGGGTTTGGAAGGACAGACAGTGAATGGCCTCGCCTTTACGGCGGCGGGCGGGCGGATTTGGTGGGACTGCGCAGGAAAGAGGTCTGGAGCGCATGGCGCAGGACTGTTATCAGAGGTAACATCGCCAAATGCAGCTTCGCTGCGGCTTCCGGATAACGCAGGCGGAGTATCTTGGCCACGGCCTGTGGATTTTCTCGACAGGTGCGTTTTCCAGGGCGGTTGGTTTTATGGAGTGATTAGGGGGCTACCAATCGGGTCATATCGGATTGAGGCATCGACAAACCTTGTTGACTGGGTTCCGATTGGAATTGGCGAAGCTTCCGAATTGGGCACGATTCATTTCTTTGAACCGGAAGCTGCCAGATACCCTTGTAGATTTTACCGCAGCAAAACTTTGCAGGACAATGACGGACGCTCGTTGGGAGGGCAATGAAATAGGCCGCTGCTGATGATTTGCTGGCAGAGCTTTGTCTGGAACCGGCTTTTGGCCCAAAACCAGTGGCATTTATTGGTCTGCGCGCACTGTTTTTGGTCTTTGTCGAACGAAGAATCCCACTTGGTGAGGTCTGACTTACTCCTCCGTTTGACACCAGGTTCGGTTTTTGTCTAACAATTCCCTCCCCAACAGGCTTGCCAAATCTCTTGCAAAAGATTTGAGCTCTACAGCTCAGCACCCCACTCGACCCTGAACAGAGCTGGCCGCGTACGCCGGTCCAAAGCGCGGTTATGGCATCACGTTGATCCGGGTAGAGCCGGTGGTTCTCCAGCGGCCCATACACACAGTACCGATTGCGAGTTTGTGTCTCTAGAGCAATCTCCCTTTCTGGCCTTTTCCTGGCACAATACACTGCAAGGCTCGAAGCCCAAATTGCCGGTCCGCTAACCGTTGCCAGGTTGAACTTCGCACGCTCAACGTTCCTGGTAGGCATATCAGACATCGTGTCTGTCCCCATATCCCGCCCACAATGCGCCCTTTCGGTCACCCAGTTGAAAGCTGAGAGTTGAACGTTGCACGTTGAACGTTCCTGATCGGTATATCGGACATCGTGCCTGTCCCCCTATTTGCTCCGGCCCCAAATACCGTGTCTGTCCCCATATCCCGCCCCCCAAACGCCCCCTCTTTCACCCCCCCCTTCAAGTTATAATTGAAAATTTGTTTTGTATTTTTTTTTT
>Ga0078972_1009857_pt1 | contig 18430 bp, 18 predicted proteins | sample YelNatPaOPGAMG01_FD_67568 | JGI IMG/M metagenome (GOLD analysis project Ga0078972, IMG submission 67568) | Hot spring thermophilic microbial communities from Obsidian Pool, Yellowstone National Park, USA - OP-RAMG-01 (SPADES assembly) (version 2) | ecosystem: Environmental > Aquatic > Thermal... | reverse complement strand
GTGTGTTGGAGGGCGCGGTCGCACAGACCTCGAATTGTAAACGACATGCTTTTAGCTTGACTTGGTCGTAGTGCAATGCGCGATCATACGGCCTGTGAGCCAGCGGAGACGGCCTCGCAACGAGATGTTTTTGGGGTTTCCGTTTCTGCTGCGCACGTTCGACGTGTCTGTTCACGACCAGACTGTGATGGATGGAACCGAGGAGCAGCGTTAAAGACGCGTCCTTCCCGAATACATGTTGAAACGCGGTGCGAAACAGTCTCAGGAAGGGCACGCACGAAGCGGAAACCCGGCAGTGTCTCCAGGTCACGCTCCATTGCATCGGACGTAGCGCCTTGGATGCACCGGTGGATATCGGATTCGAGTACTACACGAGACGCAAAACGACGGAATGGAGAGGCGTCCTTGTTCCCACGACCAACTCTTGGCCAGGTACACCTGCATGGCGCGCTTCCATAAACAGACAGCCGCACGACAGGTTCATCTCAATCGCTGCCTGGAGAATATCATCAGACCAGTTGCTGGCCCGATGCAGACGAAGCGTGAACGGACACATACCGGTATCATGCACTGACTGCACAGAGACAAGTCCGTTGTCGACGGCAGCGCTGCAGGCATACTTGCATACGTGCACTTTATCGGGGGCGCGTCTATGCTAGCTTGCTTGCTTGCTACTGGATGCTCGTTACCGCTTGTGGTACCTTGCGCTCCAGAAGAGGTCTTGGAATAACAAAGGTCCTGACACCGCAGAACGCGCTGTTTGTAGCGAACGCAGCACGTCGCCTGCACCAGGCTGCTCCAGACTCGAGTGCCGACCAGCGAGCAGGCGGCCGCGGGTAACCTCGACGACAACAGCTCTGATTTGCGAAGACTCCCCAAAAAGCCAACAAAGTCCAAATGTGCTTTCAACGTGGAAATCATCCCAGTCGGCCGCACAGGTTGCGGACGATTACCAACCAGAGCGAGGTTTAGCTGGTGTCCGGCGTTTGGCCCGTCACCGCCGGGTTCGGAAGTCGCTCTTCACGTCGTGCCTGGCGTATTTCGGCCAGCCAAAGGTCACGACAGCGTCGATAGCACTCTTTCTTTTCGCGGCAGGTATCGTGTGCCCCAGGCTGGCGCTTGGCTTCCCCGACGCAGCGCAGCGCCTCCTCCCTGAGCCTAGCACAGGGGTCCGCCGGCGCTGCCGGACTCACCACGCTCGTCGAAGACGATCGCGCAGCGCTCATGGCAAAAACGCAACTCGTGAACGTCCCCCGGCTGCTGGGTTTTCCTCTCGCAACAAGCTCGACTCGAAAGGCAGCGAGATGTCTTCCGAAACATCCCAAGCGTTTTACGGATCAGTGCGCCCTCAGCAGCGCCGTGCGGAAAAGCGCTCTGAACGATTGGATGGGATCCAGATGCCTATGCTGCAGGGTATTTCCTGTGAATGCAGAATACTCGTTTCCGGTTTCTATGTTGCCGTCGCATGCACAGGTGTAAGCGGACAGTGAATTGACCTCTTGAGCTGCACTCGTGAAATGTCGAGCACGAATTCATCCATGTCAAACTGAGATGGTATTTGCCGCAAGCTTCCCATGAAGAGGCATTTGCTGGTCGCATTTGGACTTTGGAAGCGATGCTGAAGACAAGTTCATCGCCGCGAACTCGCGTTGGAGCGGGATGCTTTGGCATTTCGCGACTGCAAAGCAACGTTCAGTGAGTGCTGGTGAGTGCCAGCACGCACATGCCAGCACCATGCCCTGAACAGACCCAGAAAACGAATCGACGCGAATGTTTAGCTGCTTTTTCACCAGATGTGTCATATTGGCATCTATCGGATGCGTGAACGCTACCATCAAAGAGGCCCGAGGTTTCCGTTCTTGTAGTCTTTGTACTAAATTCTGTTTCACTTCCGCTGCGATGTCTAGGAGATCGAAATCGCAATGCAATGCATAGTGTAGATCGTAGATGATTTGCATGTAGCATATACATTCATTTCTGAACAGTCCAAGGAGGACTGCATTCCTCGTTTAGGACAGTCATACCGACGTACTCAGATGGTTGGCGAACACTATAAGAAAAATGTAGATGCACTCCGTGCCAGAGATCGATATTCATAGAGGTCGCTTGCAGTCGATCTTAGAAAACGATCCGTTGATCACCATTTTCGGAAAGCAACAGCGACGATAATAGCCGCCACAGGCGTCTCTGTTTCTCACCAAGTCGCGCCTATGATCCTGAAAACACTGGGATACAATCTCAAAAAAAGTCATCGTTCAAGCAATGGCATCTTCCTTCCAATCGCAACGACAGCGTTCCTGGAACATTACGATCGGTATGAAACACAGGGACGTCCATTTATGTTTTCGGTCGATGAGACTTCCTTCGGACGAAACCGTCACAACTTATCCGGGTATTTGCAGAGCAGTTAACCTGTTAAATGTACGATCGAACTCGAATAGAAGGCTCAGAAAACACCATTCCACATTGTGGAATAATTGAAGACTTTTGCTCTGCAGGTCTGGCGACGCTATTCTATCGGACAACGTTGCATTTCATCGTTCCCCTTGCGCCCGAGCTTTTGCGAATTCTATAGGGATACAGTTGCTTTCCATTGCTCCGTTAGCTCCGTGGTTCAACCCCATCCTATGAGTATTTTCTATCTTGGTACGCAGTGATCGCTCCATTGGGCGAATCGCTAATGCGTTCAGCACACGGTGACACACGGGGAATACATGTCATAGTCCCTCAGCAAGTCCGTCTCTCTCCGGGGAAGTAATCATCTAAAGGCGTCAGGAAGTGCGTTCATGTTCAAACTTATGGAAAGAGCAGGAATGTACGCTTCAGAAGGCCGTAACGGAGAGAAGCCAACGGAGCGCTTCGGCATTGGACACGCACGGAGAGTTGGCAGAGCAGCAAATGGTACTGAAAGCGCGAGCTCGGGGAATACGCACATTGATAAGATCAACTAGAGGCATCAAAACGTATGGAGTTTATGAACCGAGACTTCAACGCCGCCATCAGTATCAGACGATATGCGGTGCTGGAGACGGGACCCGAGGAGCTGGGGGTCCAAATTTTGTTGGACATCCCCTCACGCTCGAAGCGTACAGTGAGAAGCTGAAACCGATAGCAGACAGCGGGTCAAAAAAGCCTCGGAGGCATCTATCCGTGGGTGCTCATTGATCCTGCATGGTCGCGGGACATTTTCTATTTCACTGATATTTTCGTACTGAACTGTTTGGATCGAATGAAATGCATCGCCTTGTCGAAGTCTAGCGTTCGTCTGAAACTCTGATTCTTTTCCCACTGCCATCAGCATTAGCATTTGTGCATCCTTTCTACCACTGCTTCCTTTTCGACTCTGTTATCTTCAGTTTCTAATGCGCTGGTTTCTGCTGCGCCTCCAGCTACGATTTTAGCAGTCGAGATACATTGATGGCAGCCTCAAAATCCGGAATTCACTGCGTCCCGGTGTTGGCGGTCGGTTTCATAAATATACGATCGTTGCCAGCTGGGATCCTCTGGTTATTTTCATCTGCCTTGTGTACATCTTCGGTGTGTCCTTCGCACCGGTCACGCTTGGCTGGGGTACGGTTTCCCATGCGTCCACCGCACCTTCTCTTCATCGAAGCGCCGCGCTGCGGCACGTGAATGCTTGCTTCATCAGTTGGTGCGTTCGCTTGATAGGCACAGAAAGCTTCATTGGATGTTTTCCTCCGCTCTCGCGTCCAGCACCGTACTCTAAGATTCCTGATTTCTTCTGGGCGATTGGCTCGGGGAGGACTATGTCCGTTGCACGTGGAAGCGCTCGCTCTTCTTTTCCATTAAGGATTCGTGGAATTCGATCTTGTTCTCCCTAAAAATGGTATCAGAATGAAAACAAAGACTGGAGACCGTGCCGGGAACTTTTTAATTAGCCTAAGCTTCTTCGTGCAAAGCCGAGGTGTACCTTGGATAGAAACGGTTCTCTGTGATGACTGAAGTCCAAATCCAAGACCAATTGTCCATCCAGATAGAAAAACGGGAGTTTCTGGAATCATATTGCTTGACATGTAGCATCGTGCTCACTCATGCCGGCTCGTCGATGGCCATCAAGAGGGAGGGATATGTCTTTCGAGCGAAATCGAGAATTTGATGTCAAAACTTGAATGAACTTTCCGTATGAGCTTCCAGAAAAGTTCTCAGCGGACGACGTTGAGTCGCTCTTATCATCAAGTCAGGCGCTAGAATCGCAACGTACAGGAGTTAGCTCGGAACGAAAATTTCGAACCTTGAAGTATGCTTGATTGAAGCTGGCGACACGTAAGCAAAGGAGAACAGTCGAGGCATGTACGTATTCATTTGATAATGACGTTGCTTAGTGCACGAACCATTGTTCGGGGGCGTTTCGAATCATCTTGATTACACTGATGTCACGAATTCCAGTAGAAGAGCATCGAAGTAAACATTCCGAGAAGTCAGCATAGAGTTCTAAAAGTATATGCATTCGTAAGCTCTTCGAACCGCGCATCAAATGTCGGAGCTGTACATGAAACAGTTCGGAAATCGAAAGCGATGAACAGAGCGCCCAGTTCAGTGGTCTGTTTTAATCTGACACGCCCTTAGATTCTTTCGCCATGACAAGTCTCGTTGCTATGTTCGGTGAGCAGTGAATTCCAGTACTCTTGAACAAGCACGCAGTTTCTGTTTTTGTTTTTTCTTCCGACTATTCTTCGAAAAGGGTGTATCGTTTGGGCGGAGAAACATCGCGGGGAGACGTCATGGAATCACCGCTACCTATCGAAAAACGGGTTTACTTATCCAAGTCAGCCAATTAATGTTCAGCAAGTAGTTGAAGCAGTCTTTGCTGTGTCCCTAGTCTGAACGTCGCGCACTCAACATAGAACTCAGCAAATTTTCTCTGTACGACTCTCTCCAGGTCATTCCAGTCCTGTTCGTGCGTTCTCTGAGAAACATCACAAACCCAGTTCCATGATTTGTGGTTTTCGCACTGTCAATACGAACGGTGAAGAAGAGACATGGATGGCCGAGGAAAAAAAGAGTGCGTCTGTGGGAGAGCGTTGCGCCTTGAACAATGCACAGTGGATTCGATTCTGACGCGCGAACTCTTGTTACGTTAAGGACGGATGTTCTTCTCGTTCGATGAGACTTGGTTCGAGAGAAAGCTTAGAACTATGTATGTGTCGCCAACGAAGAGTAAAATGGTGTTCGTACAGAAGGGATAAGTGTGTTTCCCGATAATGTTTGCGCGTACGGCGATTCAATACTGCGGTCACCTACGAAATACGACATGTGCAGGATCGCGTACGACTTCATCCTGAGGAGAAACACACTTCGTGGCTTCTCCTCTCCACGCTATGCTGCCCGGCTCGTAGACAACGCCATTTTTCGTCACTCCAGAACAACCGACCTTCAGATGGTGAGGTAAACGAAGGTGAGTGGCATGCTTTGGTCTGATTCCACCAGCAACCATGCGCGCATGCACTCTCTCCACCGAAACTTGAACAAATCGAGTAAACTCCGGAAATTTCTCGGGGCTAAACAGCGTTAACCGGCTCTGTCGAGCAAAGTTTCTATGGAATCGTTCAGTTCCCAGTTTCGGCATTGCGTTGAAACACTAACGACTTCCGATGGAAAAAACTCAGTGGTCAGGAAAGGGGGCAATGGAGTCTCGCGTGGTGCGTTCAGGATTCTGGTGAGGCTCCAGCACCATACGTATGTACTGGGAACGATCTTCCCGCACAACTGGTGAGCTGTACTAGGGTTCCGCTATTGGATATTGCTGAATATGTCTGCATGACAAGAGCAATCCAGATAGGATTCCTCATGCAAACGAGCGAAACATTTGACCAAGCAACGGGGTAGGACGTGTTGCTCAGGGCAGCAGCAGGTGCTGCATTCCGATAACTCGTCGGTAGTTGAGGTTTCATCTCTGGTCAACGGCAGCGTTCATGTATGCTGCAATCTCTGCATACGCCCAGTCCCGTTGTGACGTGATACAATCCAAACGGCGCATATGCCGCTTTGGAACCCACACCCTGAGTACCAGCATTGTTCTTGTGTCCTTGTATCTCCTGATTGACTAAGGAATGCTCCACTATGAAAAATATGGCAGGGCAACTGCGTTCACGCGAAAGCACCTAATATTACCATGTGAACGGCACCGCAAGCATGGCGCTTTCCGTGCGGCAAGCTTCTCATACTCGGGGCCATTTTTTCGGTTTTTCGCTAGAAACCTCTTCATCATGACTCAACGAGACGTCTCCAGCTCGTTCCAGTCCTGGCGTTGCGGGTACGTTGGAGCCGAGGACAGAAGAAGCGGCACTGCTCCCTGGTGACTCTGAGGCCAAGCGCGCGAGTCGCCGCTCGGCCTCCTTGCGTTTTGCCACTGAGTAAAAAGTCTCACCTCCAATGGGAACTTGAATCATAAAATATTCCATGCAAGCGCCCAAAACGAAACACTGTGGTTACTTCGCCGTTCAAGTTCGAAGTGAAACGGTTAGTTATCGTTCCCAGCACCACTACGCCGTTGCAACTCGATCAAAAACTTTCTCCTGGAACGACGATCGCCAACATCTTCCATATAGAAGGTTTGCTCACTTTAGCTGCCATATCTGACACCAAACTGCTTGAAAAAGATAACCTGCACGAAGTTTAGCGGTACGTGGTACAAAAATTAGTAAATGTACACTTTAAATTGAAAGCTTTCAAAATACAGCCTCCTTGCCCAGCGAAAGCATTACAAGCATCTCGGACGTAGCGCAGGCGTGTGCCGGGCAACCGCCAGAATACCGGATGCCTTGTACCGCATCAAACAGGCGGATTCTGTTTTCGGGTTTCCGCCGCTGATCTTTGCGTCACGAGATAGAGAGCCTCCTACTGAGGAGGCTCCTAAAGGCTTGCTTGCCCTCGTCAGATGCGCCGTGCTTTTAGGCGTCGAGCGCCAGAAAACCTGGGGATCGGGAACGTCGTTGCCACGACGCACCACCTGAAGGATAGCTCCCACCAAGCAGGTATTCGGAGCAGACAGCGGTGTGCTCGCTTGCTACTGATTGCGATGCTACTGGTTGTGAGGATCGGAGCCGCAGAGCTTGCCGTCATCACGGACTGCGACGAAGTCTTCAACTACTGGGAACCCTTACACTTTCTCCTATACGGAAGCGGATTGCAAACCTGGGAGTACTCGCCAGAGTATGCACTTCGCAGCTATCTATATTTGTTACTCTTCAAGATTCCAGTTCTTTGGTGGCGTTGGATCGGCCGTGGCCTAGGCTCCGAAAAAACAGCTGCTTTCCAGATAATCCGCATCGTGAACGCCGGTTCCTGCTTCGTTGCTGAGGTCTCGCTTGCTTTCAGTATGGACCAGCTGTACCAGGCATCGAACACGGGGAATTGGTATCTTTTGCTGTCTGCGATGTCAGCTGGCATGTTCTATGCAAGTCCATCGGTCCTGCCCTCCAGCTTCACGATGATTCAGTTCATGTTTGCGTACGCATCGTGGCTTAGCGGCAAGCAACTTGTTTCCATGATGCTCGTGGCCAACGCGGTGCTCGTCGGCTGGCCGTTCGTCGGACTCCTGGGGATTCCGCTTCTGCTACCAGTGGAAAGGCGGCTGCCACCGGGTCGATTCGTTGTGTTAGCAGGAGTCTATGCTGCTAGCACTCTGGCTGTCATGACGCTCGTAGACAGCGCGTACTATGGCCGCATCGTCGTCGCACCTATGCGTCTCGTGTTGTACAATGTGTTCCCGAACAAGGACAGAGGACCTGAGGTTTTCGGCACAGAGCCCTGGTCGTACTATATCAAAAACAGTAACTTGAATTTCCCTCTGCTTTTCGCCTTCGCAGTTTGGTACGCCGCAGTGCAGTTGCTCCACGTATTGCGGCTCCTCGGAAAGCGTACTGGTTTCGCTTCCTCAGCAGACTGGCGTCTCTGCAAGGTAGAGGCCCTGGTGTTTGGCGCTTTTCTTTCCTGGTTAGCTGTTTTCTCGGCACAAGCGCACAAGGAGGAGCGATTTCTCTATCCGATCTATCCACTTGTGTGCTGGGGCGCCGCTCGATGCACAGTCGTTTGGCGCAGCTTTGAGCGTGGAACGAGACGCATCGGCAGGTTTCTGATGAGGGCTTTGCTGGTCTTGGGTGTCGTTGCCAGCTGGTCTCGAATTATAGGTCAGCAGCGTTTCTACGCAGCACCGTTTAAGGTGTTCAGGCACCTTGCGAAAATGCACTGTGCACAATCTGCATGCACGTTGTGTATGGGCGATGAGTGGCACCACTTTCCTTCATCGTTTTTTCTTCCAGGAAATACAACCTTGCGTTTTGTTCGAATGAATGCTTCAAGTCTTCTTCCGAAGCCGTTCGTATCCACGAATATCGTACCAGAAGGCATGAACGATAGGAATGCGCCTGTCTACGATGATCGTTTCGTTGCAAGCATTGCGGAGGAGTGTGATTTTTTCGCGGGTTTGGTGAACGACGTCAAGGCGCCACCCGCAATGTTCAGAAACTGGACGCTGCTGGCGACTGCAACTTTTCTCGACAGGAATCAGGCGAGAGGCCTCTGCAGAGCCTTTTATATTCCAGGCTGTTCGATGCGCTTGCCGACGAGATCTTTCGTAGTGCTAACGAAGGCTCCTCGGGAAACGAGCTAGATTAGCTGCATCGTAGAGTGCTAAGTGCATCGCAGGCACCGGGCGTAGGTTCCAGATTATTGCTCGTACGCTTCGAGGATGTATCGCGTGGCGCTCGGCTGATCAACTAGACTGGTATGCACCACCAGTTGCAGTGCTCTGCGTGGCATGCGCTGGAGCCGTGAATCCCTACGGATACCGAACGGGGGCCCCGCCGGCACCGCGGGTCCGCTTCTCCGAAAGGGCAGTGCCCTTGATGATGCAGACACTGGACGCCCATGGCGCATGGCTACTCTTCCTTATTCAAAGAAGGCAAGGGGTTTACCAGAACGCTTCAATTTGATGATTGTGGAATTCCCAGGATCTGAGCTGCGTTCCAGGGGTCCGCAGAAAGCTCCTCGGTGTCTCTTGTGCCGGATGCTTCCAGTGGGCTGCAGCGGAGAGCTTCCATGGATTCCGATTTCCGCTGCTGAGGTTCTTACATACAAAATAAATATGAACTTCCATCCGCCCATGCGTCGGAACAGCTGCTCTCGTCTAGATGCAGTGCAGGGTCAGGAAAGGCTTAAAAAAGCTGCCTTTTGCGACAGTGTAGCAGCGCAAAAGCACGAAAACGAGGATGTAGTGGAAAAGGATCCTATTCCCAAAGGCGGATCATTTCAAGCATACTAGTTTCACGCCGTTTGATGCCGTGAACTGCTGGGTCCCAAAAATCTACGTTATTACCCCAGCTGCTGTGTACGAGGGACGCACTTCCGTTACTCTCCGTGTATACTCGCCAAGGCAGAAATCTGTGTTTGCAGAAATTCCAAACAGGTGATTTCCGATCGTCGAAACACAGCTTTTGATACATTTTCCACTTGTGCGAATTTTTCGAAGCTATTTCTACGGCATAATGGAAGATAGAATGATCGAATCCACCATAGCCGCCAGAGCAGCCCGGAGCGTGGCGAACGTGGCCTCGCGGCTGAAACGCGCGTTGCACACGTATCAGATAATCGCGAAACTGTCGGGATGAGAGGTTGTATAGGGCATTTCCGTTAATATGAAAGTCGTTCGCTGCGTACCAACCGGCACACTTTGATGTGGAGCCGCGTATCCAGAACGTGGCCTGAGGTGCACTGAGTTTGATTTGTCTCTGAATCGAGTCCAACCAAAAAGCCCGTATCGGGTGGACGTCAGGCTCCATCAGAAAGAAATACTGATAGTAGTTCCGGAATCGCGGATCATCGAAGATGCTGTAGAACTGGAAGCAGGTGCCATCTGGATGAACGTCGACGGTTGGTTCAACATTGGCTTCAATCCAGCGCACCCGTTGGAAACAGGAAGACCATGAATGATTGCGCTGAAAAACGGCTCGAGCCGACACGAGAGCTTGTTCATTGTTTGCGTAGAATACGAGGTCCGGGCGGTCAAAGTCTCCGCTTCGTTCGCACGGGAAGCGCCATGGATCATTCCATTGATCCAGAGATCGCATGAGCTTAGGTATCTGGTCCTCCGTGAACGGGCGCACGATTGCGAGCGTCTGTAGAGACGGTTCTGGTTCCCATTCTTGCGCGTTTGTGCTTGTAAGTGTAACCTGCATTCGAACCTCTGCTAGGCATGAGGTGCCTGCTGCTCCATTTGCGCTCAGAAAAAGGCTCAGATTGCGCTTCTCAACATTACAGGAACCCGCAAGGGTTGTACTCGATGTGATGAGTTCCAGTTGGCAGGTGGATCCAGCTTCCGCGCACTCACGAGGAGGGTTATACGCAATCCCCGCGGTTGTGCTCGTCCATACGAGCAGCCTTCGCTCATTCCTGGATCTGTCTAACCATAACAATACTGCCGGAATCGATGGCGGTTCCCCGTCCAAAGGCAAATACCAGGCGCCATTGGACAAGTTCAGAAGTAAGGGACGTGGTTCATATGCCCATCCTGGTCTACCTCGTCCTCGGGAACTAGTTCCCAGGAACGTTGCTCGTCCTGGAGCATTTGTATTGATGACCGAGCTGAAGTGCTCCACGGCATCGAAAACAAGCACAGATCGCAAGAAGTTTTTAGCCGCAACCCTTCTAGGAGGCTGTTCTGTATTTTCGTCCATATTTGATACACGCCGCTGTAGCAGAAGAGCCTCTCCTTTCGCAAGCCGTTCTTCACACTGTCTCAGTTTTTCACCCGCATAGTACGTGGAGAAAGTGCTACGCAGGAAGAGAAAACCTGACAGGACACCGGTTAGAACGACAAGCAACAGTATGTATCTGACATTTCGACGCGCAAGGCGCTTGGATACCGTTCTGGACAGCATACAAGATGGTTCAGTTCCGAGCAATCTGATCGTTGGACTCATTTCCCGTTGCGTGCTGCAGTTCTTCTGCGATTTTTGCAGCGCTGCTGAAAACACTGCCTCAGTCCTAACCGCTGCCCCTTCGATTAGCGTTACGTTTCCGCAGGCAGGAACTTGCTCGTTTCTTGGAGCACTAAAACTTCACAAACTTAACAGAACAAAGTGCTTGCAGCTAACGTGGCGACAGCGCAGCTGCGGCGGCATACGTAACGAGGTGACGTACGCACACGCAGTCAGGGATCGTGCGCGAAATCGTCGCTTTGCGTACGCGAGACGTCGACGAGATCCGGACGTGAACATGTACAATGTTTGTCAATGAGGTTCGCTGGGCATGATGGTCCAGCTGCCGGTAACGATGGCGTAGCTGGGATAAACTGGTTCCTGTGAACGATCCTAGACTCCGAGAGAAGGCATGGCTTTGCAGGGAATGCGCTTAGTGCGGCCTGAGCAGCTTGTCTGGAACGCAGTTTATTCTGGGACTAGGAGCTGATATGCTGCGTCTAAGCGTCGTCTGGGTCGCAGTGGATTCCTTGCGTATCGCTCCGTGCTGTCGCAGGCAGTAGGTCTGTCTGCGCAGTCTGCAGGCTCCCAGAACGAAAGCGAATCCCGATCCACTGCCGAAAGAACAGAAACTAACCACTAAATAGCAACTCAATAACAGGTTCTTTCGACCTTCATGGAAAGCGTTGAAGGGGGAAAGGTTTCCGTATCTTCGAAACTTTACCTTCTGTGTGGAAGGTCCCGCGAACCGGACGGGTCTGCCGGGCTAGTGCTTCATACTCCCTCGAGTGGCAGGTGCTGTGGCGAGACCTGCACAGCTTGTCGGCAACACTCTTTATTCTTAGACAAGTACTAGGATACTGCGTCTGGGCGTCGCCAATATTGCAATTATCTCCTAGCATATCGGTCCGCGCTGCTGCAGGCACCAGGTTTCTCTGCCCACTTTTCAGGCTCCCAGAATGATTGTCCGCACTGATTCCGTATCAGGTGAATCGTTCCTCGATCCGAAACCCTCAGTGGTACGACACAGCTGTTCTGTATCCGTGCTGCATCAGCTCCACCGGTATAAGCGCTACTGTGGGCGCAGTCAGGCACTCGGTACATGATAGAAAGTAAAAAACGACCAGTATATTCGAAAGAAAGTGAAAGCAATGGAACTCGAAGAAAGATGCATCAAGATGGACGCTTTTTCAATCATCATTATATGTCCCGCAATCTGGGATCCATGGTCAACCGAATTTTATCATCGAGAAAGAAACGGACAATGCGCAGCGCGTGCGGCCGCCAGGGCACATCGCGCATCCCGGACGACTGACCGCTGTACGAGTTGTTTTCGAGGTGCTCCGGGGATAGACACTTGTGTTTGTGATATGAACGCAGCGAGCCCTCGAGGTGTACCAGCTTTGCAGCAGCTTTTCCGTCGGCTACGTCCAGTAGATGTTGGAGCAGCAGCACGTTGGGGTCTGCTAGTGGGCCTGACAGCTTTTTGGTTCATCGAGCCTTATGATTGGATTCGATCTACGTTCAAGAACAGCGAAACTGATGACGAAACGAAACAGCCAAAGTAGTTTTACTGTTACAAAAAAATAAGAACTTTCTAGTCTGGAGATCCGAAAAGTGTCTCGTCGTCTACGAACGCTTGACGGCTCGTTCGGCACGCAGTTTTCGGGTAGCCGGCGTGGGAACTCGTGTTCCAACCGAAAACAGTAGGGTGCAATGCGGTGAAATGTCGCACATGGTGGCACTGCGCTATTGGGGAGTCGCGTCCCACTCAGAAAGACTCTTTGGGGTGTCTTGGTCCGGTTGAGCGCTTCGTCTCCGACGAAGCGTCTCAACACTCATGGCATCTGATTTGATGTTTGCTGTATTTGGAAAAATAGGTGGCGTAAAAGCACGAGCGGTTTCTAGAATGTGCTCATTTGCGCTTGTCTGAGGCGTAGGCAACAATTCGTTACCAGCCGTACCGGTTGCTGGCGTCTCGCGACCAATTTCCGCGGCATAGATTGCATCGAATTCATTCAGGAAATACCGCACGCAGCCGGTTTCCTCTTCATCACGACAGAGAAAACCTTCGCGTTCTGCGGACTCTAATTGCCACGCTGCCACTTGCACAGGTATATGGAACTGATCTGCAACCTGCAGTGAGGTCATAAACCCAACTTCCTTGATTCGTTCGAGTAATCTTTGTGAAACAGGTACCGTTTCTGTCGTACGGATGACGAGCTGAGATTCCATCATTTCAAGTCGAAGGCGGAGACCAAGAATGGGCCACTGTGCACAGGCATCGCATAGATCATCCGCTGGAACAATATCTGTGACTGGTCGGGTGCTGTTGTAAAGAACATATGCGTCGAAAATATGCAGAAGCCCACCGTTCTTCGCAACAATCGGCTCCAAAAAATCGTAAAGATCCCTCGCCAGGTGTGAACAATACTCTGAACTCTTCGAGCGTTCCGACGGTTCAGCAGCAATACGAACACGATCCTCGGCGAAACGCATCATGTCACGGAGCATCACGGAGAGCAGCGCTTCCGGGTCCTGACTCAATGCTTCGTGTCTCATTCTCTGGCTTTCGCGAACCAGCGCCTCACTCATCGCGCGCAAGTTCTCGGCATCGACACTAAGGTGGTTCATATCGGTAAACGCCCTGTTGAGAAGCTGCTTACGCTCGTCTCTTAGGCGCTGTTCCGCTGCCCGAACGCCGGCTACACCTGCAGGGCGAGCTTCGAAGTCATTTCCAGCAATATCTTTGCAACGCAAAGTGCCTTGTTGTCTAAGTTTCGCGTTCTTATGCAGCTCGACAGCGCTACGCAGGTTGTTGAGAAAGCTCGCCACGCTGCTGGGGTCTGCTGCCCAGTGAAAGCGTAGCAGTGTTCCCTTTCCAACCCGAACAAGCGCGGAACTCGTTCTCCCACAGGCTCCACAGAGCAGAAAACTACCCGACTTGCTTGCTTTTATGAAGGTTACATCTGAGAGATCCGTACCAAATAGCTGCTGTTGATGCTGCGGTTTCAAGAGCAGTCGCTGCGAAGTGACGTACACGGTGGTGCCCTCTAGACGAGAGTCGCTCGCACTTGCAGTCGAACTCAGGTCGACGGTTACTCTCTCCGCAACGACCTGAAGTTTCTCTGAACCCCACAACACTGGCAAACCGGAAGTTGTCAAGTCAAAGCACTGCAAGGCCTCAGAACTGGCGGGAACCGCCATAGACCTGAAAAGTCCTCTATTGCCGAGGCACGCCTGCACCCGGTGCGTGGTGTGCCGCTGCGTTCCAGTGCTGCGAACACAGCTCTCGTCCTGCACGCTGTCTTCTTGTCCAGTTTCACAGAACGCTATGTATTTGCAGGCTTCGCGGTTAAGTAGCTGGATTAATCCTTTCTACAGAAAACTCGCATTCCGCCCAAAAATCACCACCTGGCCCAGACACCGAAGCTCGCGCTGCGCTCACGCGGCAGAGATAGGGAGCGCCGGAGCGCTGCGAGTATACTTTGCGGACGTATATGCGGTAGAGCTGCCGGCCGGGCATCGCTTCCCTATGGCAAAGTATGAATTAGTCAGGAGGAAGCTCGAAGCGGACAGCTCTTTCAAAGGAGTACCTTTTCTGGTATCTCCACTCGCCGAGTTAGACGATATTCTGCTCGTTCACTCTAAGGACTATGTTGACCGGTTTATTAAGGGCAAACTCTCCGATATAGAGGTTCGACGTATCGGATTCCCGTGGAGCACAGCCCTTGTGCAAAGGACCCTGGCATCCGTCGGTGGCACCGTAGCCTGCATGCGTGATGTTGTCGAGGGTCGCAGCAGGTGTGCAGCTCAGATTGCTGGCGGAACGCATCACGCGTTTCCGGACCATGGAGAGGGCTTTTGCGTCTTCAATGACATCGCAATTGCAGCTCGAGTAGCGCTCCGCGATTATGCACAAGTTAGAAGAATACTCGTTCTCGATCTCGATGTGCACCAGGGGAACGGTGTGGCTGCGATATTCCAAGGAGATAGTCGCGTGTTTACCTGTTCATTTCACGGGCACGGCAACTATCCTTTCAGAAAGCAAAAGAGCGACTTGGATATTGAGTTTGAGGACAATACCGATGATACCGATTATCTACAGATCCTAGAAGTCTGGTTGCCACGTATCATGGCGAAGCATGATCCAGATCTCGTCTTTTACCAGGCAGGTGTCGACGCACTCGCTGAAGATAAGCTCGGTCGCCTTGCGCTCACGAGGGCCGGGTTGCGACTTCGAAATCAAATCGTGCTCGACTATATTCTTCAGGAATCTGAGGCAGGAATCGTCATTTGTATGGGTGGTGGCTACGCAGACCCGATTACCAAGTCCGTTGACGCACACGCGGATGTTTACCTGGATGCGCACTTTGCGCTTGCCCGATACCGTAAGGCAAATAAGAGAATATCAAGCATCGATAGCAATATTTCGCGTTTATGAGCTGAATCCGTGACAGGGCTCTACTCGTGAAAGCCGCTGGATGCCGGCGATTGACTTCTATATGTACAGCGTGAAGGCAGCGACAGAGTAGAAGCGTTGGCAGCTTCCTTGCTCGGCACCTATGCAGGTATCTTTTGTGAAAGACATTCATACACATTATGGCGAGCTTGTCCTGATTACCTCGCCAGCCGCATTTACTGGTGCAGGTCTCCTTGCTTGGTGTATCGCTTCGTGCGCTGCTGCGATCCGGTGCCAGCTTCCAGTACTCGATGGGATTGTCCTGCACGTCGTATGTGGCTACGGGGGCGGCATCAAGACGTTGAAGAATAACAACACTTAGGGAGCAAGGCTGATTTTGGATTCACTCTCTGAACTGAGGACGTAGAAATCCGGTTCATTTTCAACACTGAGTATACTCAGTAATGAATGCCATGTAAAATGATAATCGTTCACCAGTTACCGAGGAAAGCCGTCCCAGTGCATCTAGAAGGAGCACCCACCTCTCCTAATTGCTGACCCTAGCACAACAGCGCCATGCACGTCCCAATAATCCTGTCTCCACTCTTCTGGTTACCTATTTTTTCGTTGGAAGCCTACAGCATTTCTGCAGAATGTCAACGCTGAGTTCTATTCCATTCCCCTAAAAGTTTACTCGACAGAAAGCCACTGGACGCTTCAGAAGCACGAGACAAATGCGGAAGTTGATCAAGACGCTGAAGGCTCAGAGCAGCAACTTATTTTGCGCATTTGCTGCTGGTGGAATCACAAGACACAAGCGTCTCACCGTCAAATGCCTCGCCACTTGAGCTTGGGTCAGTTTATTGGACACCATCTCATGCATCCGGCTTTGCTTCACTCTCTCCCTCTGTTCCAGTTCAACCGTACACCTGTGCTCGTGATTCGAGTATGACGTCCTGAATACGGCAATTGGACCGATGCAGAATCAAATTCCCACAATTTTTACATGCTCTCGCCGAAGGAGTACAAGCGCAGCGCATGTGCGCCTCATCACGTCCAGCGCCGTAGGCTTCAACCAAACGTCCCGATTTGTCGCTCATTTCATTTTGAAAGTGATTGAAAATTTTGGCTCATGCAAGCCTCTGGCCTGTGAACAACCGAATCTGTTGGCGGCCCCAGCACGTTTTCATGTACGCCCACCAAAAATTCCGCTCATAAGCTATCTGGGAGCTAGAATGCCCTCTGAGCGAGGCTCAAAATGTATCCAACTCAGCTTGATATGATGCTTCCAGCGTCGTGACGGGTTCCGACTATGTTGTTGCTCCATTTGTTCGAACGCCTTCTGTTGGACATCACGCCCGGCTCCCGATAATACCGAGCCCTACAAGACATGAGCAGCTTCATCCGATTTCCGTTCAGGTCTTTGGCTCCGTTCCCGGCGATTGAGAGATATGGAGACTACCACGTTTTTAATGTAAGCAGGGTTTCCCACTCACCGCGAATTCTTGCGCTTCATCTACCTTTTACGGTCGGAAATGAGTCTCCGCGATCGAGTTAGGCTAAAGTTTCACATGGTTCTTTCAGATGTGTATTCCGTTGGTCTCCATCACCCGTTCATCCTCTATCTAATTCCTTTCTGTGAAACAGAATGCTTGGACAAGCTTTCCCAATAGCCTTGGCGAACTTTTTCGAATGCTTGATACTTGCTCGCAAATTCGAGCTATAGCTCGCGAAGGAGGCTATTCAGTACACTATGCAAATATCTTGAGTTATTTTCTGGGTCTTGATGTACCGTACGAGAACCACACCAAAGAGACGCGTGTTGCGGCTGGTGTGCTCTGATTCGAAGGGAGGGTAAGCTTGGCTCTGGATAACTCCATTCGTGAACGAATGGCAGCGCAAGATGCAATGAAGGGTGCATCACCTTTTCACCATCCTTTGAGTAAGAGGTTCGTCGTTCCGTGGCCGAGATCATCACGACAAACATCGACGATTTGACGGGACGCTAAGTATCGTTGCGACATCTGTTCCGAACTCTCTGCTACTTCGATGTCTTCCACCACGAGCTAGTCAGTTGCTTCCATCGCCATCCCAAGATTCCGTTTCATCAGTCTCCAATTTTCCGAGCCAGTAAAGTAGGGCTACAGCACCCAAAAGGTGCGGTTGAAGTAACGCTCGGCGTTGACGAGCACGCAATATTGCTGTTTTAGGTCGGTCTGATACTGTTCGCACCAGCGAAGTACATGCTTTGATTAGCGACGTGGTACGGCGTCGTGCCGAGGGATTCAGAGTAGCGTATGTATCATATTCTCTGATCCGAGGATCAAGCCGGATCCCATACTTTATCCCAAAATTAGTTGTCGTGTCTCACGAAGGTTTGGTAAAAAAATTTCAGGGGAATGTGGACCGCTCGCAACCCCGCGTTCGAGACTGGAAATAGTTGCCTGACGAGTTGCATCAATGCGAAGGAGGCTAGGCGAAGTTTCCTCGAGCGAGACGCCAAGCGATCCCCAGGATGCACAATGCATCGCAAACGTTCCGCGACCATAGAGGGTCAATGAGCATCCACCCGAGAGATGCATCTCAGCCCATATCGACTTGCCGTATGCTATCAATTGCAGCATCTCGCCATAGACTTCAATCCTGAGAGGCTGTCCAACAAGTGTGGATCGTGTCAGCTCCTCGCGTCCCGTCTTGAGCATCGAATATCGTCTGATACTGCTAGCAGCGTTGCAGTCACGCTGCGTGAACCTCTTGTATTGATTGAACCAGGTTGAACTCATCAATGCAGGGACTCATCGAACTCGTGTATTCAGTGCAAGTTCAGTCTCGGCATCGTCCAGTCCAGCAAACACCTTTTATCGCCCATCTCCCCAGTTCTATTTCTTGTTCGTTCTATGCTCTTTTCGCTCGATGGTTCGCGTGAAATAGATTTTTCGTTTTATTGGTCGTATACGGCAACACTGGGACAACAGGATCTCTGTCCTGCATATCCATAGCTTCACCTTGGATTATTCATTTCTTCAAAATGAATGCACTCCAATGCTCCTGCTGAAAACTGCGAAAAAGCATTCGATGACGCTCACCTGAG
>Ga0078972_1009853_pt1 | contig 18437 bp, 15 predicted proteins | sample YelNatPaOPGAMG01_FD_67568 | JGI IMG/M metagenome (GOLD analysis project Ga0078972, IMG submission 67568) | Hot spring thermophilic microbial communities from Obsidian Pool, Yellowstone National Park, USA - OP-RAMG-01 (SPADES assembly) (version 2) | ecosystem: Environmental > Aquatic > Thermal... | reverse complement strand
TGTCAAGACTCAATTAAAATGTCCCCATTCTTAGCTCGATTAGAATGTCCTCTTTCACTCAAGCTGAGCGAGTGGCCAGTTCCTCCTTGCGTGATATTTTTTCGAGCTCGATATACTCGAGTTCCATATTTTGGTAGAGAAGCTTGATGCGTCCATCAAGCAGTTCTCTGACCGTTATCTTTTCCCTTGGTTTGGGTTGAAGCCGATTGTTCCGTTGAATCTGGAAGAGCCGGCGTTTGTAGCTGATAACGTAGTCATTGCTCACCACACGAGGCGTTTCATAGCTGAAGATATCGTCGAGAGACGTCGGGGTAGTGAGTGGTACATGGGCGTCCTCCGGCCGCAAGGGGGCTTTGGCGAACTTCTCGTTGATTTTGGGCAGATACGTCTGTACCAAATAGCGATTGGCTTCTTCAATCGTCGAAATGCCCGCAAGCCGCAGTTCTTTGACCAGCCGATCCTGGTAGACGCCGTGATTGCGCTCCACTCGCCCTTTCGCTTGTGGGGAATTGGCAATAATCACGTCAATCCCCAGTACCTCACAGACGCGTTCAAAGGGACTTTTGGGTTCAATACCGGCTAATTGCTCTTCAATCGTGGGTTCACGGCTCAGCACAAAGGCATTCTTTTTATCGCAGTAGAGCGCCTGGGGTATACCAAAGCGCTCAATCCAGCGCCAGAGCAGGCGCATTGCATCGGACGTGGTTTCTTCTTCACAGAAGAACGAGAACGTGATCCCTGTCGCATCATCGACCATATTCATGAGGCAGCAGGGACTTCTTCGCCCCTCAAACCAATCGTGATGGCTCCCGTCAAACTGCAAAAGCTCGCCAAAACATTCCCGCCGCATCCGACGACTCCGATACGCCTTCCTGCGCCGCTTCCGCTCCCACAGCCCTGCCGCAAGCAACCACCGCCGCAAGGTCTCATGGTCAATGATGATCCCATGACATTCCCCCAGCTTCTCCGCAGCAAAGGTCGGACCAAAGTCTCCGTATCGCTCTTGGTACACGCGCAGCGCTGCTTCCCGTATCCCAGGATCATACGCGTTCCCGGAAGCCTTCCCTTGATTCCTGTGCAGAAGCCCTCGGTCTCCCTCCTGCAGGTATCGCCGGTAGATCCGCTTCGCCTGCCGATACGACACTTTTATCTTCAATGCCGCCTCTTTCAGGGAAAGCTCCTTCTGTACAACCTGTTCCATCACCTTCGCCCGTATGAGCTCTTTCTGTCCCATCAGTAATTTCCCAGCCATGTTCGCTCCTGGCTGCTATTCTACCAAGGGGACATTTTAATTGAGTCCACCAGGGGACATTATCATAGAGTTTCAACAGTAATGAAGAGAGATGGTTTTAAGGCAACTTTCGATGCATTTCCAACTATCAAGGATAAGGTCCTATGGATACCTATAGAAGCTTTGGCAAGTCTCTTGAATTGTACGATTGAGAAAAATCTTGCCGATAAGAAACTGACAATCAGCTTGCCAAAGACTGCGGCATCGCCACAACAAGCAGCAGCTATTCGACTCAACCGAATGAATTCTGCTTTCAACAACATGTCCTACCCTCATCCTCCCATTGCTTCTTTCAAGGATATATTAATTCCAGGAACCCACGGTCTCATGTCAGCTAGACTTTATGACCCAAATCCTTCTGATATATCATTGAAAGCGCTGTATATAAATATTCACGGCGGTGGATATACAGTGGGGAGTATCGCTAGCTCGGATCACGTATGCCGCGATATCGCCAACCGATCTGGGCAAAAAGTTTTGTCTATTGAATATGGCATGATGCCTGAGTATCCATTCCCTATAGGATGGGAAGATGCCTATACGGAAGTCAAATGGGCTTATGACAATGCCTTGAAACTTGGTGTTGATCCTTCAAGGATATTTATTGGGGGAGATAGTTCTGGCGGAAATATTGCAAATGCCGTCTCAATGATGGCACGCGATCGCAAGGAGTTTTCGATTGCAGGATTAGTTCTAGCGTATCCTGTAATTGACATGACTGCGTCATGGGCTGCATTTGTATTCAAGGATCCTAAAGATGCCCAAAACCCATATGCATCCCCTATGCTTGGTGAACTCACCGGAATGCCCCCGACGCTTGTTTTGATAGCGGAGACAGATAATTTGCGACCAGAAGCAGAGAAGTATGCTAATTTATTGGTGAATGCAGGCAACATGGTAAAAGCTTTGGTTGTCCCGGGCACCAAGCATGGATTTCTCGCAGTCAACTCCGAGGCGAGAGAAATGGTTGCAAGGTTCATAAGGCAAACGAGGTAATTATCATTTTTTAACCGATTTCCCGATTGGCATAGTAATTGTGGAAGCGGTGTTTGTTTTTTCAATATAAATATTGAGCATTCATGAGCTGATTATGAAGTGAGACAAAGTCCAATCGAGAAGAGGTTTGGAGATGAAAAGATCCGCTCGGAAGCCAGTATTAGAAGGGGGGCTATATGCGAAATCTCGGTTTTTTGAAAGAGAGCAATCTTCAGCTGGCATTGTACAGTGTTTAGCAAATAATTGACCAACCTCCGAAAGCAATTTCTTATACCGTATGAAGTAAGTCATTTTCCATGTCGTATAAAACAAGTCAACTACAACTACCAAAGGTGTTGGTAGTTGACTTGTTAGAAAAATTTCTGGCAAAAGTGGTAGGCTGACTTGACAACTTATAAAACTAGACTTAGAATATTTATAATCTAATCAGAGGGGGCGCATTATGAGGAAATTTGCTATTATTTTTCTGATTGCGATTGTTGTTTTATCGCCAGCATTTAGCCAGAAGAAGGCTGAACTTTTGATTGGTACAGCCAGCATGGGTGGCGCTTTCTATCCGGTAGGCCAAGGAATAGCAAATCTTGTAAATAAATATACTGGCTCTTATTCCATGACCCCTATTATTACCGGCGGTGCTGTCGAAAATCCTCGTCTAATCGATAATGGCGATGTTGATTTTGCAATTACGAATGCTAATATCGCGTATTTCGCCTACATGGGAACAGCACCATATACAAAGAAGATGAATATTCTATGTGTTGGAAGCCTTTATCCAAGTGTTCTGCATATGGCGGTTCTCGCTAATTCTTCCCTCAACGATTTTAGCGATCTGAAAGGCAAAAGGGTTGCTGTAGGCCCAGCCGGCGGGGGTACGCTCGATATTCTCAAGGTAATTCTTGAAGAATATGGCATGTCAATTAAAGATATCACTCCTAGCTATTTGGCATATGAGGACGGATTTAGTCAGCTTTCTGATGGCAATGTCGATGCAGCATTTGCTCTTTCGGGATATCCTGCCTCCGCTGTAATGCAGACGATTGCAACAAAAGCAGTCAAGTTTCTTATGATCCAGCCGGCAAAACTAGAGTCTATCATCAAGAAGTATCCCTATTATACTGATGTTCTTATATCAAAGGATATCTACAAAACCCAGAAAGATGCTGTAATGATCGGCGTTCAAAATGTGCTCATCGCTAAGAAGGATTTGCCGCTCGATACGGTGTATGCAGTGACCAAGGCATTGTATGATAATCTGCCTGAATTTGCTGCTACCAACGCTAATGCAAAGCAGATTGATATTAAGAAAGCTTCCCAAGTTCCGATTCCTCTTCATCCTGGTGCTGAAAAATATTTTGCAGGCAAATAAATCGATCGACATTTTAAAGCTGAAGAATCAGCGCTGGCTTAGCATGTCATGTTGCTTCTTTCTGCTTATTCAAATCCGTGCTTTATTTTTAGATGCTACGGGCATAAGCGGGGGTTGTGAATGCAAGAAGGTATATTCAAAAAATCAATATCTAGGCTTATAGGAATTCTTTGTGCCGTAATAGGCGCTTTTCATATTCTCAATGTTTCGGGACTGATCGTTTTGTCGACGATGACAGTCAGAATCATACATATAGCCTTCATGATGACTATCGCATTTTTGAATTTTCCGCTGAGCAGAAAATCTTCAGGAAAAATTCATGATTATGTTCTGCGTTTTTTCATGGCTTTCCTTACCATTGCAGGAAGCCTCTACATGCTTCTGCGGTGGGAGAATATTGCCAATACCGGAGGTATGACTTCTTTTGTTGATGCAATAGTAGGAATTATTATGATTCTTGTTGTTCTGGAGGCGACAAGGCGTAGCGTTGGATTTGCGCTTGCGATAATTTCTATCGTTTTTCTTATGTATCCATTTTTGGGTAGATATCTTCCGGGCATTCTGCATACTAGAGCTTTCAGCATACAGAGAGTATTCACTTTTCTTTTCACAACCAGTGAAGGTATCTATGGAATTCCTATTGGCGTTTCTGCAACATATATAATTTTATTCTGTATCTATGGAGCATTCCTTAACGAATTTGGAGCGGGAGATTTCTTCTATGCTGTTGCAAAGAAGCTTACCCGCAATCTCGTGGCGGCTTCCGCAAAAACAGCTGTTATTTTTTCCACCCTGATCGGAATGATATCTGGCTCTGCTGCAGGAAATGTTGCGGTTGCTGGGGTATTCACAATTCCATGGATGAAGAAAGAAGGATACAAAGATTACGAAGCTGGCGCTATAGAGGCTCTTGTTTCTACAGGAGGTCAAATCATGCCTCCTGTTATGGGAGCCGCTGCGTTCATCATGGCAGAAATTCTAGGCGTTCCCTATACAATAATTATGAAATCTGCCATCATTCCTGCTCTTCTTTTCTTTGCTTCGACATTTATAATTGTGCATCTACTGGCAAAGAAATACGGCCTCGGGACTCATGAGAATGAAGATGTTCTTGTTAAGAAGGAAATGAATTTTGTTGAGCGTGGCATTCATTTCCTCATTCCATTCCTGGTGCTTCTCGTGATGATGTTTATGAACTACTCGCCTTTCAAGGCAGCATTTTGGTCCATTATTTCTCTTTTAGCTGTAAATATTTTTTGGAGAAGAAAAATTGATAAAGTGCTCCTTGTACATATAGTGAATTCTCTAAAGGATGGAGCTAGGGCTACTGTTCCTCTTGCAATTGCATGCACCGCAGCAGGAATCATTTCAGGTACGCTTTCAGTTACTGGTCTTGGCTCTAAGCTATCTTCCTTAATTATCACTATATCAATGGGCAGGCTGTTTCTAGCTTTGCTATTCACCGCAATTGTAGCTATCATCCTTGGAATGGGGCTGCCAACTACCGCTGCTTATCTTATTTTGGCTACTGTCATAGTTCCTGCTCTCACTCAGATGGGAATTCCAATGTTGACAGCTCACATGTTCGTTTTCTTCTATGGATGCTTATCCACTATTACTCCTCCTGTAGCTCTTGCATCCTATGTTGCTGCAGGAATTGCTGGAGCAGATGTTAATAAAGTCGGATGGACCGCGTTTCGATTTGGCTTGGCAACTTACATTTTGCCATTTATGTTCGTGTATGGCCCAGCATTGCTAATGCAGGGAGGTCCGCTTGAAATTGTCTGGACGATAATTATAAGTTTATTTGGAGTTTTTGTGATTGCTTCTGGGCTAGTCGGCTATCTCAGAGGCCCAATTCCTTCTTGGATGCGATTTGTTCTCTTTGTCAGTGGGGCGCTCATGGTTGCTGAAGGTCTTGTTACAGATATCATTGGGGCAGGTATTTTTGCATTGTGTCTTGTTTATTCAGCTATGAAATCTAGGCGTGCTTTAGTAAAAAAGGTCTAAATTGACATATTTTGGAGACTCATATTTTTTAGGCTTTTAAATGAGGTAATTTTATATGAATTTCGAACCAATTAAGAAAATATCAATTGTAGAGCAGACCATTGACAGAATTTATAATCTTATTAAGAAAGACAATCTCCAAGTGAATGATCGTCTGCCTTCTGAGCGTGAACTATCCCAGCAATTAGGCATTTCCCGCAATTCTTTGCGCGAAGCTCTAAGGGTACTTGAAATGATGGGTGTTATCAAAGTTACTCATGGAAGCGGAATGGTTATTGATGCTAGTAGAGTGTCTGAAGCACTAACTCGCCCCCTGTCATTCGCACTTCTTATAAATAGACGCAAACTTAATGAGTTGTTCGAAGCAAGGATGGTCGTTGAATCCGAATGCGCAGGACTGGCTGCAGAAAGAGCTACTCTAGATGAAATCAATGCATTGAAAGCCGCTTATGATAGACTTCTTCAATATAGATTTGATAGGAAAAAAGGAATACATTGTGAACTTTTGATTCATGATCTTATCGCGAAGGCATCGCATAATGAAATATTGCAGGAAATTCTTAAGTCTCTTCGTCATATACTTAAAGAAAGCCGCGAGATCACAGTTCCATCAAGCGGTGTCTCGACAGAAACAGTTGAATTGCAAGCAAGAATCATCGATGCTATAGCCAGGCATGATACTCAAAATGCTCGATTGCTGATGCACGAACATATCCGCTCGGTTGCTAATAGAGTTAGAATTGGCGCTGACCTTCTCGCTGTTGAAAATTCCCAAAAATTGCTTGCAGAAGGAGCAAATAATGAGCGAAAATTATAGATGCGAAAACAAATGGTGGGTAAGCCCATACAATTATCTTTCTGAAGTCGTTGCTGCTCGCAAGCAACCTGCAAAAGTCATTATCCATGATGCAACGCTAAGAGATGGCGAGCAGACTCCTGGCGTTGTATTTAGAAAAGAACATAAACTTATTCTTGCTAAGGCTCTTGATAAGGTTGGCGTTGATAGAATCGAAGCTGGCATGCCAGCGGTTTCTGAAGAAGATTTCCAAGCGGTCCGCGAGATCGCTGCGCTTGGGCTTAATGCAAAAATATTTTCTTTTGCTCGCGCAATGAAAGAGGATATTGATAAAGCTGTTGAATGCGGCGTTAATGGTGTTGTCATTGAAGCCCCAATTGGCTATCCGAAACTTTTATATCAGTTCAATTGGACATGGGAAGATGTTGCACGCAGATCAGCTCCTGTTATCAATTATGCAAAATCCAAAGGCTTATATTCAGTTTTTTTCCCTTATGACACAACACGGGCGCGTGAAGAAGATCTCGATGCGCTGCTTAATTTTATAATGAAGGAATCACTACCTGATTCAATCGGTCTTGTCGATACAATGGGATGCGCAACCCCAGAAGCAATATCATATTTAACAAAGAAATTCATTGAAATAACAGGCTTACCAGTCGAAGTGCATACTCATAATGATTTTGGCATGGCAGTAGCTACAGAGCTGGCAGCTGTCGGAGCAGGAGCAAGCGTCGTCCATTCGTGTGTTAATGGCTTGGGAGAACGTACTGGCAATGCAGCATTGGAAGAGCTTGTGTTTGCTCTCGATCTTCTTTATGGAGCTAAGACCGATTGCGATTATGTTGCATTGAAAGATCTTTCAAATTTAGTGGTAGAACTGAGCGGTATTCCTTTGGCTCGCAATAAGCCGATTGTAGGTGAAGAAAATTATACACGAGAATCTGGAATTGGTGCTAATTTGGTAGTTGAACAGCCGCTTGCAATGTTTGCCATTCATCCTGAGCTGGTTGGTAGGAAAGGAAAAGTTGTGCTTGGAAAGAAAAGCGGCAGACTTTCAATTTTATACAAATTAAAAGAACTTAACCTCGATTATTTAAATGAAGAAGAAATATCTTCTGTGCTCTTTGAAGTCAAAAAATTGGGAAGCGAGCATCGAAGATTAATAAGTGATGCAGAATTTATATCAATTGTTGAAAAAATTCGTACCTTGAAGTGAGGGGCTTATGAAAATTATCGATTTAAGTCAGGAAATTTTCTCAGGAATGCCAGTATTTTTCGACCATCCAAAAGTTAAGATAAAACCAGCAGTAACCCATGAACAGAGAGAAGGTATTCAAAATCCCACGACTGTCTCACCAGTTGTTCATGAAATTACTTTTGGAGAACATACAGGAACCCATGTAGATGCTATCAATCATTTTGGTCGCATATATTTCGAGAAGTCAATAGATAAAATGCCTCTAGAAACTTTTTTCACTGAAGCAATTTGCCTCGACTTCTCTAATAAAAGACCTCTAGAGCTAATCAATGTAGATGAAATTATCGAAGAACTTGAGCGAGAAGGAAAGGAAATCAGGGAAGGAGATACAGTGCTATTTTATACAGGTCATTATCGGCGATTTTATGGAACAGATCAATGGAATAATGGTCCTGGAATTGCGCCAGATGTAGTCAGATTGCTTGGAGATCGAGGCGTTGCAGCATTTGGAGTTGAAACAATGTCTCCAGGTGTTATAGGTAAGGGCAATAAAGAAATACATACAATTTGTGGCGAATTGGGTATTCCTCATTATGAGAATGTCATCAATTTGCATCTCTTAATTCCTTACTCACGATTCCGATTCATCGCATTTCCCTTGAAAATTAGAGGAGGCACAGGATCCCCTGTAAGAGCAGTTGCTCTAGTTGAGAATTGAATATGCTAGATTCAAAGAAAAAGAGAGAGAGCTTTGCGAGGCATGTTATTGAACAATTGACTCACTCTATAAGTAATCAATCGAAATATATATCTAATGCTTTTGCCTCTTCCCTTCCTTTCAGTCTGGATATAAATAAGAATTTTAAAAAGAATAAAAACTCAAAATCCCCTGAAGATCTTCTAATTGCAATTAAGAGAGCTGCTGACAAAAATAATCAAGAAGTTATTCCAACATGCTGCTTTTCATGCAATATGGCTTGTGAGGTTTTAGTCTATAGGAATAGAAATACTGGCATTATTGAAAAGATCGAAGGCGATCCTTCTTCGCCAGTTACAAGAGGGATAATATGTCCCAAAGGGCTCGCTGCATTCGACTTACTTTATAATCCAGAACGTTTGAAAAAACCTCTCAGGCGAACTACCCCTCGAAAGCAAATGCAGAAATGCGAATCTTGCTTATCAATAAATGCAACTGAATCTATGTATCCCGGGTGGCAAGAAATAACTTGGGATGAAGCGCTTAATGAAATTTCGCAGAAACTCCTTAAGTACAAATCAGAATTCGGAGCAAGAAGCATAGCGTTTCTAGAAGGTACAAGACGGGGGTGGAGTAGAGTATATTCCAGACTTGCAAACGCGTTCGGATCTCCTAATCATGGAGCAGCAGGGTGGGCTCAGTGTCTATGGCCGAGGCTTGTGGATTGTAAGGTAACCTTTGGTGCTCAGTACATGGAATCATGTGATTTCCCTAATTCTAATTGCATTCTTGTTTGGGGATCAAATCCTGCTATGACATGGCCTATTCAAGCCTCTGAAATAATGGATGCGCGGGAAAGAGGTTCAAAATTAATCGCTGTTGATCCTCGTTTGTCCGAAACAGCTGCCAAGTCAGATATATGGCTTCGATTAAAGCCCGGAACAGATACTGATTTAGCGCTTGGAATAATACATATAATTATATCTGAGAATCTTTATGATCATGAATTTGTTCGAAATTGGACTATAGGCTTTGACGAGCTATGTGCATCAATAAAATGGAGAACGCCTGATATCACAGAAAGATTGACTGGCGTTAAGGCAGATAAAATCATTGAAGCTGCTTTTATGTATGCGAAAAGTCATCCTGCTTGCATTTCTCGCTGCGTTACTGTTGATCAAACTGCAGATTCGATTCAAACATGTCGAGCTTTATCTATATTAGCCGCGATCACGGGCAATATTGATGTGCCTGGCGGAAATATTCTTGTATCTAATCGTGGCGAAATTTCGCAGAATACTCATGAATTCATACTCTCTAATCTGATTCCTCAAGATGTTCTGCATGATCGAGCGGGATATGATCGCTTTCCTCTATTATGTCGAGATCTGAGTCCTGTTCCAAGCGCACATATGCCGACTCTCTGGGAGATCATTCGTACAGGCAAACCATATCCAGTTAAAGCAGCACTGATTTTCGGAAGCAATGCACTCATCTCCTATACAAATTCGAATGCTGTTTCAGAGGCAATGGATAATCTGGAGTTTATAATTGTTTGTGACATGTTCATGACGCCTACTACTGAAAAGGCTGATATTGTTCTTCCAGCATCTTCTTGGCTAGAACGCGATAATGTAATCTCATCCTTCCAAACCTCTAGAGAGCATACTGTATTTCAGCAGAAATGTATTTCGATAGACGAAGCGCGTTCAGATGTGGATATAATCTGCGATCTAGCAAAAAGACTAGATCTTGCTGATCTATTCTGGGGAAAAGCTGAAGATCTATATGATTATCTTTTATCTCCAATAGACATTACATTTAAGCAAGCTTTAACTAAGAGAAGACTTTCAGCTCCTATCAAATATGGAAATTATCTTAAATCTGGTTTTAATACGCCTTCAGGAAAAGTAGAATTATACTCATCTTTGCTTGCAGAGAATGGTTGTTCTCCGCTGCCTGTTGGCTCCGCCTTTCTATCTGATTATAAGGAATATAATAATGAATATCCATACAGGTTCAGTACAGGTGCAAGAAGCATCTTTTTTAGGCATACAGAAAACAGGCGCAATCCTTGGCTTATTGCTCAAGAACCATATCCTCTTGTCTATATCAATCCACAGACAGCCTCAAGTCTTGGAATTTTCGATGGGGATGCGGTTGAGGTACGGACGGCAATAGGCTATGCAATTTTGATTGCAAAGCTTGATGCTAGTCTTGAACCGGATTTTATCGAAGCTGTTCCCGGCTGGGCCGGCATTGCTAATATTAATAGAGCTCTTGGGTGGGAGCATTTTTCTGAAGGTATCGGAACAGTACCTATGCGCGGGTTATGGTGCAATATAAAGAAGGCCCAATAATGGCTAGCAATGCAGCACTTTTCATAGATCTTGATCGTTGCTTTGGTTGCAGGACTTGCGAAGTTGCATGTGCCCTTGAAAATCGGACTGGTCCTGTTAAAGGGCTTATCAGAGTAGAGGAAGTATGCAATGGCATAGGAGATGAAATTCCTGGCTCTCCTCAGGGAAGATCCTGGGTACCTGTTGTGTGCCAACAATGCGATGATGCAGATTGCGTTGCTGTATGCCCGTCCAATGCGCTTATAAGAAATGAATCAGGAATAATTATTGTGGATAGAGAAACATGCATTGGATGCGGAAGCTGCGAGGAAGCTTGCCCATTCGGTGCAATTTTCATTTCTTCAGAAAATGGAAAAGCATTTAAATGTGATGTGTGTAAAAATCGAACAGAGGAGGGATTACTCCCCTCTTGTGTCCAGGCATGTCCTGGCAGGGCTATTTCTATTGAGTTACCGCTAGTTGAGACCGCTAGAGGTATTAAGCGCATTTTTTCAAAAGGGAAAGTAGTCTATTTAGCACGCAGCAATAATTGAAATTTGCATTAATATTATATGCATAATTAGAGTCTCCCGAAAAACATCTAAAGTATTGTTGTCACAGTCGGTATTAAACTTCCGGTTTTAGTCTGAACTGACCCCATTTAAGTAGACACATTCTTAGATTCTATAAAGCTAGTATACTGTATTATATAGTCCATTGGGCTCACCCAGCCAAGGTTCTTTTGAATCCTTGTCGTGTTGTAGAAAGTCATATATTCATGAATCTTTTATGCAATTTGCTAGACCCGCTTTTTCTTATGGCTGCCAGGTGGTCTGACTTAGCTTAATGAAAAGGCGGAAGAGCTAAAATTAATTACTCTTGACATTTTTTCTAACCATTCTTTAGCAAATGAATAAAATTGTTTAGGTCTATCAGTGGCAAACCATCTTATTCCGATGTCAAGCAAATTAAATATATCTGATTTTTCAAAATGCCAAGGGAAAACTTCAAGGTCGACATTGCAGTTTCGAGTAATTTCTAGTGCATTTTCGAGAAAATCTTTATCAGCAGTATATCGCCAAATCTTATCAGGCTTTTCTTTATCATTCAGATGGATCTGGATCTGGTCTAATTTTTTTATTGCATGCGAGGCAGTCTGATGGAATTTTTGCTCTATTTCCTGTTTTGAGCCACCTATCCATTGCATTAGCTGCGAACTTGGAAGGGCATCTTTAATAGAGAGCAATAATGATATATCAGATGAACATAAAATGCATTGTTTTTCCATATTATGGGATTTTATATTCTCGATGATGGTCTTTGAATCTATTTTTTTTAAGTCAATGTATAAATAAAGTCTCTCATTATTCTTCATAATATTAAAAATATCTGTTAGAAGAGGTATCCTCTCTTTCTTATATTGTGGAGAAAAGTAACTCCCTGCATCTAGATTTTTTATATCATCGAAATTAAGAAGTTCTACTGGTTTATCAGCAATATCACAGCCTGCATTTGTTGTTCTTCTTAGAGTATCATCATGGAGACAAATAATTTTCCCATCTTTTGTATTTCTTACATCTATTTCCGGTATTGCTCCAAGATCCCATCCATATTTGCATGCAGCGATTGTATTATCCGGCATTTCATACCCACCGCCGCCTCTGTGAGCTTGAAAGAATATTATTCCCTCAATACCGATCGGATTTGCCTTCATAATGCAGCTCCTTTTTTATAGAAAGCAGAATATAAATACATTTATGCCTTAATTCCTGTTGAAGCTACGCTTTCAATAAACTGCTTTTGAAGTATGATAAACAGAATTAATACTGGTATAGTGACAAAACAGCATGCGGCCATTAACTGATTCCATGTAGTACCTCGATCATCCGAAAAAGCTTTTAATGCTATTTGAACAAGCCTTAACTTATCGTTATTTATGACAATTAAAGGCCATAGAGTGCTATTCCATTCATCAATAAATGCTAAGAGGCCAATAGTAATCGAAACTGATTTTGAAAGCGGAATACCAATAGATATCATATATCTAAAGTTAGTACAGCCATCGATGGCAGCCGCATCCTGAAGTTCCTGGGGCAAAGTAAGATAAAACTGCCTGAAAAGAAAAATCGAAAATGCGCTTGCAATCATCGGCACTATTAATGCATAATATGTATTAATCCAGCCTAAATTTTTAATTATTATATATTTAGCTATTAGTGTCGTCTCTTCAGGTATCATCATTGTTCCAAGCATTGCAAAAAAAATAATCTTTGATCCCTTGAATTTGAAAGTCAGCGCATATCCTGCAAAAGCTGACAATATAATTCTGAGGATAGGAACAATAGTTGCAACAATAATTGTGTTGATTAAATATCTCCACCAGGGAGTTGCTATCCACGCCTGCTTAAAATTATCAAAGGAAAAATTATCAGGCAATAAAGATGGGGGATAGCGATAAATTTCAGTGCTTGACTTAAACCCTGTAGATATCATCCAGAAAATGGGGAAATTATAAAGTAATGTTATCATGAACAATAATAAATATAAAATTAAAACCCATAACGTGATTTTCTTTTTTTTCATCACCTCCTCCAGCCTTATTATTTATAGAATACCTTTTTTTCAGTTGTCTGCATCTGTAATACAGTAATTATAAGGATAAAGATAAACACAATTACTGCAAGAGCAGATGCATATCCCATTCTGAAATTCTCGAAGGCTTCTTTGTATATATACAGAACAAGAGAATTTGTGCTTTCTACAGGGCCGCCATTAGTCAGAACAAGCGGTGATACTGAGACTTTTAGCGCTGATATAATCTCCATAGTAAGAACAAAAAAAGTAGTAGGAGAAAGAAGAGGAAATGTTATATGCCAGAATTGCTTGAATGAAGAAGCTCCTTCAATTTCTGCTGCTTCATAATATTGCTGCTCAATATTAAGTAATCCTGCAAGGAAAATAACACCATTATAACCGATACGTTTCCATATACCAACAACAAGAAGCGCTGCAAGAGCGCCACCGTTCGGGTCGTTATACCATTTTAGCCAATGGTTCAATTCCTGGCCACCAAAAATTCCTATGTGCACTAGAACGTAGTTCAATATCCCTTGTGTTGGGTTGAATATCCATTTCCATATCAATGAAGCCACCACCATTGATATAATAACAGGAATAAAGAACATGACTCTGAAAAATGATCTCCATACTTTTGCGTATTTCAGTATTAGCCCTACAAAAAGACCTAGGATTATGCATGAAGGAACGCTGACTAATGAGTATACCAAAGTGACTCTCAATGAATTCCAGAAGCTTGGGTTGACAAAAAGCTGGGCATAATTTTTCATTCCGATATATTTTGCTGAGCTTAGCATGTTCCATTTCAATAACGAAACATAAATACAATAGCCCAAACTAAAATAGCTAAAAACTAATAATAGAATTCCAGAAGGTGCAATTGCTGCGAAAATAAATCTCTTCTGCTCTTTTAACCTTCTTCTATTCATAAAAAGTGCCTCTAAAATCAAATTTCATGCTCACCCGGTGATATAACTCTCCGGATGAGCATGAATTGTTTTTATCTTATTGGTTTTCTTTGATAAATTGATTAGCTTTTTTAGCTGCTTCATCAAATATGCTTTGCACGTCCCCTCCCTGCATTATCGCCTTATCCCATGTATCGTTATAGATTGTTCTCAGCGCTAGGAAATAGGGATAAGCAGTTTTGTTTTCTCGAACAATATATGGAAGTTGTAAATAGGTAGTATTATACCGTTTATCCTTCATTATGAACCCTTCTTTTTCAAGAGTCTCTTCCGCATCTTTTCTTACAACAAGATAGCCTGTAGCTTCAGCCCATTTCATCTGGGTTGCCTTGCTTGTCATAAATTTAATGAAGTCCCATGCTCCTTCTTTAAGAGATTGCGGATTCTTCCTAAATATATAAAGGCTTCCTCCACCAAGAGGAACCGCTCTAGTTGTGCCCTTTGGGAATATAGCGGTACCCATATCGAACGTTGCCATTCCCTTCATTCTGGTTAGAGATGCTGTGGATTCCATCATAATTGCAGCTTTGCCTGAATAGAAATCCGGTTCTCCTCCTTTATATATAGCAAGCTTTTCATCAACCAACTTTTTAAAGAATTTAACTGCATCAATATGCTCTTTATCATTCCACATGACTCTCGAATTATCAGCAGTCATCATGTCAGCTCCAAATTGCCAAATTAGACCCTGTAATATCCATCCAGAACCATAGCTGAGGATAAAGGCATACTGGTCTTTTCCTAGAGCTTTTATTTTCTTTGCTGCTTCATAAAATTCTTCCCATGTTTCCGGAAATTTATCAGGATTGAGCCCTGCCTTCCTAAATAGGTCTTTATTGTAGTACATTATAGGAGTGGAACAGTTAAATGCTATACCATAAGTTTTTCCATTGAATACATTTGACTGAAACAATGGTTCAATAAACTGATCTCTCTGGAAGCTTTTGTCTTTTGCAATATATGGATCAAGCACTTCAAGCACATTTGCATCTATGAGCTGGGGAGCATATACATGGGCTTGCTGTATTAGTACGGGTGGATTCCCGCTCACTATTGCGGCCATTATTTTCTGCAGAGATTCCTCATAGTTGCCTGCAAAGACTCCTTCAACTACATACTTGGACTGAGAGGCATTGTACTCTTTTATAGCATTTTCCACTGCATCCCGGACGTTTCCTCCCACTGAGTACCAGAAAGATATTTTTGTCGCCGATTGAGCGAACGCCATCGAGCCTAAAATTGCAACAATAAAGGCAATTGCAATCTTTCTTGACATAAATTTACCTCCTTGGATCGATATTCTATGTTTATTTTAACAGATTAATGACAGTTGTCAAGCAAAAATTTCTATTTTATTGTTAATTTTTGTTTATTAGCTATTGGATATTGTGCTATTTGATGCTATAATAGGTTTATGAATAGTTCTATAGAATATATTGAATATGATTCAAGCAGCTTTTATACAAAATATAACTTAATCGGTAAAGGTATCCTTGATAATTTAAGCGATATCCTTTTTCAGGATTTTGAAGGTAATAGATTCCTGATAATAACTGACGAAAAAATATGGTCAAATGTTTCACATTATTTTGAAGCCTTCACAAAAAAAAACAATAAAGTATCAATTGAAATATTATCAAGTAAACCAGCAGTATATGCAGATTCAGAATCCGTAGATAAGGTTGCATCCATCATATCATCATGCAAATCAATACCAATTGCAGTAGGCTCTGGAACAATAAATGATATTGTAAAAAGGGCAGCATATATATCCAATAAGAAATATATTTGCATACCGACTGCTCCGTCTGTAGATGGTTTTTCTTCTACGGGAGCTGCAATAACAGTAGATGGGTTTAAAACTACTCTTGAGTGTCTTCCCCCTTATTATATTATTGCTGATAAGGATATTATTGAAAATGCTCCTCCAGAGCTTATTTCTGCTGGATTTGGAGATATCATAGGAAAGCTGACTGCAGGAGCGGATTGGATAATTGCTGATTTATTGGCTATCGAAAATATAAATAATATAGCATGGTCGCTATCTCAGGATGCAGCAAGAAGACTGTTTTACAAAAGCAATGAAATAAAAAACAGAAATTCTGATGCAATTACTGAACTTTATAAAGGGCTAATTGATAGCGGCTTATCAATACAATTATATAAAAATTCTAGGCCAGCTTCCGGAACAGAGCATCTTCTATCTCATGTATGGGAGATGATTATTCATAATAATAATGGTCGGATGATATTTCATGGGTTGCAAGTTGCTTTTGGCACGCTAATTTCAGCAGCTATGATGAATGAGATATTTAGTAAAAGCAGCACTTTTGCTGAAGATATCAAGAATGGAAGATTGATAAATAAAGATTTATTAAAATATAGGTTATCCATAGTAGATTCTATGCCTTTGGCTTCTGCAGCTAGGAAGCAAATTATAGACACGGCAATCAACAAAACGATAGACCAAAAAATATTAAGAAATAGGATAGAAAATATCGCGCTAAATTGGGAACTTCTAGCCCAAAAGATTAGTAATCAATTGCCTCCCTTTGGAGAAATCCTTTCAGCATTTAATACAGTCGGTTGTCCTACAAAAATTAGCCATATAAACATGAAAGCAGATGATATTCGCATGGCTATACGAATAGCTTCTTTGATAAGAAACCGCTATACTATGCTAGACTTGGTATCTGAACTAGGCATATTGGATTTGGTCATTGAGACAATTTTTTCATACAAATATGATATTATTTAACTTTGTTTATTCAGGATGGAATTTATGGCTAGCAATAATAAAGATGATATGCTTATACCCAAACAGCGGCAAGTTTTTATCTATTCTCTGATACAAAAAAATGGAGCTATAAGAGTTTCCGAGCTATCAGAAGCTCTTAAAGTAACCGAAATGACCGTACGCCGTGATCTTGAAATACTTGAACGCAAAGGGTTAATTGAGAGAACTCACGGCGGAGCAATTTTGAATAACCGCATCGGTCTTGAGCCGAAATTTGCTCAAAAAAGCTCTATCTTTCTTCCAGAAAAACAAGCGATAGGGAAAACTGCAGCTTCATTGATAGAGGAAGGAGATACAATATTTGTCAACTCAGGAACGACCACAATTGAGTTTCTCAAAAATTTAAAGACGAATAATGTAAATGTCATTACAAACAATCCTATGGCTCCTATCAATATACTTTCAGAAAATGTACATATTACGATGACAGGAGGAGAAATCCGCAGAGAATCATTCACTTTGCTAGGAGAACTAGCAATAAAAGCAATTAAAAATGTTTATGCAACAAAAGCGGTAATAGGAGTTGATGGCTTCAGTATTAAACATGGTATTACCAATTCAGTCCAAAATGAAGCCTGGATTAACCGTTTTATGATAATGAGAACCCATGGAATGGTCATTCTAGTAGCAGATTCTTCAAAGCTGGGAAAAGTTGCAGCATTTAAAATTGCCGATATATCAGCCGTATCAGTAATTGTAACAGATTCACATATTAGGGATTCCGACATAGAAGAATTTAGCCAGATGGGAATAAAGATTATCACTGCCTCAATATGATTTTATTAATGAGCCTTTTTCAAAAGTCAGAAATATAATATAAGCTTGAAGTCAGGAATTGAAGCGCGAAGCTCATTCATTTGATTTTCCGCGCGCATTTTCTTTGTTGCAAGCGTACGGCTGCTGAAAAATGCTCGTTAGGATTGGACTAGGGCAGACCTGTCCCCTCGCACGATGCTGTTTGCAAAATCGGAATCGCTACCTGCGAATCATGCACATTGGCCGCAGTGACCATTGCCATCACCGGGATTCCTGTATCCGTCACATCCAGATGCAGCATGTAACCCTTCCAATAGGCAAGATTGCCTTGTGAATTCTTTTTGCATCCCCAGGCACAGGCTTGTGGAAGGCCAGCAAGCGCAGCATCTGGAGAAAGAAGCTGCTGCGCTTCCAAGACCAACTGTTCTTTCGGCTGCCGTCCTTCGTTCTTCCGGGGCCGACCAAGCCTATGCGTGCTGCGCGCTGCAGGCGCGATTTCCGATTTCTTGTTGCGGTGTTACCCGTCGCTTTTTCTGACGCCGGGTCGGCAGTTTTGGCGACCCCCTCCTGCATGATTGACCATAGCCTGCTAGGTGCTGGCCGTCAATCGCTGCTGTCGGGAAGAAAAACTTTCCACCCGGTA
>Ga0078972_1009852_pt1 | contig 18439 bp, 21 predicted proteins | sample YelNatPaOPGAMG01_FD_67568 | JGI IMG/M metagenome (GOLD analysis project Ga0078972, IMG submission 67568) | Hot spring thermophilic microbial communities from Obsidian Pool, Yellowstone National Park, USA - OP-RAMG-01 (SPADES assembly) (version 2) | ecosystem: Environmental > Aquatic > Thermal... | reverse complement strand
GCCTACGACCTCAAAGCCGGCGGCCTTAAAGCCTAAGCCTAGGCCGCCCACGCCTGCAAAGAGGTCCAAAGTTACAGCGCTCAAGCAGAATCCCTTAAGGAATTCCACGGTACACTCTACCGTCTGCGCGCAACTGGTAAATTAGCCTTACGAAAAATGTGTTAGCTTTATATGTTATCAGCCCTAGGTATATTTTGAATTAACCCTGAGCGTGAGACGCAAGCCTGGGGAAAGCGTATGAGTCTCAGCCGAGAAGACCTCAAGCAAACAGTTAATCGCTCCATCGAATACCTCAAGAATAGGCACCATCCTGAGAAGCCGCACATTTCCGTCCTCTCGCCGCCCTACAGGACCGACTACCAGCTAATTTGGGGGAAGCCGCCTAGGCTGCACGAGCGCGATCGTATAGGCGAGGAGGATGAAGAAGAGCTTTTAGAAGACGTCGAGGAGGCCTTAAGGAGCAGGCTCCCCGGATGGGTAATGGGGGCAGACTTCGATGTTTCCGGAAACATGGGCTCGGCCCGCGCGCTCTTCACCTTCTACGTAAGGGTGAAGCCGGATTACGACGACGAGCAGAAGTGGGACGACTCCGCCTACACCAAGGTGCATGTGGTGCTGGACTACAGCCGAAGCCCTCGGTCTGCTCAAGCGGAGGTTGCTGTAAGGCTTGAAGGGGAAGGGGGGATCTTTGAGGATGGAAGCGTGAAAATTGACCAGTGCTCAGAATTTGCCGCCGTAGCGGTCCTTCCCGAGGAGGCTGGCCGGCTCAACAGGGGCAATTTAGAGAAGGTCCTTGAAAGGGTCGCGTCAGTTGGGCTCGGCGGCCGTGCGCCGAAGGTCTGCCTGCGCGTTCTAGAGGTCGGCGGCAGACTCCTAACTGCCAGCATATTCAACTCTGAAGGGGATGAGGAGGGGGCATACCACCACGCTTTCTGCGCGATGGCAGGCTTCTGCGGCGGCACATTCAAAGCGTACATCATGAATCTAGGCGGAGTGGTTAAAGGCAAGAGGGAGACGGACGCCTACGAGAGCCCGGCCAAGGTGTACACGTATAACGCCGACGACGGCGGCTCAAGGTGGGTTTTGGGGCACCTGCTTGAAGTTGAAGGGCGAATTGAGTTCAGCGGCTGGCTGCCCAAGTTCCGGTGGAGCGAGCACGGTCTCTCAGGCGCTTACCCAGTCAACAGTCTAATAGTGGAAGAGAATGAGAAAGGGTGCGAGCTAAGGGACCACTTCGTTGGCGGGGAGCTTCTTGCGCCGATAAAGGCGAGCAGCCAGAGCGCCAGCGACTTCCTTAGACGCGCCGTGTCGTCAACTAGAAGCATAGCGCACCTAACTGGCCTGGGAGACTCCCTGTCCGACGCCATTAGAGCGGTAAACCCGCACCTGCGGAACTTCTATGCGTACCAAGAGGAAGCCATCAGCGAAATACTGTCTAACTTGGAGGGGGAACAGAGGTACAAAGCAATAGTTATCGCAGCTAGGACTGCAGGCGGCAAAACGCTGGCGTTCTTGGTTCCCATGATTATGTGCGCGCTCCGCGACAAGATGGCTGGGAAAAGCGGCGTAAAGGCCATTTTGGCGTACCCGACGAAGGCGCTGGCCAATGACCAGCTTGAGGAAGTTGCGCACCTGCTCTTCTACCTTAGCCAGAACCTCAGCGCCAAGGGGATCAGCGCCAGCGTGAGCTTCGGCTGCCTGCATGGCAACACTTACAGCGCGGATGAGGTGGGAGCGCAAGCTGACTCGCTGGCCTTGCCAGTGAAGTGCCCGCTACATGAAGGGACGATTATTAAGCTCCAAGCTCAAGGCGGGAAAGTGAGGGCAGTGTGCCCCGCCGACGCTTCCTGCCGCTTCGCGGGCTTCTTGAATGTCTCAATGAGGAAGACGAGGGACGAAATCTACTACGATCCGCCAGACATCCTGATAACGGATGAGGACATGCTTAACAGGATTTTATCGGGGTACTCGAAGAAGCACATTGGCGAAAGGGAGGGATCGCTGTGGTATGAGTGGCAGCTGCTTGGATACCCATATAAGCGGTGCGCTAAGTGCCTGCACACGTACCCTGCATCCGCGGGTCTCAGGCGGTGCGCCGTCTGCGGCTCCGACGCGAAGAGCAGCTTTGAGAGCATTGAACAGCTCAGCAAGCCCTACGTCATAGTGCTGGACGAAGCTCACCAGCTCTACGGCAGCTTTGGCACTCAAGTCAGCCACATGCTCTCCCTCCTCGAGCACGCAATAGGCGCAAGGTCTCTTTACATCTTGTCGAGCGCTACGCTTGGGAACGCCGAGAGCTTTGCGGCGGATCTGCTGGGCTTAAACCCTAGCGACGTAAAGAAAATTGTGGCGGAGGTAGAGGAGGGCGGCACCACAAGTCTCTCTCAAAGGATCTTCGCCTTCATAATGCCCAAGGCCTATACGCGAGACGCTACGCTGGCGAGACTTTTAGAAGCATTTCTGAGGGCCTTTGAAGGCGGGCAAGAGGAGCCGAAGGGCATAATCTTCACGAACACTCTGGCAGAGAGCAATGAGGTCCTGCAGCTGCTCAGGAGGGAGTTCAGCGGCCGCGGCGTGAGGGTGGACGGGCACAGCACAGACTATAGTGAAGATAGAGCTGAGAAGGAGCTGCACTTCAAGGAAGGCAGCATTGATTGGTTCGTTGCGACAAGCACCCTCGAGCTTGGGGTTGACTACGGAGTAGTCGACTTCGCAGCGATCTACGGCATGCCATACAAAGTTACAAGCTTTGTGCAGAGGATGGGAAGGAGCGGGAGAGTGAGGGACGCCGCCGTCTTCGTCTTGTTCGATGCAGACGACCCCGTCGACCACTTCTATTACGAGAACTACAAGCTACTCTACGACGGCGTGCTTAGGGATAAGGCCATTGAGCGCGAGGTCATTACCGTGAGCAGGGCGAACATGGAGGCTGTTAAGAGGGCTACCAGAAGGTGGGCAGTTTCAGAAGTCTACCGCGCCTGCTCATCCCCAACGCACCTAATCGACCCGAGACTCATATCGATTGGCTTGAGTGACGCACAAGCTAGGCCTAGCGAGTGGCAAGCTGTTGCTCAGCTGCTGCTAAAAGCGAAGGCGTCAGCTCTCCCAGAGAGTTTGAGGAAGCTGTGCGACCCTTCTAGCACCTACAGGCAGCTAGTGGACCAGGAGGTTGACCAGATAGTGCAAGGAATAAGCATTAACAGCACGAATTGGAGCGATATAGGCGGTTTTGTGCGCTTTCTGGGCCAGGACTCGCTGTGGGACTTGAGGGGAGCAGATGAAACTGTGCAGGTGTACTTTGCTCCACTGGGAGAACCTAGGCCCAGAGAGCTGAGGTACGCCGTCAGGCACTACTTGAAGGGGCAGGCGGCATCCTTCAGGGGATACTTCTTCGTAGTTGCTACTATCGAGCCGGACGAGAAGACCAGCATAAAGGAGTGGCTTGAGGGCGGTAGAGCGTGAGGGGGCATTAGTGTGGAGCTAAGCGCGCTAAGCCGATTGAAGCTTGCGCTAGAAGCTCAGAAAAATGCGCCCAGAACTCCACAGAATATTCAGAATGCGCTTGATAAAGTGCTAAGCCACCTTGACAGAGGAGACTTAGATGTTATTAAGCCGCGAAAAGTCGACGCAGGCTTCCTTTGCCCGCCATTCGCGTCCTTCGCCTACCTGTGGTGCCCTTTATGCCACAGCATCTACGAGTATCGCGATGCGGCTTACAACCGCCGCGCTAAATCTTTTGAGTGCCCAAAGTGCCGCAGCAACTTAGTGCACGCATACGTCGGAGCGCCGGTAGACGCAGGAGCCAGGACGCCAACTCCCATAGATGTCTCGCGGCCTGCGCCCGGCCAAGACTACTACATATTGCCAACCGATGGGATCCTCAACATGTGGTGTAAGGGAAAGATTAAAGGCCTTAAGCCTGCAAAGCCCCATAGGCCGGTGTACTCGCTGAGACGAGTATGCCCCCACAACCTTACGAGTTGCAAGTACTACGATAGGGGCTTCTGCGAGGAGAGCAGCAGAGCAGTTTATTTCAAAAGCATTGGCGGCATACGAAGGGGACCCGCTATGCCAAGTGAGTCCCTCACGAAGCCGTACTGCGTAGCAATATTCAAAAGCTCGGAGGGTATCCGAGACATAACCGACGAGGTAAATAAAGGGTTGGACGGCCAAATCTTCGACGGCGCTTACGTAGGGGCGTTTAGGGTCTGGGAGCTTACGCTGTTCTACTTGATTGGGCACAGCTATGCGCGCAGGAGCCGCAGAATCCCGATTCTACTCGAGTCACAAGGCACTTTAGAGACGACAGGCAGGACGATGGAGACCCGCGGTCTCCTCCTTAAGCTGAACATTGAAAGGGTAAAGCAAGCTGCGGAAGCAGCAGAGGAGCTGGGATTTCCCGCTGCAGATGAGTACACAGTCGCGCACTCCATTTCGCATGCCGCCATCAAGGCTGTAGTTAGGATCTCTGGTCTTTCGTACGCAGAGTTCGGCGAAGCTCTGCTCGTGAGCGCAGATAGCGCGGTAGCTGAGGTCTTAGTATACGACAACTCTCCAGGCGGCGTCGGCGGCGTTGAAACGATACCCAACGCGCTTGCGGAGTTCCCAAGCTACTTGAAGGAAGGGGCGGGCAGGTGCCCTCGCCTGTGCAGGTCCGCCTGCAGGGCGTGCCTGTACGTCGAGAACTGCACTAGCCTAAACTTCAACCTAAGCTGGTTTGCAGCTAACTTCTACATCAGCGGAGGGGGGCGCCGTGAGCAGCCTAGCTGACCGGGTGCTGGAGTGCATCCGCAGACGAGGAAAAGCGCCCACCTTTGAGCTGGTTAAAGAAACTGGGCTGAAGTGGGCTGAAGTTGTAGACGCTCTAGCGGAGTTAGAGAAGAGCGGAGCTGTGGCCAGAGCTGGCTTTCTTGATCCAACCAAGCCCCTGTCTACCACAGTTTGGGCGTACATAGGCGCGCCGCAAGCCCAAGCGCCCGAGGGCATAGGCGCTATTGCAGGCATAGTGCTTAACCCTCCGCTGCTCAGAGACTTAGGGCGCACGCCTGCAGTCTCAATGGGCCTAATGGACTCGCTCGACTATATAATCCAAGAAGCATCTGAGTGCTTGAGGATAATGATGCCCTACATAGGTGACTTGATGAGCGTCCTCTTTACGCAGCATCTGAGCAGCGTGAACAAGCTGCGCGCAGTCCGCGTGATTACCGAGGACGTTGCTAGTAATAGGGCTGCGCTTGAGCCCCTCAAGACCTACCTGCCGAACCTTCAGGTGCTGTATGTAACTAAAAGAACCGATGAGGGGGTTAAAGTGCTCGGTGCGCACGCGAAGCTCATAATTGCGGACGAAAAAGTTGCCCTAATAGGCACCTTCAACCTGACGCAGGCCCACCTCCTAGTCAACTACGACATAGGTCTCTTGGTGAAGGGGAAAGTCGTTAGCTACCTGAGGGAGATTTACGATGCTATATGGAGTGCGCAGGGCGCGGAAAGCCGGTGCTGAAGCGCCGGAGAAGTCCTTCATAGAAGAGTTGACGAAGTTTTATACGGCAGCATGGCAGAGCTGCAACCGTCTATCAGTCGATGAGATCTGGAGCGGGATTATGCAGGCAGCTCGCGAAGCTGGAGAGCTTGCCCCCGACTACGCAAAAAGTCTCGTCGCCGACGAGACCCCGCTCAGAATTGACGTCAAGCGCGAGGATCCGCGCAGCTACAGGCAGTACAGGCAGTCTGTATGGTCTGAAAGTGGGCGGGACGTGGTGATAGAAGTCATCGGAGAGCTCTCCTTAGACGTGGTTGGCTTTGCCAACGTGCCCAGCGGCGCAGGCGTCTGGCTTTACGCATACTCTCCCGCATATGAGCGCTTTTTAGTGCTTAGAATTGAGCCAAGCGACCCGCAGGCAGCTGTAAGCCGCTGCCACTTTAAGAGGGTGACGGTGTCGGCTAAAAGGGGCTCCTTGCTGTTCGTGTCTCCGCTGAATAAAGTGTATAGGTTTTCCGCCGAGCTTGAAGCCAGCATCAAAGGCGACGTCGAGGGCTTACCTTTCGTGAGCCCGGACGATCTACTCCTCATAAGGCGTGGGCTGATTCCGCCTAGACTCGTGGTGGAAGCCCCTATACCCAAAGCCGATGGAAGCGTGGCTCCAGGAGTGGGCGTCATCGCAGCTGTTGACTCCAATGGGCCGACGCCGCTCGGCGGCTGCATGTACTCTCTGCCTGCAGGCGGCGAAAGTCTTGTGCTTGACGCGTCATATGCTCCCCTTGATAGGAGGGGCGGCTACTGCCCAGTTGTGCTGCTATTTTTGAGCCGCAAGCGGAGCTATGCACACGGCTACTACTTTGGGAGCCTTGGACGAAGAGCCTGCAAAGAAGAAGCCAAATATTACATCCCCAGCCAGCTTTTCATAAAGGCCCTAGGAAGGGATATTGCTCAGTTTATTCGGGCGGTGCCGGACAGTCTATTAGAGTACTACGAGCGGCCTGTAGGCGGCGACTTAATCGAGTGCCCCGTGCTTCCGATGCGTGGGAAGCTCGAGAGAGCTTACTTGAGACGCGCCTCTGAGGAGTTTGAGACACCAAACCCTCAACTAATCAGCTATAGAGAGACCGGCGCTTGGCTGAAGTACGTAGCCAAAAAAGGCGCCTAGTCTTTCAAGTAGGGGTTGGGGGCAGGCAGTCCCCTCCAGAGTCTCGGACACCCTCATGGGTGCACGGTGGGTCAGCGAGGGCGCAATCAAACTGCTGATTGGGGAGGTCGCAAAGCTTAACCGAGCTCAACAGGCAAGCTCAAATAACAATGCTTCTGCTCTACTACCAGCGCCATTAGCTCTTAGAGTTATAGATAATAAAGGCGAGTTACTACTTAGAAAGCTGGAGCTCTAAACCATGAAGCCGGGGGCTGCGCGTTGAAGGCTGTCTTATCCAAAGAGATGGCGGAGCACATCGAAATGTGCAAGCAGTGCAGGAATCTGATCTCGATAAAGTGTGGCAAACTCGTTGAAGTTGAGTGCTCAGCTGTGGACCGCTTCGACTGCCCCTACCTCCTGAAGATCTTCTACCCAAAGATATACGCGCTTCAGGAAAAGGAGCGCATGGAGCTGGTAGGCCGCATCCGGTCCCGCAGGCTCAGCGCGGAAGACTCAAAATACTTTTCGTAGATTCAAAGTATGGAATTGACGGTTGAAGGGTGAGCTATGAACAAGAAACTGCTCTGGCTGGTGTGTTAATAGAAGATATTTCTTAAAAGTCAATACAAGAAGCATTCTATCAATCATCCTATGTCAAGTTCTTCAGCGAAAGACTTCAGCCTTACCTAAATATCAGCGCGCACATATCTGTATAAACTGGTAAAGAGTAAAAGTTCATGACAAATAAGGCTAATTTCAACATTATCAAGAAAGCCTTAATTTTAGCCTTTTTCAAGCTTATTTTCGGCTTACCCCTTTATTTGGCGTTTTGTAGGCTTCCTTTTCCTCTGCAGTCTATTAGAACCTCGCCTCTTTCAATGTCTGGAATGAGGGAAACATCGAAGCCTTCGCAGTTAAGTAGGCTTAAAACGTCAAGCCTTGAAATTCTCGATACAATTTCACCTTCATATTTGTCTATGTAGGCGTTTTTGAAAATTATGTTTCGAATGATTCGGCGTTGAAGCTTGTTGAAACTGCGCTTATGAACCATAACTAAAACCTCACTTAAGCAACTCAGATGGATGTGAACAGAGAAACAACATTAAATTATGTTAGAAGCCCAAATAAGTTTGATTGGACAGTGAGGTGGCAATACGTCTTGAAATATATTGTTCGCTTGTATTAGGTGTTTTAGAAGGTTTTACTGTTTAGTTTTATTTTGGTTTTTGGGGCGATAAAACGTTGGAAAATGTTGTTTTCCGCCTGTTTTTAGGCAATAAAACAAGCACAACCCTTAATTTCAGTGGCCAAACTTGTCGTGGTAGGCGTACCGAAGGATTTCCCACGGATAATTTTTTTCCTGAAGACCCATAAGAGCCTCTAACGTCGCTAAAAGGACTATTCAAGCGAAACATTAAAATTTTAAAGGGAAATTCCAAAATAATGTCATGGGTTGGATGGTTGAAGGTTGGCAAAAAAGCACATTGTGAGGGTTGTTTTGAGCAAGCAACAAAAAGAGCTGCTTGACCGAATATGCTTTAAGCTTGGGCAGAGCGAAAGCGAAACACTACGCATAGCATTCCTGCAATACGCAGAAAAACTAAGCCTAATAACAGAAAAAGTCCACAGCTGACTCTATCACTCCAACCTCTGCATAATATCTTTTATTCTTACGTGAAGGGTTCCGTTTATTTTGTATAGTTCGGCTGTGGCTTTGAATCTTGAGCCTTTCTTTATTAGGTTTGCTGGTCCCTCATAGTTGTGTGGTTCTAGTCTTGCTCTCCATTTGTCGTTAATTTTGACTACCGCTGAGCCTGGATAGATTTTTTCTATTTCTATTTCGTATGTTTTGCCTGTTTTTGGTTTTGCTGCTGATGCAACTGCGTATTTTCCAGGTTCAACTTCGGCTATTAATTCTTCGTTTATGAGCATTTTTAATGCTGCTTTTATTATGTTTGGTGTGGCCCATTCAAGCTCGGGGTTTAGGGTTAACTGTTCGATTGTTGCCCCTTCAGGTCCGGTTTCTAGAAGTTTTATGTAGGCTATTCTTGCTGCCTTGGCTGCTTTCTTGCTGAATTCTTTTATGGTTTCAGCTTCTGTTTTTACGGCTTCGGGTTCAACTTCAATTTTTACGGCTTCCCTTTCTATTTGGGCTAACTCTTCTGGTGTGAGGGGGTTTGGTGTTGGTTTTGTGTGTCTGCGTAGGATTGTTGGAAGTTTTAGGTTTAGGGTTTCAACTATGCGTCTCATTTTTTCCACTCGTTTTCTGCTTGCATAGTAGTATATCATGTCTAGGCTTTCGTTTGCAGCCAGTATTGTAACTTTTCCAGGAGCTTTTCTTCCTGTTCTTCCTTTTCGCTGTATGTAGCGTATTTCGCTTGGTATTGGCTCGTAGAATATTACGTGGTCTACGGCTGGTATGTCTAAGCCTTCCTCAGCTATGCTTGTAGCTACCAGAACGTTTAGTTCTCCGTTTTCAAGCATTTTTATTCTTTCAGCCTGTTCTTCCTGTGTTAGTCCTTTATCGTTCAGTTTTGATGTTTGTCCAACAAACCTTTCGGCTTTTACGCCTGTAAGTATGTTGAGTTGTTCTGTGAGGTAAGCTGCGGTGTCCCTGTATTGTGTGAATACAAGTATTCTCGAAGAGGGTTTCCATGCGAGCTGGTTTTGCACTATTTGTTTGAGGGTTTCGGTTTTTGGGTGTTCGGGTTTGGTGGACCATACAAGCGTCTTTAGGCTTTTATATTCTTGGTCGTTTGTTAAAATTGTGTAGCTGTGTTTTTGGCTTTTTTCAGCTTCAACCTTTTCCATGAAGGTTTTAAGCGTGTGCAGTCCTTGGGTTTCTAGTAGTTCGAGCATGTGAAATAGGGTTAGAGCGAGGGACTGGTTTATTATTGCCGTGAATATTCTTCCACGTTCTTCTTCTATGCTTTCAGCTTCAAGCATGTAGCGTAGCTCTTCGCCTGCTTCTATGAGGCATTTCCTCGTAACGTATTCTGGCTTACGTTTTATTAACCCGTTTGCTAAAAGCCAGTTCAGCCTTTTGTCAAGCATGCTTCGGATATGCGTTTTTATTGTTATGTATTCTCTTGGCAGGTTTACGCGTTTCCATTCTATTTCTATTGGCTGGATGTATGGTTTAACGTCTGGGTCTTCCTCTGTTCTGAACTCTACACGCTCTATGTATAAGTTTCTGCATACTTCATGGACGCGCTTGATGTCTGATCCTGGGGAAGCAGTCATGCCGAGGATTAGGGGATAACGCGCCTGGTTAACATATATTCTTGCAATGTCTGTGTATGCGTACTCCTTTACGGCTCTGTGGCATTCATCGAAAACAAGCAAGGCGAAGTTTTGAAGGTTAAGCCTACCCTCTAGAAGATCGTTTTTAACAACTTGGGGTGTTGAGAAAAATATTCTTGCCTCGCTTCGCCAGAAGGCTGTTCTATGCTCTGCAGGCGTGTGTCCAGTTAATACAACGGTGTCCTTCTCTCTAAGCTTTAATATTTTGAGGAATGTTTCCCTATGCTGTGCCACTAGGGGTCTTGTTGGCGCCATGACGAGGATTTTTGCGTCTCTATAGTTGTATAGGATGTTTGCGGCCACCAGGGCTGATATCACGGTTTTTCCAAGGGCTGTGGGCAATATGACAAGCGTGTTCCTTTCAGAGACTGTTTCAGCTATGCTTTTCTGGTATAGCCTAAACTCGACTTTGCCGGGCCATATTAGGGGATGCTGAATGTATTTTTGGGTTTCAAGCATAGTTTACAGCTCTAAAGCATAGTTTACAGCTCTAAAGCTCTATGACTTCCTCGCCTTTCCTGGGTTTTGCAGCTTCAACCTTCGGGTTTACATTTTCAAGTATCTCCACGAGTTTGGCGAGTTTGTCGTATTGGAAAATCTCCTTATACTCTTCAAGCTCAGCCTTTGACCTTATGACTAGGCCTCTTCTCTTTTTTGGGGCTCCATCTTCGCCTACTGGGTTAAGCTCGACTGCAAGCCTGCTCGGCGAACCCTTATACGCTGGAAGCTTCAATACGAAAACTCCTGGAACCGTTGTTTTTAGCCTGCTCCAGTCCCTACCCGTTTTGAGGAACTCTGTGAGCTTCTGCTCGGACAAATCTTGCACCATTATTTTTTATGTGTTTTGCTGTTAAATTTTTTGGGTCAAGGTTTGGGGTTCCTCTTCCTCCTCTTCCGCTTCTGCTTCCGTGTCTTCAATGCCCTTTTCCGTTATAATGAATGGCGCCTTTTCCTCTGGCAGGTATGGCGAATCAATAATTTTTGCTATTCTTGTTCCGCTTTTACCTCTGTTCAGTTTTACTCTGTGGGTGCAGGCGTGGGCCATAACGTGGCCTCCGGCTGGAAGTTCAAGGTTTGCGTAGAATGTTGCCGGGTTTGCCAAAACCTGGTTTGTTATGACTACGGCCAGGTTGTAGGCTTCTGAAAGCCTAAGAAGCTTATGCAAATACCTGTTTAGGATTTGTTGCCTTTGGGCTATGTTCTCCCTTCCCAGGTATTCGCCTCTGAAGTGGCTTACCATGCTGTCCACCACAACGAGTTTAACGTTTTCTTCTGGGCATTTCTTGAACAAGTGGTCCATGAGTAGGCATTGGTGGTCGCTGTTGTAAGCCCGGGCAACTATAACGCCGTCTAAGATTTTCTGTCCATCCAAACCCCTCTGCGTTGCTATTTGGTAAACCCTTTCAGGGCTGAATGTGCCTTCAGTGTCCAAGTATATGACGTTCCCCTCAAGCCCACCCTTATCCCTCGGAAGCTGAGCCATAACGGAAAGCGTTAGGCACAGCTGGGTTTTTCCCACACCATAATCGCCTATCAGCTCTGTAACAGCCTGAGTTTCAATGCCGCCGCCCAATATCTTGTCAATTTTCTTGGATCCCGTTGTGCATCTTGCAAGGTTTTTCCTGCGCTCCCAAAGCTCCGCAGCTCTAACAAAACCATAATTCATAAGCTTTCTAGCTTCATCGCATACTTTGACGGCTGTCTCCCTTCCCACGCCGGCTTTCTCCATTATTTCGCTGACGGGAGTGACTGCTAAAGCCTCAATAGTCACATATCCCGCGGAGCGAAGCTTTGAAATCGTTGATGGGCTGACGCTTTTTATTTTTTCAAGCTCATCTGACAATTTCAGCAACCTCCTTTACACGCTTTTCACAATTTTGAAAGCTGGAAGCTTCAATCCTTCTAACCTTTAAAGTGGCGTGGCTGTCTCCAGTATGCCAGTAGACGCTGAAAATCAGTCCTTCCGCCTTCCAACATAATCCGAAGGCATGCATTAATCCATCCTCCTTTCATTTTTGCTCCATTGGATTTCGCTTTCAGCAATTTTGGTCCAGCAGCTCCTGCATATGGGCAACCTCTCCCCCTTGTAAAGGATGTATACTTCAATGTCCCGGTTTCTGCATTTGCCATTCCACGGGTTTCTACAATGCTCATCAATGGGCATGCCTAACCCTCCTGATGGTTGAAAAATCAAACGCCAATCCAGCCCTGGCAAGCTCCCTGGCAAATTCTCCGTAATGGTTGTGGATGAATTTCTCCAAGTTTTCTTTTTGAAACGTCCAGTTGATTGGCTTCCTGAACATGCTCCAGTATTGTGGATAGCTTTTTTGCATTAGTTCAATGAGGAGTTTACGCTGCAAGGTTGAGAGGCCCTCAAGCTTTAAGCTTAAATTTTGCCTGAACATGCATCATAACCGAAGTTGCGGTTTGTGGTTAAGCCTTTAAAAAGCCTCCCATGAATTTTATATCAATGACCGGGGAGAGAGATAAGTTAAAGTGAAAGCTACTCAACATACACCAGAGTTAAAGTGAAAGCTTTGATTGTCGTTTTACTCTTCTTCTTTCTCTCCTTTTTCTTCCAGCCATTTCTCGTATTGTTCTAGGGCTTCTTCTATTTGGTGGTCTATGAATTCTGCCGCGTTATAGAACGGCGTTTTCATCTCCTTCACTGCTTTGTTGAGCTTCTCATACTTCTCTTTAGGTATCTCTACATATTCGTATTCCTCTGACTCCCATCTCAGGAAGAAGCGCACGGCCTGGGTTACAAATTCCTCTCTCCTCGTGTAGCCTTTATGCTTATATTTTTCTATGAAGTTGTCAACCTCCTTTAACAGTTCTGGAGGCAGTATTATCGATTGGCTAAGCATAGCTTCTATGGCATCCTGATAAGTCTGCATTCTCCTAGTTCTAGCAGTCAACTCACCCAACAAGGCTGTAAGCCTCTCATGAACATCATCTGAAATTTTAAGGGTTTTCATACGCTGAACCCCTCAGTATGACAAGTATGATTAGTAGAATTAGATTTATAAACTCTTCGATGGATACTAAGTATACTGAAGACCTTGAGGGACCTAAATGAAGGTTAAAGTTGGACTAACCATAAAACCTGAACTTCTAGCAAAAATAGACGCTGCAAGAGGCATGGTGAAAAGAAGCACCTTCATAGAACACCTAATCGAAATTGGACTCGAAAAATACAAAGAAAACAACAATTCAAAGCCAAAACTAAAACCCAAAAACGTTGAGGAGGCCAAATAATGCATGAACCCACCATAACAGCCAAACCCGAAAAGCCAACAAAAACCGTTCTAAAAGAAATACTACACAGCTATGAAGAGTTTAAGGCCAGAATAGACTCGGACAAGCCCATACATCACAGAGCTTTTAGGAGGATTTTCGACGGGTTATTCTCTCGCCTAGTCTTTAGGATTTACGGCGTCGACAAGAAAAGCGGCGGAATCGTTATTTTCGAGGCTCACAGAATATTTACGACTTTAGATTTTGAGGAGCAAGAAAACGCATACCGCAAGCTAGTTGAGAAATACGCTAAACCATTAGGCTCAACAGAAGGGGCCTGGACCATTTGAACAGCGAAGATACAGCCCTAAAAGCCCTTCTAGAACTGTTAAACGCCCTCGAGGCCGGCGTGGCTTCAGCCCGACAAATAATAAAGGAGGCTGCATCGGATTGGGATCCTGAAAAGATTAAGTGGCAAGAAACCACTGGTCCAAGCGGACCCTTCCAGAAAAGCGGCGACATCAACAATCCAGAGTTTAAGGCCATGCTTAAGGATTTGCAAGCTCATAATGGCAAAATGACAAAGAACGGCTGGTTCTACTGGGTTTTCAAGAATGGAGCTACCGTAGGCCGAAAAAAGAGGTAAACTCTCGCCCGAGGGTAAACATTGGCTGAGAACGTTAAAATAGAATATGACGAGTTCGGCTTCGTTAAGAATAGGCTATGTCCCCACTGCAGCTCACCCCAGCTAAAGTTTAGCCACAAAGACGATGTTGGAACCCAATGGTTCAAATGCCAGAAATGTGGGCAATACTGCACTTTAACCAAAACAGAGGAACGTAAAAGGCTTGAAGAGGCTTTAGCCAAGCCTGGAAAGCCTCAGCCCATAATGCTGTCCCATTTAAACATGATTGAGGACCCAAGTTTATCGGGCAAACCCGTTGTTGTTGACGCTTTGGTTTCAAGCACAAGCGTAGCCTACCTATGCCCCAAGGAAGTTGAGGCTTCAGGCAGCGATGAAGAAGACTTTGACATAACAGCCCACAAACAAATTAGTCCAGAAGACCCCCTAAACTTGCAGCTCATCAGCGTAAACGAGGCAGTAAAGTATAGGCGTTTAAAACGCTTTTTAGGCCTTTCAAAAGACGCAAGCATCCAAGAGAAGGGTTATAGAACTGTTTACCGCATACGCGTTAGACCTCCAGTATTCACCCTAGAAAAGAGGGGCGAAAAAATAGTCGACGAAAGAGGCTTCGAATATAAAGCTTTAGACATATACGTTGTGGCTGAAAAGCCCATAGTTTTCCAGCCGTCAAGCCTCATCAGGATTGAAGGCACTCCTTTACCAAACCCTAAAACCCAACAGACAACCATACTAGCCTACAAAGTTGATTTTCCAGAGGAAAACACCACCTTCGACGAGGAAAAGCTGAACACTCTCCAGGAAAAGTTTAAGGGATTAAGCGTTTCAGAACGGGTCTGCTGGATTTTGGACAATTTTGAGCGTTTCAGCAAAATTGTTGGAAGGCGTAACTTCGCCATGGCCGGATTACTAGCCTACTTCACACCCCTATGGGTAAGGTTTGACGGCATGCTCCAGCGCGGTTGGGGAAATATCCTCTTCTGCGGAGACACAACAACAGCCAAAACAGAAACCATTCGAAAGCTGATAATGCTGTTGAAGGCTGGAATGCTCATAACGGCTGAAACAGCCACAGCAGTTGGCTTAACAGGTACAGCTACACAAGTAGAAAAGGAAGGCTGGTTTGTTGATTGGGGCTTCCTAGTCCTTCTTGATCGTAAGTTGATGGCTGTGGATGGAGCCCACAAATTAAGCCTCTCAAACTGGGCAGCCCTGGCAGAAGCAGAACGAAGCGGAGTTGTAAGCATAGCTAAAGCAGCCAAAAACGCGGCATATGCAAGAACACGACAAATAAAAATCGCCAACCCTGTCGACAGAGAAGCAGACAGATACTCAACAAAAAGCTTAAGCGCCTTTCTCTATCCATGCCAGGCTATTCCGACAATCCTTGATAAGACAAGTATTGCCAGGCTTGATTTGGCCGTCTTCGCAGACCAGCATGACGTGGCTCCAGAAGAAATTAACAAAGTTCAAGCTGAAGAGCCGGAGCCGGAGCTTTGGTTTTTGGCTGAAGCCTTAAAATGGTGTTGGAGCGGACAAGCCCAAATAGAGTTTACGGAGAAAGCCGTTTACACGATTCACAATGAGGCTATAGAGCTTTACAGGACTTTTTTCTATGATGAGATTCCACTATGCAGTATTGACATGAAATGGAAGCTTGCCCGTCTAAGCGCAGCCCTCGCCTTCCTAACCCTCAGCACAGAAGACTACACCAAAGTAACCGTCACAAAAGAGCATGTAGACTTGGTAGCTAAGTTCATCCGAGAAGAATACAGCAAGGCTGGATTGAACATTTTAGCCCAAACGGAGAGACATGAAGCCTTAACACTTGAAGATGTTGAAACATTACTGCTCAAGATAGAGGGGCAATTAGCAAACGTCGTGGACGCTGAAACTGTATGTGATATCTTAAGGTTTTTCGTTATCCGTGGAAGGGTTACCAGAGACGAGGTTATGGCAAAGTTTGGTTTGGCTGAAACTAAGCAGCTTAGACCGCTGCTTGCAACATTAACCAGTGAGGGACTGATCAAGGCTAGAAAGGGCTTCTACTCGGAGCCCAAACTTATCCAAGCGTATAAAGCATCTGAAGGCTTCAATTTTACCAAGCTTACCAAGGTTACCAAGGATGGAAAAGAACCCCCAAAATTTTAGGAGAAGACAAACATGAAAACGAGAAAATGACCCCTCCTTTTCTGACCTTGGTAAGCTTGGTAACCTTGGTAAGATGGATGACCTTGAACCTATGGATAATGGCTAAAACAACTGAGGGGATACAACAAATTGCCTAGAAAGAAAACAATAGTCCTCGTCCCAATAAGAGAAACTAGATGTGGAACGTGTGCTCTCCTAGAAAAAACGGTTTATGAGAATTCAAACGGCAGGATTGTTGATGGCTATAAGTGCCCGTTAAACAGGGTTTTGCCGCCCTATATTGAGCCATATTTCGCTGAGAAATGCAGCTTTTACAAGCCTAAGCACTGTCGATAGGCGGGGGAGATTTTGGGGTTGGGAGGCTCACAAGCAAGCCCAGAAAAGGATGCCCCCAACAACTTTTATGATAATAAATCGGGGTTGGAAGGTGTCCGCCATGAAGGCGGATTCCGAAAAAACAGGGGAGTGGAGCCTCAAAACGCCCCGACCCAACTCCAAACCCAAAAGCAAAAACCGGCTTGCCCAGAATGCGGATCAACACGTTTGTACAAAGATGGATTACGACATTTGGCAGACGGCCAAACAATCCAGCGTTGGCTATGCAGAAACTGCGGCTACCGCTTCAGCGAAAACCAACTCAACTGTTCCAACAAGTTTCAACACGTTCAGAAAATTCAAACGTTGATTTTAAATTCGCCAAAAGCCTTATCTATTAACCGCCAAGGGAGCCGTGAAGCCTTCCCGGGCAAAGCGTCCACCAGCCTTGGCAAGCTGGCGAAAACCTTGGCCGAAGTGGAATCCCGAAACGAAAAGAGGGCTGCGGGGGCCACGTGGAAGCCGAGTGAATCTGAGCTTCATGGAAAAATCGTTGAGTTTTTATGGTGGATGAAAAAGCAGGGCTACAAGGAAACCACAATTAGGGGCAAAGGGTCAAGGCTTCGAAGGCTTGTTAAGCTTGGAGCAAACCTCTTTGACCCCGAAAGTATCAAAGAAATTTTGGCAACGCAGTCTTGGAGCGACTCAGGAAAGGAGACCACAGCTTACGCCTATGACTTATTCGCAAAATGGATGGGAATAAAGTGGGACAGGCCAAAGTATAAAGCCTTAAGGAAGCTTCCCTTCATTCCGCATGAAAGGGAAATCGATGACTTGATCGCAGGATGCAACAAGCAAATTGCTGCATTTCTGCAGATAATTAAAGAGACGGGCGCCAGGGCTGGCGAAGTCTTCAACCTCAAATGGATCGACATAGACATCGAAGGCAAAATCCTAACGGTAACACCTGAAAAAGGAAGCAACCCAAGAGTCTTCAAAATTTCAAATAAGCTTGTAAGTATGCTTAACAGTCTTCCAAGGGAAGGCGAAAGAGTTTTCAGTGCTTATAAAACACTGAGAAGCATAAGCTGCACTTTTGAGAGAAACAGAAAGAGGCTAGCCTACAAACTTGGAAATCCTAGAATATTAAAAATATCCTTCCACACACTAAGACATTGGAAAGCAACAATCGAGTATCATAAGACCAAAGACATATTGTATGTAATGCAAATGCTTGGACACAGAAACATCAAAAACACGCTGATCTACACACAACTCATCAGTTCAGAAAACGACGACGAATACATCTGCAAAGTTGCAAAAACCGTTGAACAAGCAGCCGAGCTAATAGAGGCTGGCTTTGAATATGTATGTGAAATTGACGGCGTTAAGCTGTTCAGGAAAAGGAAGTAGCCAAGGTGCTGATGTTTTATGCCGAGAATGGTGCGGCCGCCGGGATTTGAACCCGGGTCGTCAGCGTGGCAGGCTGATGTCCTAGTCCAGGCTAGACTACGGCCGCTCCGGATATCTTCGTTTTCCTTTAACGTTCATTTTACTAAAAAGCGTTATGTTTGTTCTTTCAATTTTACGCGTTTTTCTATTGTTAAAGTTGATAGCCCCTCTAGATTTTGCGGTTTTTCGTCAAGTTTTTATTGATTGTCAGCTTTTTTGTTTTTGATGTTTGGTAAAGAGTTTTTTGTTAATCGTTATCGAGTTTTGGGTTGGGAGTTTAGGGATGTTACGCCTAGACAAGCAATTAGGGTTAACTCTATGAATGTTAAGGGCTTTGACCTTTTAGAAAGGCTTAACAGTTTGGGTGTGAAGCTTGAGGAAATCCCCTTTGCGCGTGGCGGATACTGGGTTGTCAATTCAAAATTTTCTGTTGGAGCTACAGTTGAATATCTTTTAGGCTATTATTCCATTCAAGAGGCTGCTGCCCAGATTCCAGCAACCCTCTTTGCAGACTTGAAGGGTAAGACTGTTTTGGATGCATGTGCGGCCCCGGGAGGCAAGACTGTTCAGTTGGCTGATTTGATGGGTAACACTGGCGTTATTGTAGCCTTAGACATTAACAGGCAGAGGCTTAAAGCCCTACAGAACCATCTGGAAAGATGCCATGTAAAAAATGCCGTTGTGTATAGGCTTGACGCTCGGAAAGCCTCAAAAT
>Ga0078972_1009849_pt1 | contig 18444 bp, 13 predicted proteins | sample YelNatPaOPGAMG01_FD_67568 | JGI IMG/M metagenome (GOLD analysis project Ga0078972, IMG submission 67568) | Hot spring thermophilic microbial communities from Obsidian Pool, Yellowstone National Park, USA - OP-RAMG-01 (SPADES assembly) (version 2) | ecosystem: Environmental > Aquatic > Thermal... | reverse complement strand
TTATCTTCGTGGATATTTTAATCATCCATAGACACCAAGAATTTTTAATAAAACAGACCCATTATCAGAACAAACTCTACGAATATACAAAGGATGCGGATATGATTATCTGCAATAAAGACATTTATGAACTTATCAACCCATATATCAAACCCATTCCCTGGATTTCTTTTGAGGACAGAAAGAAACCGATGCAGATAAAGATTCCTGAAAAGGTTTTAAGAATATGCCTTGCCTGTAAGACTGATAATGCTGATATAAAAAAATTATTTTTTGAATTGCTTGAAAAATTTCCCAGAAAGGAGAAGGTGATCCAGGAGGACTTCCCTTATTATTTTAGCATCTGGGTATTAAAATAAAAAAGGGTCGGATTGCTCCGACCCTCTTTGCTAATCATCAAGTCTTTGTTTTATCCGTTTTTTAATTATCTCCCTTTTGTGCATCTTCAATTGTTCGCGCTGTTCCGGGGTAAGTAGTGCATTGATTTTCAACTGTTGTTCCAGTTGTGCCTTCTTTATCTGCCAGTGGAGTTCGTGGATCTCTTTGGCAATCTTCATTATTTTATCCTTATCGGGCTTTTCACTCTCCATCTCCTTTTGCAGTTCAATCTCTTTAAGTTCAATTTGTGCCCTTATCGGAATGATGGTTTTCCTCGTTTCAATATTTATCTCCTCAATCTGTGCCCTTTGTTCAGGTTTAAGGTTATTGAATTCAGGTTTCGGAACGATATGCTTCTCTATCTCAATGTCTTCCATTTCCTGGGAATAACCAGAGATTCCCAGGAATGTTACCATTAGAATAAAAAGGGCGATTTTGAACTTCATTTTCTCCTCCTTTCTTAATTAAGGTGCTTCATCACCTGGGAGGGTATCATCAGGTGATTTTATAATATATGGTAATCCCCAGGCATGTGCGTAATATGCTGCGGTGGAATCACCAAATAGGGTAGCCCAGCCAAGGACATCAATCGTGCTGTGCCTTACTGCGGGGGTAGTAACTATAGAGTCATCGGCAATAATCCAGGTTCTTTTGAAGATCGTTGTGTTCTCACGATAGAAAGGCTCGCGCCAGTGTCTTCTTAAACCATAACCCGGTCTGTGGCCGGCACCATGATGCAAGAATGCCCAGGTTGAATCGCCGTCTGCACTACAATAGACTGTGACCTCAACTGTGTCGCTCGGTTTAAAAGTTGGGAGTTGCTCTTTTGTAAAATAGGTATTGGGATTATCAACAGAAAAGACCAGAGAGTCATTAACCCTTGCTTCTATCTTATTTATTGTGATCGGATGTAGGGCACCAACAGTGTATATATCCGCTACGGTTATACTTGCCAGATGCCACCCTGTATCATCGCGAAAACATTTTGCCTTGCGCACAACGCTGTCTTTAATTTCACGGGCTGGCAAAACCGGACCAACTGGTGAGTCGTTAGAAACGAAGAACCCATATTCTGGTGGCGTGCCTTTAAGGTATGCAGTCATCGTCACATAGGCACTATCACCAACTACATCTATTTCATAATGACGCTCAACTGGTCTTTCAATCCGTCTTACCCATTTTACATACCAGGGGAAGGTGTCGGTTGCGATCAATGGCTCGTTTGAGAATGAGGGTGCCCTTGTGCTATCATCCATAGTTTGAACCTCGCCGCCAAAAAACCAGGATTTATTTAGCAGTTCTTCTATCTCTGCCTTATCATTCTCCCTTCTGCAGTTCACCAAAAAGACCAGCGTTACCATCGCAACCATTCCAATCACCATCTTGTTTCTCATTTTACCTCCTTTCTAATCCATATGACGAATTGGATGGATAAAAGGTTTAACAAAAAACCTGTTGACTTTTTTTTATTTCTGGATATAATCACACCATGCCTACGAAAAAGAGGTCAAGGTCTGTTCTTAAGAATATCCGTAAGGCGCGGCGGCGTTATTTAGAAAATTTAAAGAAAAAGAAAAGGCTTAAGGCGGCGATAAAGAAGATTAGAAAGGCAAAGTCAAAGGAAGAGGCACTGAAGTTATTCCCTGAAGTTCAGTCAATCATTGATAAATCGGTTCAGGATGGAATAATTAAAAAGAATACCGCTGCCCGTTATAAACATAGGCTGGCGAAGTTTATTAAGACCAGGTTGCCATAATTCTGAAAAGGTATTTTTTTTATCTTTGTTTAAGGATAATTACTATCATCCTGGTCGCAAACTTCTACCATCCACATGACTTTGAATACGGTGAGATTGCCAGGCATATTTCCTCAGGCAGAGGGTATAGCAGGGTATATACGGAAGATGGCTCTCCTATACCCACATCATCCCATGCCCCGCTATACCCTTTTTTCCTTGCATTCTTTTATAAATTTAAAACCACCCCATTAATATATTTTCTAATCCAATTTTTCCAAGCGATGATATCTACCTGGACAATCTATTTGATTTTTAAGACGAGTGAATATGTATTTGATAAAAAGACCGCAAAAACTGCTGAATTTCTTACAGGTATTTATCCACCATTTTTATATTATTGCACAAAAATTGTGCCGACGACATTCTTTTTATTTTTTTTATCACTTGTAATTTTTCTAATATTAACTGCAAAAGGAAAGAATCTTCTCCATTACTCAATCACTGGAATAGTGTTGGGCTTGACGATATTATGTGACCCTATAGCAATGGTCATATATCCCGCAATTCTTATTATTTTCTTGGTCAATAAGAGTATCAATTTTTTTAGAATGCTCTTAATCGTTTTCTTCTCGTTAGTAGTCCTTTTGCCCTGGACAATTAGGAATTACAATGTCCACAAGGCAATCGTTCCTGTAACTACTCAGTTTGGGGTTAATTTTTGGATCGGGAATAATCCCAATGCCACAGGAACAGATTACTTTTTAGTTATTGATAAAGACAGGTATACCTTAATAACGCAGACTTTAAACAAGGATATTCAGGACAGTTTGACCAAAATTTCCGAGGTTGAAAGGAGCAATTTTTACTTCAAACAGGCGATTGATTTTATCAAAAAAAAGCCATCAATATTTGCAATTCTTTTGATTAAAAAATTTTACTATTATTTCTGGTTTGCACCAACAAATATATATATCTCGCCCGATGATAGATATCGGAGATTCTACATTCCAATATATCTTGTAGTATTGGTCTGCGGAATACTGGGTATTATTATAGCGATTAATCAAAAATGTGAGGTATTATTGATATTAACTGTCCAGTTATTTATCTCGGCCATCTACATTTTCTCTCACGTTGGGCTTTTGAGATATCGGATGCCGGTTGAGTTATATCTCTTGATGTTCAGTGCCTTTTTTATAAAGAGACTAAGATGAACTTACCAGAAAAGATTGAGTTTAAAATACTTTCAGAATTTGGTTTGGAGGGTCTGTATGAAAATCCGAACAAATATCAAGATAAACTTGATTTATTAAGAAGGGCGATGGTAGAGCTTTCACAGGGATTTATGAAAAGAAAGTTTGTTGAATCAATATACTCAGATGCATACTTTTGCTACAATTTTCCACAGAATTTTCAAAAAACAATGATAACGATTAAAAAATTGTTTTCTCTTTATAACATCACTAAATTTGATGACGAAATAAACATCTTGGACATCGGGTGTGGTGAGGGCGCAGGTATGTTTGGCATCTATTATTATCTATTCCAGGAAGGGCGGAGATATAAGTTCTCTTTGATGGGAATTGATAATACAGATATTTTCCTTAAGCGGTGCAAGAACCTGGGGGAATGGTTCAATAGTTTGAATGGAGGGATCCATCTTGAACTGATTAAAGGAGATGCGTTTAAAATAATTCACAGGATAAATAAAGAATATGATTTTATAATCTTATCAAATTCCTTGAATGAGCTTTATCCATCTTTCAAAATCCAGATGAATTTTATTCATAAACTAATAGAACTCCTGAAAAATTATGGATTTATAATCATCATTGAACCTGCTTTGAAAGTTTTAGCGAGAAGGCTTATGGAATTAAGAAATAATTTAAATACCCTCCTGCCCTGTTTGCATTCAAAACCCTGCCCTTTGTTGAAAAATAGGAGTGAATGGTGCCATCAGAGTATAAGATGGACACCTCCAGAATATATGAAGATTTTAAACCAGAAACTCTATCGCAGGATTGAATATTTAAAGTTTTCTTATATTGTGATTGGTAAGGAGAGGTGCCAAAATAGAGAGAATAGTGAAAGATATTCTGTGATTAGCAAAGTATTTAGAGATAAAGGGAAGAAGAGGTGTTTTGTCTGCACAGATGAGGGCGTGGTTGAATTGATAAGATTAGATCGCGAAATATCCGAAGAAAATAAGGACTTTGACGCAATTTCAATGGGTGACATAATAGAATTGAAGAATCCTACAAAAGTAAAACCTTTCTCCTGGAGGATAGGGGAGGGGACAGTTGTTAAAAGGCTTGATTTTTGATTAAAATTATTTATAATATTATTAATTTTTCAAAAGGAGGCGAATGGCAAGACATTTCATAACTTCTGAATCAGTCACTGAAGGGCATCCAGATAAGATTTGTGATCAATCTGCGGATGCCATTCTTGATGCAATAATAGAGAAGGACCCGTTCGGTCGGGTTGCCTGTGAGGTTTTGACAACGCGTGGACTCGTCTTTGTTGCTGGTGAAATAACCACGAACTGTTATGTAGAAATACCAGATTTAATTCGGGAACTCTTAATAGAAATTGGGTATACAGACACCGATATGGGGATAGATGCCTACACCTGTGCTATAATCACTGCAATCCAGGAGCAATCAAGCGATATTGCGATAGGGGTTAATATTGGAGGTGCTGGTGACCAGGGAATGATGTATGGATATGCAACAAGGGAGACGAAGGAGTTAATGCCTATGCCAATAATTCTTGCTCATAAACTCGTGCGCAGGCTGGCAGAGGTGCGAAAGGGGAATATTTTACCCTATTTACGACCGGATGGTAAATCCCAGGTGACTGTTGAATATGAGAATGATAAACCGGTGAGGGTTGATACAATAATCCTTTCAGCCCAGCATCATCCAGATATAAAACCCGAAAAATTGCATGCTGATTTGAAGAAATATGTCGTAGAAGAAATTATTCCTATGGAGATGATGGATGAGAAGACGAAGATTTTTATCAATCCGACAGGAAGATTTGTAATTGGTGGCCCCCAGGGTGACACGGGAGTAACAGGGAGGAAGATAATGGTTGATACCTATGGCGGTGTAGGGCATCATGGTGGTGGATGCTTTTCTGGTAAAGACCCAACAAAGGTTGACCGTTCTGCTTCCTATATGGCAAGGTATGTTGCAAAGAATCTTGTTGCTTCAGGTGTTTGTGATAAGGTTGAGGTTTCACTCGCATATGCAATTGGTATTGCAGAACCTGTAGCAATAAATGTGAATACTTTCGGCACAGCAAAGATTGAAGAGGAGAGAATTGTAACAATCTTGAAAAGGTTATTTGATTTCACACCCCAGGGAATAATTGATAAATTGAATCTCCGCAGGCCGATATTTAAAAAGACTGCGTGTTATGGTCATTTCGGTCGCGAAGAAGAAGGATTCACATGGGAATTGTGTGATATGGCAGAGACGATAAGGAGAGAAGCAGGGTTGTAAAATTTGGTGGAATTAAAAAGGATTGCAGATGGATTATAATATCAAAGATAAAAATTTATCAAAAGAAGGGCGTAAAAGGATTGAATGGGCTGAATCAAAGATGCCGGTATTGAGGCTCATTCGCGAGCGTTTTGCAAAAGAGAAACCCCTAAAAAATCGACGCATTGGGTGCTGTCTCCATGTTACAACTGAGACTGCCAACCTTATGCGCACACTCAAGGCCGGGGGTGCTAAAGTTTTTCTGACTGCATCAAATCCATTATCAACCCAGGATGATGTTGCAGCTGCACTTGTTGAAGAAGGGATCAGTGTATTTGCAATAAAAGGTGAATCGCGAAGGGAATATTATTATAATATGAACCAGGTAATAAAGAATGATCCTGAGATACTTATTGATGACGGTGCTGATTTAATATCAACGGTCCATAAAAAATGGATAAAGGGGATAATTGGCGGAACTGAGGAGACCACAACAGGTGTGATAAGACTCAAGCAGATGGCAAAGGATGGTATCCTCCAGTTTCCAATAATTGCAGTTAATGATTCTTTGACTAAGCATCTTTTTGATAACCGTTATGGAACTGGGCAATCAACCATTGATGGTATATTGAGGGCAACAAATGTGTTGATAAGTGGCTGCAATTTTGTCGTAGCAGGTTATGGTTGGTGTGGCAGAGGTCTGGCAATGAGGGCAAGGGGTTGTGGTGCGAATGTCATCGTGACTGAGGTTGATCCAATTAAGGCACTTGAGGCAAGAATGGATGGGTATCAGGTCATGCCGATGATTGAGGCTGCGAAGATAGGGGATATCTTTATAACTGTGACCGGAGATATAAATGTCATAAGAAAGGAACATATGCTGAGGATGAAGGATGGTGCAATTATTGGTAATTCGGGTCACTTTGATGTTGAAATAGATAAGAATGGATTGAAAGAGATTACCAAAAGGAGAAGGCTTATCAGAAATTTCTGTGAAGAATACACCCTGAAGAATAATCGGCGGATTTATCTCCTTGCTGAGGGGAGGCTTGTCAATCTTGCAGCAGCAGAAGGACATCCTGCAATGGTAATGGATATGTCATTCGCAAATCAAGCCTTAGCCGTAGAATATATTTTAAACCACAGGGAATTAGAAAACCAAGTTTATTCGTTGCCCCTTGAGCTCGATCAGGAGATTGCACGCCTGAAACTGAAGTCTATGGGGATAACTATTGATACCTTGACCCCCGAACAGAAGCGCTATCTTGAGTCCTGGGAGATGGGGACATAATACACAGCAGATTGTTTTTCTTTAAAAAATATACTTGCTGTTCGCCATTTTTCAAACAGAAGTCCTCTTTGTATGGTAGATGATATTGACCTTGGCGATTTTGAACATTTTTTGATAAGCCAGGGAAATGAGTTGAATACAATTCAGTCATATCTTCTTGATATCAAACAACTCGGACTATACCTTAAAACGAAAAATAAAGAATTGGAAAATGCCCAGGAGGCTGACCTCCGTGAATTTATACACTCACTCTTTGATTTAAAATTGAGTCCGGTTTCAATCAATCGTAAGATTTCGGCAATGAGGTCATATTATAATTATTTGATTTCTGTTAACAAAATCGGAAACAATCCTGCGGAGAACCTTGAATTATTGAAAGTAGGAAGAAGACTTCCAGTGACGCTTTCCATAGAGGAGACTAATAAGATAATTGAAAGTGCTGATGAGAAGACGCCAGCGGGTCTGAGGGATAGGGTATGCCTTGAGTTACTCTATGGTGCAGGTTTAAGGATTTCCGAACTTCTGAATTTAAAACTGGGTGACATCTTGTTAGAAGAGGAATTATTGAGCATAATAGGTAAAGGGAATAAACAGAGATTTGTTCCATTCGGAAAAAAGGCATTGCATGCAATTGAGGAATACCTGAAAATGGGTAGACCAAACCTGGCAAAAAACAAGAGAACACCATATCTTATTCTCAATGCCCGTGGTAATAGACTTTCCCGAATGGGATTTCTAAAGATTCTAAGAAAATATCTCTTGAAGTCCGGCATAAAGAAGAGGATAACACCCCATACTTTCAGACACTCGTATGCCACACACCTTTTGCAGGCAGGGGCAGATTTGAGGGTTGTGCAGGAATTACTTGGCCATTCAGACATTTCCACGACCCAGATATATACCCATATTGATCGGGAATACCTGAAGGAGATACATCGTTCATTCCATCCCCGGGAGAGAGATGAAGGTTGAGTTATCAAAAAAATCAAAGATTTTAATATTTCTACTTGTTACCGGAATCATCACCTTTATCACCCTTTCACCCTGTCTTAAGAATGGATATTGTAACTGGGATGATTACCACCTTATCACTGCAAATCATTCAATAAAGGATCTATCTCTGGGAAATTTAAAAGAGATGTTCACAACTGGATATGTTGGAACTTACATACCGTTAACTATTCTCTCCTTTGCCCTTGAATACAGATTTTTTAAACTAAATCCATTTTTTACTCATCTCATCAACTTGCTCCTCCATATCTTTAATGTCACTCTTACCTTCTGGTTCATTTACCTTTTAAGTGATAATCTCCTCCTTTCCTTCTTTGTCAGTCTACTCTTCGGAATTCATCCCCTCCATGTTGAATCAGTCGCCTGGGCAACCGAGAGAAAGGATATGCTTTACTCTTTATTTTATCTTTCAAGCCTGATATTTTACATATATCATCTCAGGCTTCATAAAAATTTTTATTATATTTTAACCCTTATTTTGTTCATTCTCTCAGCCCTTTCCAAACCCATGGCAGTCACCTTACCAGCGGTTTTACTTTTGATTGACTATTATTTTGAAAAAAAATTCTCTTTTGCACAAATCTCATCAAAAGTGTTATTTTTTATCATTGCGGCAATCTTTGGTATCATCAATATTATCTTTCAGGGTTCAGGAACTTTTTCATTTTCTACCTATTTCAAGCATTTTTTTGTATTCAGCCATAATCTGTTGTTTTATCTTTATAAATTGCTGATTCCTTTGAATCTGTCCTGCTTTTATCCATATCCTGAAAATTTTGAAAAATCACTCCCTCTCCCATTTCTAATTGCACCAGTTTTGATTGCCGGGATAATTTATTTTATGATCAAAGCAAAGATTTTAAAACTTAATGTAATCTTTGGTTTGTTGTTCTTTCTAATTACTCTCCTGCCCGTCAGCCAGATTGTTCCCTTGGTTGCTCCAGCAATTACCGCTGACCGCTATACTTATATCCCATCAATAGGTATTTTTTTTCTCGCAGGGCTTTTCCTTGAGGGGCTTTATTTTAAAAGATTAAAAGAATCACCCCCTTCACGTTTTATACTAAAATCCTTCCTCTTATTGGTTTTTATTCTTTATGCAATCCTTTCTTTTAACAGGTGCAAAATCTGGAAGGATAGCATAACACTCTGGAGTGATGTTTTAAAAAAATACCCCAAAAATGGAATTGCCTATAATAATCGTGGAAATGCACATTTTCTGCTTGGCCAATATGATAAGGCATTAAATGATTTCAACCAAGCAATAGAATTTAACCCTTCTCTTGAACTTGCGTATTTTAACCGTGGAAAGGTCTATGAAAGGTTGATGATGCTTGATAAGGCGATTGCTGATTTTACAAATGCATTGAAGATCCAGCCCAACCTTGCAATTGGTTATGTTGACCGGGGAGCTGCATATTGCCGTATTGGTGAGTATGATAAGGCATATAATGATTTATCTTATGCACTCAAACTTGATTCCAAACTTGGTGATGCGTATTATAACCTTGGGGTCCTTTATTTCAATTTAAAAAATTATAACCTTGCCCTTGAGCAATATAGAAAGGCCTTGAGCATTGATCCGTATCTTACTGTAGCATATCTCGGTTTAGGAGATATTTATTTCATCTATGGTGATTTTGGAAGGGCGATAGAGAATTATACAAAGGCAATAGCACAGGACCCATATAATGTTGATGCATATTATAATCGTGCAGTTACATATACAAGGGTTGGAGACTTGAATAATGCACTCCTGGATTATAATCAGGTTTTGAAAATAAAACCTGATTTCCCCCTTGCATATAATAATCGTGGTAATATTTACCTTGATTTTGATGAAATAGAACGAGCAATTCAGGATTACAATCGGGCTATTGAACTTGATTCAAATTATGCCCCAGCATATTATAACCGTGCAGTTGCCTATTATACACTTGGTGATTTTGAAAAAGCGCGTAAAGATGTTTTAATTTTGAAAAAACTTGGTGTAATTCCGGATTCAACTCTTTTGAAATTATTAAAATAAGAAAAAGGAGGCATAATGGATTTTAACATCCTTGTCATAAATCCTGGTGCTGGTTCAACCAGGATAGCGGTTTATAAAAATAGTGAACCAATTCTGGAAGAAAATATTCGTCACAACCCAGATGAATTAAAACAATTTCCAAGGATCATTGATCAATATCAATGGCGAAAGGAAAAAGTTATTAATTTCTTGCAAAGTAAAAACTTTGAATTGAAGCAATTGAATGCAGTGGTAGGAAGGGGTGGACCTTTCAAACCTCTTACAAGTGGAACCTACCTTGTGAATGAAAAATTGATTGAAGATATAAAAAATGGAAATTATCAATCTGAACATCCCTCACTCCTTGGCGCAATGATTGCCAAAGAAATTGCTGATAGTATAGGAGTCAATGCCTATTTTGTGGATCCGGTCTCTGTGGATGAATTTTGGGAATTATCAAGATTTTCAGGGTTAAAAGAGATTAATAGGAAGGCATTGAGCCATGCATTGAATGTACGTATGGTAGCAAAAAAGGCAGCAAAAGAATTGAAAAAACCGTATGACCAGTGTAATTTCATTATCGTCCATCTCGGAACTGGTATAACGGTTGCTGCCCACCTAAAAGGCAAACAGGTAGATTCTTCAAATGCAAATGAAGATGGTCCTTTTTCACCACAGAGAACAGGTGCATTACCCACTATTCCCCTTGTTGAGATGTGCTTTAGTGGTAAGTATAGTGAATCAGAGATAAAGAGAAAATTGCTTAGGGAAGGAGGACTTCTTTCCTATCTTGGCACCGATGACATTAAAGAAGTAGAGAACAGAATTATCCAGGGTGATAAATATGCAGAACTCGTTTACAATGCCCTAATTTATCAGGTTGCAAAAGAGGTTGGTGCCTATGCAGTGGTATTAAAGGGCGAGATAGACGCTATTGTTATTACTGGTGGGATTGCATATTCAGAGAAATTCGTCCGGATATTAAAATCCTGGATTGAGTTTTTGTGTCCAAAATTTTTTGTCTATCCTGGTGAGGGTGAAATGGAGGCACTCGCACTGGGTGTTCTTCGGGTTCTCACCGGGGAGGAAAGGGCTTTGGAATACAAATAAAATTGGAAGAGAGATTCAAATTTCTTGATCTATTAAAGGCATATGCTGTAGTAATGATGATTCAAGGGCATACACTTAGCGCAGTCCTTGAGCCTGAGGCAAAACAGACTTTTTTTTATCAATTCCTCCATATTCTAAGAGGTTTGACCGCACCCGCATTCTTGATTGCAAGCGGCTGCGGGCTTGCATTCTCATTATGCAGGATGAAGAACCAAAAAACTCAGGACATTCTTAAAAAGAGGATAACCAGAATACTGCCTATTTTGATCGCAGGATACTTCCTCCATTTACCCAGATTTTCTCTTTATCAATTATTGACCCAGACATCAGGAGAAGAGATTGCACAATTATTTCAATGCGATATACTCCAGACCATTGGTTGGACGATTTTGATATTACAGGTATTTTTGATTTTTATTAAAGAAAAGAGAATTATAATTTCGTCCTCTATAATCGTATTATTGCTAATTCTTTATTTCACTCCAGCAGTAAATAGGAGTATTTCTTCACCCAATTTTCTTACTCAATTATTAACTACAAAATTCGGTTCAGGCTTTCCACTATTCCCTTTTTCTGCATATTTAATTTTTGGATTAATTTTTGGATTGGTATTTAATGAATTTTATGCGCGGATAGAAATAAGGCGATTGAGCATTCTAATTTTTATCTCGGGAATTATATTTTTTGTCTTTTCATTTTTGATTAAATTAGAAAATTTCAATCTCTTCTATTTCCGCACTGGACTGCTTTTGATGCTGATCAGCCTTTTTTTGCCCTTTGAACACAAATCAGGAAAAGTTCTGGATTTTTTTGTAATCATTGGCCAGGAATCTTTTCTGATATACATATTTCATTTAGTGATTGTATATGGTTCAGCATTAAATAAAGGGTTTGTCTATTACTGGAAGGAGGAACTGGATACCTTTACGAGCACGATGCTTGCCCTTGGTCTTATTTATCTTATGCTCCTTCTCGGTTATGTATGGCACCATTTCAAAAATAGAAAACCTGTGGTATCTAAAGTTTTGAGAAATACTCTTTTTGCATTATTATTTGTAGAATTTGTTACAAATCTTTGAGGTCTTGAAAACTCATTATTATTTTATATAATTGGATGTGAAAAAAATATTTTTGTCTCCGATTCTAATATGGAATTTGACTTGTGGAGGGGGATTTGGTATAATAAACGGTTTTATAGCAGATGCGGAGAATGGTGAAAAACTCGCTTATGCAGACGTAATATTAAAAAATACAACAATGGGAGCAAGTTCAGACGATAAGGGTTATTATTATATTTCGCACATCCCTGAGGGGAGATACACTCTTGTATTTTCTTATCTTGGCTATGAGCCATTGGAAAAGGAGATTGAGGTGAAGGCTGGTCAGGTTTTAACTCTGAATGTTGAATTGAGGCAATCCCCAATTGAGATGCCGGGGGTTACCGTTTCTGCTGAGCGAGAAAGGTTTGAAAAAAATGTTGAAGTAAGCCATATAACCTTTACACAGCGGGAAATAAAATCAGTGCCGGGTCTTTTTGAATCTGATTTGATAAAGACCCTGCAGTTGATGCCGGGGGTTATAGGAATGCACGATTTATCAAACAAATTATATGTGCGGGGTGGAAGTCCGGATGAGAATCTGGTCTTGCTTGATGGAATAATAATCTATAATCCTGCTACCCATCTCTTCGGACTCTTTTCTACATTCCAGCCGGATGCAGTCAAAGAGGCAGAATTATATGCGGGTGGGTTTCCGGCAAAGTATGGAGATAGACTTTCTGCAGTCCTTGATGTGACGACAAAAGAGGGAAATTCAAAAAAATACGAGGGGAATGCAAGTGTCGGTCTTATCACATCAAAATTGCTGGTTGAGGGTCCAATTCCAAAAGGTTCATTTCTATTCAGTGGCAGGCGGACATATTTTGATGCGTTGGTCTGGGGATATTCACATATCTTTAATAAGGATGTTGAATTACCGTATTATTTTTATGATGGGGTGGCAAAGATAAATTATAATCATTCAAACGATAATCGCCTTACTCTTACTGGATTTGGTGGTGCAGATGTTATCTCTTTTTCTGAGGGTGAGCCACCATCAGATAAGGTTGATCTGCTATGGGGTAATCGGGGTATATCAGGGAGATGGCGTCGGACATTCACACCGAAACTTTATGGTGAGGTCCTCGGTGTCTGGAGCAATTTTTTTACAGATTTGAGTTATATAGATTATTATGATTCAACAGCAAATCTGCGATTATATGAAAAGATACAGAGTTTGACCGGAAAGAGTGATTTTACCTATATCCATAACGAAAAGCATACTTTGGATTTCGGATTCCAGGAAGAAAATTTAGGTGTGAAACAGCACTGGGAGGTTGAAGAGGGGACATTCGGACCACCAGAACAAAAATCCAATCTGATGGCAATTTATTTTCAGGATAGATGGCAGTTGGTAAAACCGATCGTCTATATCCAGCCAGGAATAAGATTGATTTATTACAATCAGGGCAATCGGTTCCTTTATAACCCGCGTTTTGGATTAAAATATCGTATTCAGGAAAATTCAGCACTCAATATTTCAGCAGGCAAATATAACCAATTTTTGACTACGATAAATAGCCAGGAATCATATTTTTCAGTCTTTGATTTCTGGCGTCCTGTTGATAGTATTCATCATCCACCAGTCGGTTACCATTTTATATGTGGGATTGAAAAATGGCTTGGTGAAGGGATGAATTTCAATATTGAGGGTTATTATAAAAAATACTACAATCTTTTGATTCCGCGTGAAGAGAATTTGTTTTTCAGCGTCCCCACTGAGAATTTGCGCACGGGTAATGGCTATGCTACGGGCTTTGATATCTTTATTAAAAAAAGTTTTAGAGATTATTTTGGCTGGATAAGTTATACATTTGGTTATACAAGAAGGGTTATAGGGGATATCTCTTATTTTCCAAGATATGATAGAAGGCATAATCTAAATGTGATATTCGGGCTTATCATCCCTAAGTCAATTCCCATAATAAAAAATGGTAAACTTGACCTCCGCTGGTATTTTGGAACCGGCCTGCCTTATGAAGAAAATATCGCAAGATATTGCTATTACTATTCAGACTTTGATACAATCAATGAATATCCAGGTTCCTGGTGGCGGTATATAAAAGGGAACAGGGATGCCTTCAGGCTGCCAGCATCACATCGGCTGGATTTACACTATGAAAAAGAGATAAAAATATTTGGCTTTAATGGTGGTTGGTATCTGGATGTAATGAATGTTTATGCGCGGAAAAATGTTCTGTTTTATGACTATGAATATTTTGACTACAATACGGGCAAGTTATACGACCCACCAAGGAAAGTCGGTTATTCAATTCCGCCCATTGCCATACCAATTCCATCTTTCGGTTTTAACCTAAGGTTATGAGATGGTGATTCTTTTCTGCCATTCTAAGTTGCGACTACTTTTCGGGACGAAGAATCTCAAATTCATTTCCTTGAGATTTCGGCGTAATTTTACAGGAATAAATTCCCTTAATGGTAATCTGAGTTTACCGAGGGTTTACCATTTAATGATTTTTGTGTTTATGCTATCGGTTTTCTGTGAAAAAAATTCTGAGGAATACCAGCCCCAGTTGAATGTCTATTGCATTTTAAGGAATGATGTGCCGTATCAGAAGGTTGTGGTTGACCGCACCTATAGAATGGATGAAAAAGCAATATATGACCTTGAAGATGTGCAGGTGATATTATCAGGGGATGGGGTATGTGATACACTCATTGAAGATTATGCCAATTCAGGACTTTTCCGAACCCGTGATACATTTCCTATTTTTACTGGTAAGACTTATTATCTGCAGGTCTCAGCAAGAGGTTTTGATACATTGACCGGAATAACCACTGTGCCTGATTCGTTTGAGATAATCTCACCAGAGAACGGTGATACTGCAGACATATATTCTGCTCTGGTAATATATAACAACCGCCCTGGGAATTGGTATTATATCACTTTTTATTACCAAGATTCTATTTCAACTTTCGAACAATTAATGCAAATTGTGAGTAAGATAGGGGGTATCCCAGGGGATTACTGGGCTATTGATACAGGGTTTTATTATGCCCGGGTTTCAGCAGTGGATACCAATTTTGTTGCGTATTATCTATTACCGTCTGATTCATTACCACATTGTGGGGTAAAAAATGGACTCGGCCTCTTCGGAAGTTCTTTCACTAAATCAGTCAGATTTTATTTAAAAGAGGAATGGGGGATTGATTAGCAGGAAGTTATTTATTAAGACTTAAGTCTAAAATTGAACCCTTGACGAAATAGAAAATTTGATTATAATGAAAATAATAAGTAATTAAATAATAAGGAATATAAAGAATGGCGACTTCTCAAACTATATTTAAGTCTCGCGATAGGCCATCTTAAAGAAGAAAGGGGGTGTCTATGGATGGCAGATTAATGATAAGGGGGGGCTTGATAATGGTCATGATTGTTTTGATAATGGAGGGTGCCTGGATACCGTTCGGTGGGGGGAATATTCAGAAGAAGGCTGAGGTAACTCTCCTCTCCTCAAATGAACTCTCTGCACTTATTGACTTCCATATATACGGTGTTGAAGTTAGCGAATATGATTCCCGTGTTTTTACAGATAAAGGTAATGAAATCTTCGCCCTTCTTAAGATTGATGAATTTCCTTTTACCGGAGAGATTGGAAAACCAAAACTTCCAATGGTAACTGCGGTTCTTGATGTGCCCCATCGGGCAGAGATTAAAGTTGAAGTCCTTTCAGCGGATTACAATGAATTTGACTTAAAATCTCTGGGGATTGACAAAAGGATTGCACCTGCGCTTCCGAGTGTTCCGAAAATCGCAGGGGCAAAAGCAAGTTTCATTATTGATGAAAAAGTTTATTCATCCGATGCCTATTATCCGGATAAGATAGCAGATATTTATGAAGGCGATGGCGGGCTTGCCCGGGGCCATAGACTTGCAACCTTAAGGGTGTATCCAATCCACTATAACCCAGCAACTGGTAAAATAAGATGCTATAGTAAGATAAGGGTTAAGGTTGATTTTATCGGCGGAGATATACTTGAAACCCAGCGTGTGATTGCAAAGGATTATTCAACTGTTTGGGAAGAATTCATTAAACGGATTGTAATAAATTACCCTGAATATTTGAAGGGTGTTCCTCCATTGCCCATTTACTACGATATCTTCTATAATGGTCAGGCACAGACCGTGGCAAATAAACTTGCCCAGTGGAAGAAGAAAAAGGGATATAAAGTAAGGATGTGGAATGCAGCAGGCTGGACTGCATCAGCAATAAATGATACAATAAGGACGCGCAATCCTATAGCAACATTCCTCGTGATAATCGGTGACCCTAATTCAAGCACAATTGCCTTGCCACCTTCAGGAAACGGTTCTGCATCCGGTGACCAGACCGATTTGTATTATGCAGAAGTTAATGAATCTGGTTATTTACCAGATATGTTCAATGCCCGAATTTCAGTTCTTGATACAATTCAGGGGAACACAGTTGTGAATAAGGCAATAAGATGGGAGCATGCGAACTTTGGCTCTGCAGGTTATGCCTGGTTAAAGAAGGCATGTTTTATTGCTGGTTATGATGCGAGTTATCAGACTGTGGGTATGGCGACCAACTGGTATTGCCGGAACCTTTTAGTCCCTTATGGATATCAAGTGGATACTTTAGTGTATGCAAACGGAGAACAGGAAGGTAGGGTTGTTGCCCAGATAAATGCGGGTCGTGCCTGGTGCGTCTATACCGCACATGGAGGTCAGACTGAATGGTGGGTTGGGTATTCAGGCGATTTCAATGTAACGGAATTGACCAATCTCACAAACAATCTTGATATGTATCCTATGCCCTGCGGTCATTGCTGTCTTACCGGCGACTATCAATATACTACAAACTGCTTTGGCGAAACCTGGGATAGATTAGAGGGTAAGGGCGGAATTTGTTATTTTGGAAGTGTGCCCACTACATACTGGGATGAGGATGACTGGTTGCAGAGGAGATACTTTGATGCAATTTACACGGATAGTGTTACTGGACGCCTTTATGAAACCGGCAGATTCACGCAATGGGGGTTATACTGGATAGAAAACCATACGAGTTCATCGCTGAAACGCTATTATTTTGAGGCGTATCATCTTTTTAATGACCCTTCCCTTGACTTCTGGACCGATATTCCACAAAATCTAACCGTCTCCCACAATGCGGTGGTCTTTCCAGGCTCACAACAATTTACTGTGACTGTGACTGGTGGCGGGAATCCAATCCAAAATGCCTTGGTGTGTTGCTGGATAAAGACCCAGAATCCTGAACTCCATGTCTCTGCCTATACAAATGCCTCAGGAGTTGCAACTCTAAATATCAATCCGACAACACCCGGAGATACAATGTTTGTGACTGTTACCAGACACAATTACATTCCCTATGAAGGGTATGCAATAGTGAGAAATCCTTCAGGTCCATATGTTGTTTTGGGTAGGACGATAATCAATGATTCAGGTGGTAATGGTCAGGTGAATCCTGGTGAGACTGTGAATTTTGGTATTTATGCCAAGAATGTGGGTGTGGCAACAGCCCAGGGTGTTTATGGAAAGTTGAGTGAGTCCGACCCTTATGTGAGTATATCTATTGATTCTTCCTGGTATGGTAATATTCCTGCGAATGATTCGGTTTTGGGCAATCCGTATTATAGATTTACAGTTGCGAATAATTGTCCAAATGGTTACAGTATCAATTTTACCCTCCGTTTTCGTGATGTGAATGATTCTGTATGGACTTCATATCCATCGGTTGTAGTCTATGCTCCGGTTTTGACCTATCAGAGTTATCAGGTTACGGGTGGGAATGGTAATGGGATACTGGATCCCGGTGAGACTGCGAATTTAGTGGTGACGATAAAGAATGAGGGTGGTGCGGTTGCCTCAAATATTACGGGTGTTTTGATGGAGAATTCTCCGTATTTAACGATTGTTGATGCGAATGGTAGTTTTGGCACGCTCAATCCTGGTGCTACGGGTAGTAATAGTTCGGATGTTTTTACCGTTACGGCTGCGGGTAATACGCCGATTGGTACGGTTGTGCCTTTGCAGTTACAATTGACCAGTGGGGTTTATTGTGATACGGTTGATTTTGAGATTCAGATTGGTCGGATGATGCCCTCGGATACGGGTTATTATTATGTTTACTGGTCGGGAGGTCCATATCAGCAGGCGCCGGTTTACTCCTGGTATGCGATAGATACGACTCAGACTGCGCATCCTGGGACATCATTGAATTTGGGTGATGATCAGACTCAGACAGTCAATCTTCCCTTTACTTTCAAGTATTATGGTGTGAATTATACTCAGGTTTCAATTTGTTCCAATGGTTGGTTGG
>Ga0078972_1009847_pt1 | contig 18446 bp, 18 predicted proteins | sample YelNatPaOPGAMG01_FD_67568 | JGI IMG/M metagenome (GOLD analysis project Ga0078972, IMG submission 67568) | Hot spring thermophilic microbial communities from Obsidian Pool, Yellowstone National Park, USA - OP-RAMG-01 (SPADES assembly) (version 2) | ecosystem: Environmental > Aquatic > Thermal... | reverse complement strand
ATTTATTGGTTGTTCTGATTCATGAGCTTATCCATAATAATCTAACAAAGAAGTTTATGAACAGAGGAGAACTTCACAAGTGCATATCAGAAATAACTAAAAAAGTGTGTTCTGAACTTGATTTGGAATTAGATGAAGAGGTAAAGGAATTGGACAAAAGAATTTTACAATCTCATAATTAAAAATAGATACTTATTTGAAACATATTTTGAAATCAGCAGACGCTGTAATGACATATGGAAAAAGTAAAGAATTTTTAAAAACCATTGGATGCAAAAATATAGAAAAGCATGATGTAAAAATTTCTCCAGAATTTAATCCCAATGGAGAACAATTTGGATGGTTTGACAAAACAAAAAGGAAGATACTATTTTTTGGAAAACCTACCAAATATAAAGGAATTATCCAACTTTTAGAAGCATTTAGAAATATAAAAGATGGCAGATACCACCTCTACATTTTTGGTCAAAAAGATGCAAGAGAATATCAAAGATTATGTAATGACAGAGTGTTTTTTAATCCTGCTATTGCTCCTTGGAGTGTCCCTAAAATACTTCGTTCGATAGATCTTTTTGTTGCTCCAGAATGTTTTTTTGGTGTTCAAAATCATACCTCAAGAATACCTCTTGAAGCAATACTCTGTGGAGCGAACACTTTGATTAGTGAAGAAATTGCAGAAAAATATCCATATAAAGAATTAAAAGGGCTATTTACTGAAATAAACCCTTTAAAAATAGATGAGTTTACAAAAAGAATTATAGAAAATTCGGAAAATCCTAAAAAAGTAGATCTTTCTGATAAACAGAAACAATTTATTAATGAAATAAGAAACTTTGATGGTTATCTTTTAGAGATGGAAGGAATTTTTAATAGATATGCAAAATAATTTTGTTCTTTTAAAAAATTTAACTATATGCTACATGATGCCAGAAATAGAAATTAAAGTCAAAGGATACAAGTGCAACAATTGCGGCTATGAATGGTTGCCTCGTTCTCCAAAAGAGAAACCACTAATTTGCCCTAAATGCAAATCTGCAAGATGGGACAAAGAGCCCCGAAAGAAAAAGCATTAATTTTTTTATCATTTTCAACTCCCTTTAAGGTAACAATGCACGTTGGTTTTATTTGATATCAGGAATAACATTTTAACAAAAATAAAATGCTCCTGCCGGGATTCGAACCCGGGTCCTGGCCGCGAAAGGGCCATGTCCTTGGCCTCTAGACTACAGGAGCTTAATCAAATATAACTAAGAGGTTTTAAAAACCTTCTTTATTCATTATCTTAAATAAATGTCCTCCCAATTCCTTAGAGAAGATTCATCAAAATTTATTCTTGTTTTTGGCTTTTCTCTTCTTTCATTCCAATCCCGAAATACAAACCCAAATAGCAATCCTGAAATTATTCCAGAAAGATGCGCGATATGCCCGATGTTGCTTGGGATAAATATTCCAATTGCATCAATTGCTACCCATAAAACTCCTGCAATTATCATCGGCATTGGCAATCCGTAAACCCATACAACCATCATTGGGCGCAAGACAACAAGGGCGCCTAAAATTCCGAATATTGCGCCGCTTGCCCCTAATGAAGAAGCATAAAAATTAACCCCTATTATATTTGCTAAGATGCCGGAGGCAAAAAACACAATCAAAAATTTCCTGCTCCCAATTGCTCCTTCAAGAATGCTTCCAAAAAGTGCAAGCGCAAATAAATTATATATTAAGTGCCCTAAATTAGCATGAAGGAATATTGCGCTAACAAATCTCCATATCTCAATTATATGAGAATTGCTTAAAATAAACAAATCCGTAAATCCTGGAATTAGCAATTGCAAAATAAATGCAATTATGCAAATGCCTGCAAGTTTTAATGCATAAAATTTATATCTCACATTTAAGTTAGAGAAACAATCTTTAAATAATTCTGCATTCTGCTTCACAACTATAAACTTTCATACAAAAAACTCTTAATAACATTTTTATACTGCCTGCAATTTATGAAATAATGGCGGTTGTAGTTTAATGGCAGAATGTCAGCTTGTGGCGCTGAAGACGAGGGTTCGATTCCCTCCTACCGCTTTTAAGGAATTAGATAAACAATGGTCAAAAGAGTAAATGCATCGCACATCCTTGTAAAGACAGAGCAAGAAGCTTGGGCTATTCTTACTTATCTTAAACAAGGAAAATCATTTGAAGAATTGGCAAAAGAGAGAAGCCTCTGCCCTTCAGGAAAAAAAGGCGGAAATTTAGGATGGTTTACAAGAGGGCAGATGGTAAAAGAATTTGAAAATGCCTCTTTCTCAGGAAAGAAAGGGGAAATTATCGGCCCAATAAAAACAGAATTCGGATGGCATTTAATTAAAATTATAGACATGGAGTAAGGCTATGGCGCGCAAAATAACTGACGTGATTTCAGAGATTATGAAAAAAGGAAAATTTGAGAAAAGCTCGCTATCCGAGAAACAATTAAGGATTCATCTTAATAACTTGTTCTATTTGTATAGAAAAGAGCCAAACCAAATGATGGCTCGGCTTGTTTATTCCGCAATTATTGATCTGGCAAGATTGGGCAAAGGAGCCCTCGCTAACGAGTATGCAATGAGATTTGAAGAAGAGATTGGCTATGACAATTTGGAAGAGTAGAATGTTTAAATGCTGCTGTTGCTGGGAGTATTGCAATTTATGATTGGATAAGAAAAAATAACTCTTGTGTTGAATCAAATACTATCGAAAGAAAATTTGATACAAAAAAGTAAGCATCATTCATTTAATATATTCTTTCTAATTTTTAACCTTATATAGTTTAATTAAATCCAGCCATTTATTAACTCTAGCTTTAATTGAGGTATAACAATTTCTGGGGAGTTTTGCCATCTAAAGCTAAATTCTTCCTAATAAAGTTATAATTAATCTCTAATCCTTTCATTATTGCATGGGCAGATTCTAAACTCCCATTAAAACCGCGCATTACTTTAGTTCCATCCGCAATTATATTATACAACAATGCCGTCCTCTAATAAACTATAAAAATCATTATTTTCTTATATAATCATGAAAATTGAAGTAGATACAGTAAAAGGCTTTCAGGATTTCCTGCCGCCTCAATCATTAAAAAGAGATGCTGTAAAAAAAATAATAGAGGAGCAGTTTAAACTGCATGGCTTTGTTCCAATTGAAACTCCAATAATAGAGTTTGAAGAGCTTATGAAACCTGATTCACTTGACGAAGAAGACGAGGCTATTTCCGACAGATTTAGACTGCAGGATAGGGCAGGAAGAAAACTCGGATTAAGATACGAATTCACTTTTCAGTTGGCAAGAATTTTCAAACAAAATCCAAACATTAAACTCCCTTTTAGAAGGTATCAAATTGGAGAGGTCTTTCGTGATGAGCCAGTTGGTCCGGGCAGATTCAGGCAGTTTACCCAATGCGATGCAGACATTATAGGAGATTCTTCAATAAATGCTGATGCAGAATGCCTACTTCTTGCAAAAGATATCTTTGACAAACTAAAAATAAAAACAATAATAGAAGTAAATAATCGCAAATTGCTAGACTCAATAATAGAAAGCGTTCAAATAGCAGACAAAAAGAATGTTATGAGAGAATTAGATAAAATTTCAAAAATAGGTGAAGATGCTGTAAAAGTCAATCTTAAAAAATATGCAGATGCAAATCAGATTATCACATTATTCAAAATATTAACTAAAGATTTGGGATTCTTTAAAGAAAATGCATTTGAAGGTGCAAATGAATTGGAGGACTTAATAGATGCATGCAAAGCCCTTGGTTTTGATGTTGTTTTCAATCCATTCATGGTAAGAGGTTTTTCATATTATACAGGAAATATCTTTGAAATAAAAGTTGAAGAAACAACAATTTCAGCAGGAGGAAGATATGATAATAGTGTAGGCAAGTTTCTCGGAAAACAGATTCCTGCTGTTGGGATTTCATTCGGTTTGGAAAGGATAACAGAATTAGCTAATGTAAATTTTGAGACAACAAAAGCGATTATAATCTCAATCAACGAAAATAAATCAATGATTCGGCTTGCTAAAATTCTTAGAAAAGAAGGAATTTCCTGCATAACAACTTCCGAAAAGGTAGGCAAAGCGCTTGAATATGCAAATGCTTTATCTATACAAAATGCAATTTTTATAGGTGAAGAAGAAATTGAAAAAAAGAAATTTAAACTTAGAGATATGAAAACAGGCAAAGAACAACTATTAACAGAAAAAGCCCTAATAAATGCTCTAAAAAATAAAACCAGGAGCTGAATAAGAAATTAATCTTTTATTTCGCTTTCTTCGGGAATCTCTTCTCTATCATTTTCAACTTCTTTTCTCATCTGTTCTAACAAAACAGCATTATTCTTTTCATAAACCTCTCTTAATAATATCCAAATCTCTTCAAATGCGTTTTCCTGCTCAAGCCATATCTTTTTCTGCGCATCCAAATGCAGCATAGGTATAAAATTAGCAATCTTCTCTTCCCGCCCCATTCCGTTCACAAATTCAGAAAAAGCAACTTTCTCTTCTTTGGTTGTCGCAAAGAATCTTTTCAATTTTGAATAAATTTCTCTTATTCTGTCCTTAATATTAATTTTTGTCTTCGGCAGAACTACATTGGCTTCCATTTCTTGCTGCCTTGCTATTGTTACCCTTTTTATTCTCCTGTTTTCAGTGTTAATTGCATGTCCTAATGCGCTCATCAATTCATCAAGAGTTATTTTTTTGTATCTCGGTAAAGGAGTTCTTACTACAAGTTCTGGAATCTCTTCATCAAGTTCAATTCTTTCCTGCACATATTTCTTCTCGTCCTCTTTCTTCCCCATTAGAATTGCATCAAGAATTGGCAGATAGTGGTTCAGTAATCTGTCAGATTTTAATCTCAAAAGTATAGAAGCAGCCAACAACACTTGGCTTGAAATAAAGAAATTTGCCTCTTCTAATTTTCTTATTTTCTCAAGATACTTGTTTGCTAAGAGGGCAATATCAATATCCCATGGATCCAATTGTTCTGTATTAATTAAGTCGTAAATAATGGATTGCCAGCTTAATTTCTCTTCAAACAACAATCCGTGAATCTGCTCCTGGCTTATCCTCTCTTTTGATTTCTCCTCGTTATTTATTTCAGGCAGTTCAAAATTAATTTCATCCTCAGCATAATCCACCATACAAACCTTAAAAGTACTGCCTTTAAATGCTTTCTTAACATCCAAATAATAAATCTAAATTATGTATTCATTGCTAAGTTACAACACAACGAAAGGTTTAAATATGCCCTATACCTATAGATATTATCACCTCTTTTTCCCAGAAGAGGACGTTTAATCACTCTACTTTGATGGATTAAGCCTCCTCTTCATGGGTTTAAAAAATTATAATGCAGAAAAAACGAGGAAGTAAGAACCTGTCTAGAATCAGGCACTATTATTTCTTCGTGAATTCTGTATATTTACACTTTCCGCAATGCAACCTATCTTTGTGCACAGCAAGGAAAATTCCTGCTCCACATCTTGGGCATATCTTGCCTTCTCTCTTTCCATTTGAGTATTTTGCATATTTCTTGCTTGTTGGCTTATTCTTATGAGGCTTTTTGCCCTTTCTCTCCTTTGTTGCTCCGCCTTCTGGTGCTGGCATTATTTACCTCCTGCCGGAGCTGCTTGTGCAGCTGCCTGACCTTCTCCAGATTTTACTTTTGTTTTCTTCTTTGGTTCTATTCTATTCTTGTCTTCTATAGAATCATAAATGAATGCGTCAATCAAAAAAGTATCTCTTCCAAACTTGCTCTTTACTTCTTTTACAGCAATATTCTCTTCCTTTGCATTAAACTGCTCTGCAATTATTTTTAAAGCATTTGCAAAACCGGGATTTTTATTTTCTTTTACAATTAATTTTACTTCTCTTCTTTTTAACAGTTCATTTCTCAAATCCTTGATAACATTATCCTTGTTCATCTTACCTTAATGGCATAATCGCCCTTGTCTTTTAATTTTAGGTTTTTTGCGATTTCAGACTCCTCCGGCTTCAAAACAATAATCCTGCCTTTATAATTATCAGTAAGATCCTCGCTTCCACATTTAGGGCATTTTGTCCCCTCAAAAATGATTTTGCAGTTCTTGCATGCTTTCTCAGCCATTATTTACCTCCCTTGGCTTTCTTCTCAGAAGCCTTTGCTTTTTTTGCAGCAGCTTTCTCAGCAGCCTCTTTCTTTTTCTTGTCTTCCTTAATCCACTCAACCTTACCTAAGCCTGGCTGTCTCATTGTCAGGCCTATTTTTGGTTCTCCGCCCTTAAAGCTTATCGCAACAATTCTCGCGATGCACTCGTCACCCTTGCCCAAACTTCTTTTTGATGACTTTCCTGATAACGTCCCTGTCTTGCTTAAAGAAGCATAATCCTCCATTGTCTGGCTGATATGAATCATTCCCTGCGCAGGCCCGATTTGCATGAATGCTCCGAAATTGGTTATTTCTGAGATTATTCCATAAACAAGCTCGTGCAATTCAGGCCTCCAAGTCAAAAGCTTGAATTTTGATTTGTAAAATGCAGCACCATCACCAGGAATGATTACCCCATCAGCAACTTCTCCGACACCAACAACTGCAATCACAAAACCCAGTTCTTTGTCTACTTTATCTACAAATGTCTCATTAAGCTGTTTCTCTATAGCTTCTTTTGTAGGCAAGCCAAAGTGCTTTGGCTCAACCCTTACATAATCCTCTACTTCCAATAGATAAAACATTTTTGCTCTCCCGTGTTATATTAAAACGCAAAAATTGATTTAAAAAGCTTCCTATTTGGAGGAAGTATTTCGCAAATTTCTGGATAAATAAATGTATGTTTTAACTCTTAAATAGCAATATAGAAATGTTTAAAAATCAAACCTAAAAAAAGATTATAATGGCAAAGCCAAAAAAGCAAAACCATCCTCTTAAACTTTCAGAAGAAAATAGCATTCTGCAAACAAGAAAAAAAATAAGTAGCATGCATCTTAGCAAATATGAACTTAAAATAAGAGCGATAAAAGAAGAACAACTTGCTGAAAAATGTAAACAAATGCAAAAACCAAAAGAAGCATTTTATCATGATATGCTAGCCATACTTTACTCTTTGGAAGCAGATGATCCAATGAAGGCAGTTGCGATTGCTGATGCAGGATATCTTTCTGCCGAGAGTGACAATTTATATTTTTCATACGGAAGGCTTTTATTTAATGTACTTAGTGAATGTGGCTATTACGAATCAGCTAGAAGAGTTGCAAATAATATGAAGAGAGAATCAAAAGAAGTAGCAAGCCAACTAGAAATATTAGCAAGACAGTATAACGAATTTAAAGAGGAATTCGAAGCTAAAGAAAAGGTAGCCAAGGAACGCGCAAGAAAAGAAGAAGAAAGAACTAATGAAGAATATTAAAATTATAGAATTTCTCCATAACCAATTAATCTCCAGTGATTGTTTATATTTCTTGCAATCCCGACATTGTCCCCTTTAAAAGGCACAACTGGAATCTTCAATGAAAATTCAATTATATCATTCTTTATTCTCTTTGCAACCCCAATTGTCATTGAGGTATTTATGCTTAGCATCAACATTTCGCTTGGCTTAATTGCCTCAACTTTTGCGCGCCCGATTGTCCCATAAACTTCTGGAAATAATTGATACTTTACATTTAAGCTCATCGTTGTTTCTGGCAATTTTCCAACATGGGAAACAACGCAGCCAGCAAGCGCATCATTCTTGCCTATCGCCATGTCTAACTCTGTTTCTATAGACATGCTCCCTCCTGGAGTCAATTCATCAACTTTCCGCGTCCCTTTATATAGGCTAAGAATTTTTGTTTTCAATACTTTGTAATGCTGTTGGTTGGCTTCTTTTATTACCATTCCTGGCTTTATCTCAATCTCATCTCCTACTTTCAAAATTCCTTGTCTCAAAGTTCCGCCGAGAACAGTTCCGTGCAAAGCTTCTGGTTTAACCCCTGGGCGATTAATATCAAAGCTTCTTGCAACAAGAAAAATCGCCTCGCCAGATTTTGCTTCTTTCAACGGAATTTCTGCGATTGCCTCATAAATCTTGTCAATATTAATTTCCTGCAAGGCAGAAACAGGAATTATCGGCGCATTATCATATTTTCCCTTCAATAGTTCCTTTATCTCATTGTAATTCTTTCTTGCCTGCTCAATATCAACTAAATCAATCTTGTTCTGGACAACTATAAGATTTTTAACTTTTTTTGCCTGCAATGCCGCAAGATGCTCAATTGTTTGCGGCTTTATTCCTTCATTTGCAGCGATAACAAGGATTGCTGCATCAATTATTGCAGCTCCAGATAGCATTGTTGCCATAAGCATCTCATGCCCTGGCGCATCAACAAAACTAACATGTCTTACTGCCTGCCCTTTTTCTCTGTTGTACCTTCCATTTTCATCTTTGTAAAGAATAATATCTGCATATCCCAATTTTATTGTAATCCCTCTCTTTAACTCTTCAGAATGAGTAGAAGCCCACTTCCCGCTAAGTTTATACAATAATGTTGTTTTTCCATGGTCAATGTGCCCCACCATACCAACGTTTATTGTAGGCAGTTCTTCATTCTTGCTTCTGTTATTATTTATTGAATCAGGTCTTGTCATTAAAATCTCAAATAATCCAACATTTTAAAAGGTATTGTTTATTGTTTTTTAAGAGGCTATAAAATCATTCATCAGATTTAATTTCTCTTTTAGAAAAAGTTATTTTTTCTTTGCTTTCTTTTTCCTCTTGCTTTTTAATGCTTTAAAGAGTTTTATTAATTTTTTAATTTTGTTCTTTTTGCTTTTTCCACTTGCTCTCCTGCTGTGCTTCTTCTCTTTCTTAGATGTTTTTATTTTCTTTGCCATGAATATAGAGCTGGCACACTGGACTCGGTGAAAAAGTGCCTCATGCAACCGTTGAAATCAATCTTAACCTATCAACTTGCATTCAAGGTTATCTTTTTCACGCCATAAAGAAGCATGCTAGAGCACAGGTTTCGTATGGTGAGTTATAGTCCAGTCACCATATTAATAGCTGAATGCTCTATAGAGGCTTTTATGGTCGTATCCTTTCCAGGACAACCGAATTGTCCCTACCAGCTTAGTTTATAAAGCATTCAGAATTCTTAATTCTTTCTTTTCACTTTTGAGTTACTTTTTTTCCTCAGGCTTTGGCGTTTCTTTCTTTTCTTTTGGCATATTCTGGTCCGGGAATATCTCCTTTAGTGGCTTTTTTCCAGCCTTAACAACATCAAGGTTTATCTGAGAAATCGCATTAGAAATTACCTTTCCCCTCACTGTTTTTCTCAATCTCAATCCTTCGCCAGGAGTTCTCATGCCCCATCCTTTCTTTAATAAAACACTTTTCAAACCTAATCCTTCAACATCTTTTGACATCGGAAAACCAGCAGAATCACTCCCTCCGCTTATCCTGAGCTCATATCCTTCAAGCTCTGGTTTGATTTCCTCGCCTTTTACAACATCACCAAGGGATTTTCCAACAAATAGCTCATCCTCAATCTCAAGCTTCCAGCTCTTTCCCTTTTCAGATAGATTAAGTTTAAACACCATACAAGCCAAACAAAAAAAGCATTTATAAACGTTATTATTTTATAGCTGTAAAGTTAGCCTTGCCAATCTTAGCGAAAAAGCTAATCACAAGTGTATAAAAATCCCGTTTTCGCTTTAGGGTATATAGAAAATGGAAAATAGAAGATTTGGACTTGGAGTAGTTGTATGCATTTTTAATAGAGACTTCTCTAAAATTTTACTTATTAAGAGGAACAAAGAAAACTGCAGTTTATGTTTTATTAGTAATAATTTATTCAACCATTGCAGGATTGATTTTTGGTTTATTGTAAACCTCTGCTTCAAATTCTCTTGCGCCATTTGAACTTTGCATGCTTGCCACATTCTGCTCCTTGTAAAATTGCTCGCTTATGTTCACAAACTTCGTTGAATCACATATACTCCTTCTCAACAATTATTAAAAATAGTTTATTTATTAAACAGATATGCCTTACAAACAACCAAAAAAATTAAGATTAAGCGCGAGTAAAATAACAACCTACAAAGGCTGCCCTCTTGCTTACTACTTAAAATATGTTGAGCATGTAGATGTCCCAGAAGATGCAAGGGTTGTTTTTGGTAAAGTTATTCACTCTATGCTTGATAAGTTTTACGAATTAAATTTCAAAAGCGCAGATAGTTTTGTAGGAGCATGGAGATTCAACTGGTTTCGAGCTTGTTCAGGGGAAGCGCTAACAGAAAAGAGAAAAGAAATTTTTAAAGTAAATGAATATCCATTAAGCAACGGAACAATACGCCTCGGCACGCATGTAAAATTTTGCAAGCCGAATTCAGATGCAGACCCGGTTGGAATCTTTTTCAGTTATATGAAGCTCGGCGAGAACATCTTAAGGCAATTTTACGAGCAATTTAAACATACTTCACCTCCAGTTCTAAGGGAAAAAGCGTTTGAGATTGATATTCAGGGAATTAATAGGAAACATCATATTGTCGTTATTTTTGACAGAATTGACTTAAAGAATGGACTGCCAATAATAGGAGATTACAAAACAGACAAAACCTCCCCGGAAGAAAACCCGGAAGAAAAAGCATTTCAGTTGCACCGGCATCCGCAATTCACTCTTTACAGCCTCGCGTTCAGAAAACTCATTGAAGATGGGCGCCTAAAAGGAATTATTCCCGAAGGCATAGAAAAAGAAGCCGCAATCTGGTATTATCATTTAAGAAGCGGAAAAATTTTTGAAACAAAAAGAAGTGAAAGAGACTACGAATATATTCTCAATTTATTGGAAGATGTAACAGACGGAATATTATCACAAAGATTCACCCCATTTTATGGTTTTCATTGCGGATTATGCGATTATCAAATTCCGTGCGAGAAATATTCAATCTGCCACGGTGGCCCAAGAATAGATTTAGAAGGAAGGATTAAAACACCGAAAGAGGTTTCATGGGATGAAGATATCGGAGAATTATGGGATCCAAGTCAAGAACTAAATAGGTTTTATAATGCCGCCTCAAAAAATGAAGAATATCCTACAGACAAAAATGGACAGATGTATTTTCCATTTATGAAACCTCAAAGATTCCAACCGCCAACAATCAAAGAAGAAAAAAAATATGTCCAAGGAAAATTTAAATGGCCAAAAAGATAATTAAGCGCCCCAACAAATGGATTTCTTTCTCTTTATATCAGCAATTTCTTGTAAAACTTTGAGCTCATCAGCGGTCAATAGTTCCTTATTCTTCTTGAATTCCCTGAATTGTTTTTCACTTATGTCTGCATAAAGATATTTTTTATCGCCCAGCTTTCTTTCAAAATTAACTCCCGGAAGGGATATTGCTAACTCTTCTCCTTGTTTTGCCTCTTCAACTCCGGATTTTTCTTTTTGCATTGATTTTATTCTCGCAATTTCCTCTCCTGTCTCATCAATCAAAGGCAATCCAGGTTTTATTTTCCCAGCAACAACCCTTACTCCAAAAATAGCAGGGTTCAAATTCCTGAAAACATACTTATGGAGTATCTCGAGCTTGGCTATTGTTGCAAGAGCCATCATTTTCTCTTTCTCTATTTCCTTCGCTCTATTTTCCCTCCATTCTTGCAAATCCTCAATTAATTTATAAATAACATCGTTTGTTAGAATCTTTACATTGCATGTATCTAAATTTTCTTCAACACCGACATTAAATCCGATTATAACCGCATCAAGAGGATTAATTTCCATATTTGCTTTTGCATTAATGATATCAGCTTTTCCAATCGGTCCGATATCCGCCTTTAACACTTTTATATTCTGTTGTTTTAATAAGAAGATTAACGCTTCCAAGCTTCCCAATGATTCTGCTTTTATTATAATACCTTGCTTGTCTGTTTTAATAACTCCTGAAACCTCTTTTTTGAAATCTGCTTTGATTTTGCTTAAATTATTCTCAAATTTTTGAAAAGGCATTCCTGGCAAAACCCCTTCCTTGCTTTTCAAAAAGATCCTTATCCCTGTTGCAGCAACAGCTCTTTCTACAGGCTTATACTTATCAGACAATGGAAGTATTTCCTCTATTGCCCTTACTTTTGTCAAAATTGGCTCGCCAAAAGTTGCAATTGCAATCTCATCGCCCTCTTTTAGCATTCCATCATATAATATAGTTTCAATGCTCTCTGTTGTTTTCTCTTTCTTGACTTCTAAAATAACTCCGCGAGCCTCCTTGCCCAATTTCAATCTCTCTTTCAAAAATCTCTGCGATAATCCGCACAATACAAGAAGCAATTCTGCAATTCCTTCGCCTGTTCTCGCAGATGTTGGAACTATAGCGACTTTTTTTGTGAAGTCAGTTACATTAAAGAATAAGTCAGAATCAAAACCATGCTCCTTCAAAGCTCCTTGAAAAGTGATTAATGCTTCATCAAATTCCTGCTTTACATTAATTGGCTGATTTTCTATTGATTCTTTCAATCCAAGATGCTTAAGATCCATCCATCCTGAAATTGTGTCTATCTTATTGAGAGCAATTAAAAAAGGGGTTTTATTTGCCCTTAATATCTGCAATACCTCTGCTGTCTGGGGTTTTATTCCCTCTTTTATTGCAACAACCAATATTGCCAAATCCGCTAATGCGCCACCTCTTTTCCTTAGATTAGTGAAAGCAGCATGTCCTGGAGTGTCTATGAATAAAAAGCCAGGAAGCTCTAATTTAATTTTGTGCTTCTCAATTAAAGGGCAAGCATAAGTTATTTTCTCAGCAGGATACCTTGTAAAAGAGATTTTTTGTGTAATACCTCCAGCTTCTTTCTCTCCAACAGAGCTTCCTCGAAACTTGTCAAGAATGCTTGTCTTTCCATGGTCTACATGCCCGCATACAGTCACAATTGGCTGGCGGATGCCCAAATTAGACACCTTCTCATTATTAGTTATTTCTTGTGCCATAAAAAACTAACGCGAAAACTATTTATAAAGATAAGCCAAACAACTCAAATAAACCCTCTAATACCATTAAAGTTTTAATTTGCGAGTGCGAACATTCCAGGTTTTTAATATGTTAAATATTAAAATAATCGAAATTGCCGAAGCAATCCCGATTGCCCAATCAACTATACCTAATGGAACTGTCTCAAAAACCCTATTCAATGGAGAATAGATTATGATTATTGTCGCAACTATTGAAACTATTGAAGCATAGAAAAGTGCCCTATTGACTGTCAAAGAATTAAATGATACATTCTGCCTGAAAGACATAAAATTATACGCATTGGCTATCTCCAAGAAAATCAATGAAAGCAATGCTGTTGTCCTCGCAAATGCAAACTCTTGATGAAGGATATTGAAGCACAAAAAGAATACAAATAAAGTTATGAAAGCCATTGAAATGCCTGAAATTATCATCCAAATGAAAACATCATTGTCCAATATTGCTTTTTTTTGTTTTGGTTTCTCGTCCATTATATCATGAGACGACGGAGTAACTGAGAGCGTTACAGCAGGCAAATCATCTGTAACGAGATTCATGAATAAAATCTGCAATGCTAAAAGCAAAGGGATTTGCCAACCCAAGAAAGGAGAAAGCAACACCCCAAAAAACAATATTGCTAACTCTGCATAATTGCATGAGAGTTGATAGCTTACAAATTTTCTGATATTCTTAAAAATAGTTCTTCCTTCTTTTATCGCACTAACGATTGTTGCGAAATTATCATCTTTTAATATTAAATCAGCAACTTCTCTTGAGACATCTGTCCCTTTCTTTCCCATTGCAACTCCTATATGAGATTCTTTCAGAGCAGGAGCATCATTAACACCATCACCAGTCATAGTCACAATTTCTCCATTTGATTTCAATGCTCTGACAATTTTCAGTTTATGCTCTGGATTTACTCTCGCAAAAACAACTATTTCATTAACAATTTTAGAAAGTTCATCTTCTGTCATTTTATCTAAATCCTGCCCTTCTATTGCTTTGCCATTCAGACCTATTTTTTTTGCAATAGAAACAGCTGTTTCCTTGTTATCACCAGTAACAATTTTAACCTTAATGCCTGCATTCATGCATAATGATATTGCATCTTTAACTTCCTCTCTTGGCGGATCCTCTATCCCAACCAACCCCAAAAAAATCAATTCTTCTTCAAAATGATCTTTGTTAAATGAAACAGGTTTTTTATATGCAAGAGCTATTGATCTCAAAGAACCTAAATTAAGCGCCCGATTAATCTTCAAAAGGTTTTGTTTTTCTCTCTCTGTTAAGGTAAATATGCCATCGCTCCTTTGTATTTTTTTGCATTTTTTTAATAGCACTTCTGGAGCGCCTTTTGAAAAAACAAAATTCTCTCTTCCTAATTTGCACAAAACAGACATCATCTTTCTTTTTGAATCAAATGGAATTTCCTCAATAACACTAAAGGATAAATCATCGCGATAAACATCAGACTTTGCAGCCATGATTAAAAGAGATGCTTCTGTCGGTGTCCCAATAATATTATAATATTTGTCTTCTCCAGTCCTGCTTATCTTTGAATCATTGCAAACAACCGCGCACTTCATTAAAAGAGACAAAACCTCATTTTCATTCGGATTTATCCTCTTGCCTTCCAATAAAAATTCCCCCTTGCCCTCATATCCTGCTCCAGTTACATTAATCAAGCATCCGTCAGAATAGATTTTTGTTGCAGTCATCTCTCCTTTTGTGATTGTTCCTGTTTTGTCAGAACAAATTACTGTTGTCTCGCCAAGCGTCTCTATTATTGACATCCTATTAACAATTGCGTTCTTTTTTGCCATTAAATAAGCGCCCTTTGACAAAGCAATGATTAGAACAACAGGAAATCCCTCTGGAAAAGCAGAAACTGACAATGCAATCATGAATATCAGAGTATCTACAAAAAGATTTTCAGAAGCAGGATTTAGCAATAAGATTATTAGCCCTGTTAGCAAGGAAAAAACAATTGCTACAATTGCCATATATTTTGAAATTTGATTAACCTTGTCTTGAAGAGGAAGCTTTTTTTCAGCACTTGAAATCATGCTTGCAATGCTTCCGAATTTCGTGTTCATCCCTGTATGAATGACTTTTGCAAAACACTTTCCATTGATAACAAAAGAGCCCATATACAAGATGTTTTTATCAGAATAATCTCTCTCGTTCTTGACAGCTGTTTTTTTGATTTCTCTTGATTCCCCTGTAAGAACCGATTCATCAACCAAAATATCTCTCTCCTCAAGAATAATGCAGTCAGCAGGAACCCTCTCACCACATCTTAGCAAAATAACATCTCCCGGCACTATTTCCCTGGAAGGAATCTCCTTCTCTTTCCCGTCTCTTATTACAATTGAAATAGGCATAAGCATGCTTTTCAAAGAGAGGATTGCTTTTTCCGCTCTATACTCCTGTATAAAACCAATTGAAACAATAACCAATATTACCGCAATAATCGTGTAACCTGTTATTGATTTTTCAACAAGGAATGACAAAACCGCCGCAATAATAAGCAGATAAACAATATAATTTCTTTTTACTTGCCTTAAAAGAATCTTGATTGGAGAAACAGTTAATGTTTCCTTGATTTCATTTGGACCATATTGCTTAAGCCTCGCCCCAGCTTCTTTTTCTCTTAACCCTCTTTCTTCCATATTATCTGATTAATATTGTCTAGCAATATAGACAACCGCATTTGCTTTTTTGCCACAAATAGCACACTTCCCAGTCGGGCTTTCTTTTTCAAGTTTTGTCCCTCTGACTGTTGCGCCAATCTCTTTTTCAACAATTTCAGCGCATTTCACCCCGTCCATATCAACTGAACAGAAATTGCATCTTGCTATATGCCCTGTTTTTATGAGTTTCTCTATCTCTTCCTTATTCTTTGCGTTCTTAATTCTGCTCTCAAACACCTTGTCAGCCTCTTTTATTAGGTTCTTTCCGCTCTCATCAGCAACTTTCTCAATATATTTCATCAAATCTTTCTCGTCAATAGTTTCCTTCTTGTTAATATCCCTCCTAAAAACAGTTAATTTGTTTTTCTCAATATCCTTTAATCCAACATCAATTCTTACCGGAACTCCCTTCATCTCCCAATAATTAAACTTCTCTCCTGCGCTCTTCTCGCTTAAATCAATCTCAACAGAAGCAAAACTCTCTATTTTCTTTTTTAATTCTTCTGCTTTCTTTAACACCTTTGTGTCTTCAACAACAGGAACTATCACAACATTTAATGGTGCAATCGCCCAAGGGAATCTTAATCCCTTATCATCACCATGCACAATAATTATACTTGCAAAAATTCTTGACACAGCAGGCCCATAACAAGTTATCCATGCATATTTCTCTTTCCCATCTCTGTCTTTAAATTTTACATCAAATGCTTTTGCAAAATCCTGTTTAAGCAAATGAGTTGAGGGTTGTTGTATTACTCTCCCGTCAGGATTTAAAACATCTGCCGCAAAAGTCCTGTGGGCTCCTGGAAACTTATCCCACGCCGGCCTCTCAAAAAAAATGAAAGGCAAGCCAAAGATATCATGCAAAACCTCTTTTGTCGTTTCCATATCTTCATAAACTTGTTTCATTGCGTCATCTTCAGAAGCATGAGCGCAATGCGCTTCAATCCAATGGAATTCTCTGCTTCTCATAAATGGTCTTGTTGCTTTTGTTTCATATCTAAAAACATTTGCTCTCTGATAGGTTTTGAAAGGCAAATCCTTATAGCTCCTTATCCACAATCCAAACATCTGATAAAATGCTGTTTCAGATGTCGGCCTCAATGCAAGCCTCTCATCGAGTTTGTCATCTCCTGCTTCAGTCACCCAAAACACTTGCGGAGTGAAACCCATTATATGGCTTGTTTCTTTCTTGAAATTTCTCTCAGGAATCAATGTCGGAAACCAATAAGGCTTATGATTCTTTTTTTGCAAAGCTTTTTCCAAATAATCATAGATTTTCTCCATAGACAAAACGCTCCAAGGCTGAAAAACGATGAATCCTTTGACATTATATCTCAAGTCAGCAAGCTCGCATTTTTGAACAACTTCTGTATACCATTCTGAAAAATTATCATTTTTTTTAACAGAAATTCCCTTTGCTCCCTTGTCAAAATCCTGCTTTTCTTCTTTCTTTTCCTCTTTCATTAACTTACATTAATTCTCATATTTAAAAACTTGTCTTCTTTTAAGAACTAGAATTCTTCTTCAGCAATCTCAGTTATTTTTTCTTTTTTAACACCCTTTTTCCCAGAAGATTCTCCAGAAGATAACGTCGTCTGCGATGCGGCTTTTTCCTGCAGCTCTTTTAATTCTTTCTCATCTATAGAGTTAATAGCATCCTTAAAAGCAGAAAAATTCTCTGCACTAATCCTTGTTCCCGCTTTTGTAAATCCAGTATAGCGATCAGATTTGACAAATTCTCTTATCGTAACGCCAACCTTGCCCCCAAAATCATCAATCCTAACAACAATATCAGTATCAGAATTCTTAGGTATTTTTGCTATGTCTTTTTCCATTTTATTTAATTTGTAAAGAAAGAATATACTTATATTTAAAGGTTCTCATATTTGATAAATCTCATTGCATAATCATAATTGCATAACATCTTTAAACAACAATATATCGCAAAACCACAATTTCTTTTCCATCTCTCTATCATCATATCTTCTAAAACGCGATGATTTCCAAAAACAAGGCCCTCATTATCGCAATTTAACCATATTCTTATGCATCCGAAGTTTTTAAACAAACATTCAATTACGAAATAGAGCTCTCCCCCATAACCCTTGCCCTATGATTTTTTCTATCTCAATCCACCCGACACAACCTTTACCGTTATTAATTTGAATATCAAATCTTGTTTGATGTCCGGAGTCTTGTTTTTCTGTTCTTTATCTTATTAAAAAAGTGCTTTCGCCTCTGATAACACTAACTTCATTATTATTAGAAAAAGGCGGAAATTTTCTTAACCTAGCAGATACTCTATATGCGATATTTATGCATTTCTCCTCTGCTTCGCATTTAACCATAAAACCTATAAAAACCGCTAATTTATAAATTACAACAGATTAATTACAATATGTTAAGGCTCTATAATACATTAACAAGAAAAATAGAGGTTTTCAAACCAATTAAAAAATCTCTTGTTAGGATGTACTCTTGCGGCCCGACAGTTTATAATTATGCCCATATAGGAAACTTCCGAACCTACATTCTTAATGATATCCTAAAAAGAGTTTTGATGTATAACAATTACAAAGTGAAGCATGCAATGAATATTACAGATGTTGATGATAAAATAATAAAATCATGCAAAGAACAGAATATAGCGCTCAAAGAATTGACTCAAAAGTATGAAAAAGCATTTTTCTCAGATATCAATGAATTGAACATAACCAAACCCTCTTGCATATTAAGAGCAACAGAATCTATAAACG
>Ga0078972_1009846_pt1 | contig 18449 bp, 13 predicted proteins | sample YelNatPaOPGAMG01_FD_67568 | JGI IMG/M metagenome (GOLD analysis project Ga0078972, IMG submission 67568) | Hot spring thermophilic microbial communities from Obsidian Pool, Yellowstone National Park, USA - OP-RAMG-01 (SPADES assembly) (version 2) | ecosystem: Environmental > Aquatic > Thermal... | reverse complement strand
GGGGGGGTTGGGGGCGCCCGCCCGCCGCGGTCCACCCCGCCATAACCCCCCAAAAGGTTCCGCTCCGGCCGCGTGCGAAGCGTGATGCCCGGACGCGATTGTGGCATCAGCCCACGGCCTCGCCGGCCTCCGGCTGCGGGCTGCGGAACCTCTCCTCGTTCACCTCGCGGTAGAGGCGGCGCAGGCAGCCGTACAGCTTGCGGTAGGCGCGGTAGAGGCGCTCGTAGAGGGCTGCGTTGGCCGGCCGGGGCTCGAAGGTGTGCTCGACGCGGACCACCCCCTTGAGCGACTCGATGCTCGGGTACAGCCCCAGGCCGACGCCAGCGGTGAGCGCCATGCCGACGGCTCCTGCCTCCATGGGGTGGGCCACCGCCTCCACCCGCCGCCCGGTCACGTCGGCGATGATCTGCAGCCAGGGCACGCCGCGTGCACCGCCGCCGATGGCGCGCAGCACCGGCAGTGGGAAGCCGAACCGCCCCTCGACGACCTCGATGATCCAGCGCAGGTTGAAGGCCACCCCCTCGTACACGGCGCGCAGGAGGTGCTCGCGGGTGTGGTCGGCGGAGAGGTTGAAGACGGTGGCGCGCACCCAGGTGTCGGCGATGGGCGCGCGCTCGCCGAAGAGCCACGGCGTGCAGATGAGCGAGCCGGCGCCCGGCGGCACGCGCTCGACCAGCTCGTCCATCAGCGCATAGACGTTGGGGACGCTGGGGTCGGCGCGCTCGGAGCGGTAGAACTGCTCGGCCACCCACTTGAGGCAGGCGCCGGCCGTCTCCATCTCGGCGAAGAGCAGCGCCTTGCCGGGGTCGGCCGACTGGGTGGCGACGACGCCGTAGCGGCCGGTGGGGCTTTTCTTGGTGACGACGCCCACCCAGCCCGAGGTGCCCAGGTAGATGTGGCCCTCGCCCTCGCCCACCGCGCCCGAGCCCACGGCCGCGCCCATCGCGTCGCCGCCACCGCCGAAGACGGGGGTGCCCGGCAGGAGGCCGCAGTCGCGCGCCGCCTGCGCGGTCAGGCCGCCCACTGCATCCAGCGAGCGCACCAGGGGCGGGAACTTGTTCTGGTCGAGGCCGATGTAGCGGATGACCGAACGCAGCCAGTCCTTCTTCTTCAGGTCAAAGCCGATGGCCGAGGCGCACGACCACTCCATGGCCTGCACGCCGGTGGCGCGGTAGGTCAGGTAGCCGTTGACGTCGAGAAAGCGGGCCATCTTCTCGTAGGTGGCGGGCTCGTTCTCCTTCAGCCAGAGCAGCTTGGCCAGGCCGTCCTTGCCCGAGAGCTCGGCCCCGGCGATGGCGGCGAAGGCGCGCCGGCCGAGGAAGCGGCGCATGATGCGTTCGGCCTGCTCGGGGGCGCGGGCGTCGAGCCAGATGATGGCCGGGCGCAGGGGTTGGCCATCGGCGCCGATGGGCAGGATGCCCAGGAGCTGCGTGGTGTGGACGACGGCGAGGACGTCGCGGGGGGCCGCGCGCGCCTGCTCCATCACCTGGCGGGTGGTCGTAGCGACCGCGTTCCACCAGTCTTCCGGCGCTTGTTCGGCCCAGTCGGGGCGGGGCTGGTGGGTGGGGTAGGGGGCGAAGGCGGTGGCGCAGACGTGCCCGGCGGTGTCGACCAACACCGCCTTGTTGCCGCCGGTGCCGGCATCGTGCGCAAGCAGATAGCCCATGGCGGGTCCACCTTTCGCGAGCGACGAGCCACTGGCCAGGGATGGAGGGGTGGGATGTCACCGGGTTTGCATCCTACGTCACTTACCATTATAATGGATTTTGTTGCACAGTGCAACTATGCCGGGTCGGCGGCCGGGGCTTTTTCAAAGTCCCGTCTATGTCACCCTGAGCAGGTTCTGCGGGCCTTCCAACGTGGCGAGTGCCCGCCTGCGAAGGGTCCTGGCTACACATAACGCCGACTTTGAAAAGGCCCTGGTGCGCGGCAAACACACTCTTGACAGTCTGTGCGGTTTGCGCTATAATGGGGGTAGCTTAAACGCTTAAGTCATCCCACATCGCCTTCGGCTGAGGCAAGTACGCCCACAGCGCCGGGGCGGGGGCAGCCCATGGTCGCGATCAAAGACGTCGCCAAGCGAGCGGGCGTTTCCATCGCCACTGTCTCCTACGTGCTCAACAACCGCGAGTCCATCAGCCAGGCCACTCGCGAACGCGTGCTGCGGGCCGCAGCCGAGCTCGGCTACCGCCCCTCCGTCATCGCCCGCGGCTTGCAGGACGGCCGCAGCCGCATGTTGGGCTACTCGTGGACCCCCGTGCCCGAGGGACAGTATAACCCCATCCTGGATCGCTTTCTGCAGAGCATGGCCGAGGCGGCCACCCGCCATGGCTACCACGTGCTCGCCCTGCCCGCCCCTACCGTGACCAACGAAGTTGAGGTCTACCGCGAGCTGGTGCGCACCAACCGGGTGGATGGCCTCATCCTCTCGGCCACCAACCTCGACGACCCGCGCATCCGCTACCTCCTCGACGAAGGGTTCCCCTTTGTGGCTTTTGGGCGCTCGAACCCCACGTGGGATTTCCCCTGGATCGATGTGGATGGCACGGCCGGCGTGCGCCAGGCCGTCGAGCATCTGCTCGCCCTCGGGCACCGTCGCATCGCTTGCCTCACCTGGCCCGCGGCGTCGCTCACCGGCCAACACCGCCTTGCCGGGTACCGGCAAGCGATGGCGGAGGCGGGCCTGACGGTGGCCCCGGAGTGGATGGTTCGGGTGGTCGAGAATGACTATGCCGGCGCCTATCACGCTGCGCAGCAGTTGCTGGCCGCAGACGAGGGCTGCCGGCCCACGGCCATCGTGTGCGTCAGCGATCTGATTGCGGTGGGCGTGCTCAATGCCGCTGCCGACGCCGGCCTGGCGGTGGGGCGTGAGCTGGCCGTGACGGGCTTTGACGACTCGCCGATCGCACCCTATGCTCGCCCTCCTCTCACCAGCATCCGCCAACCGGTGGCGGAGGTGGCCGAGCAGGCGGTGCGCATGCTGCTGGCTTTGATCCGGGGCGAACCTGTCGACGAGCGCCATGTGCTGCTCGAGCCCAGCCTCGTCGTCAGAGCTTCAACGCAGCCGAGCCCCGAGCTGCACCAGGAGTGGCAGCGACGGACCTGACGGCACGGCAATAGTGTAACGGGTCGAAGTTGCTCGCGGGCTGGGAGCATCTGCCCGCACGAGCTTGCCAGAAGAACAAGAGGAGCCTGCCCCCCCGCCAAGAGAGCCAGGCTCCTGTGGACCGGCCAGACAGGACTCCCCTGCTGCGCCGCGCCTTGGCGCGCGCCTGCCGGGTGGCCTGTGCCCTGACCTTTGTGACCGATTATACTACAACATAGCCTGCGGAGGAAATCGTGCCCGACATCGAGGCGGTGGTCTTTGACCTGGACGGCGTGCTGACCGACACGGCCGAGTATCACTATCGGGCCTGGAAGCGGCTGGCGGATGAGGAGGGCATCCCCTTCAGCCGGGCCGATAACGAGGCGCTGCGCGGCGTCTCGCGGCGGCGCTCGCTCGAGATCCTGCTCAAGGGCCGGCCGGTGACCGAGGAGCAGGCGCAGGAGATGATGGCCCGCAAGAACCGCTACTACCAGGAGCTGATCCAGGGTGTGACCCCGGCGGACCTCCTGCCGGGGGTGGCGGAGCTGCTGGCCGAGCTGCGCCGGGCCGGCGTCAAGGTGGCGGTGGCCACGGTCAGCAGGAATGCCCGGGCCGTGCTGGACGGGCTCAATCTCTGGGGCGCCATCGATGCCCTCTCCGACGGTTACAGCGTGGGCCGCAGCAAGCCGGCGCCGGACCTCTTCTTGCACGCTGCGGCCCAGGTGGGGGTGCCACCCTCGCAGTGCCTGGTGGTGGAGGATGCGGCCGCGGGGATCGAGGCGGCCCACGCGGCGGGGATGGCGGCGCTGGCGCTGGGTCCGGCGGAGCGGTTTGCGGGGGTGTGGCCCGATGCGACCCTGCCCTCGCTGCAGGGCGTGTCGTGGGCCACCATCCGCGCGGCGCTGGAGGCCACCTGGGCCGAGGCGGCGCCGTGGACGGTGGCGGAGGACGCCTTCGACCCCTCGGTGCTGGGCTGGCACGAGACCCTGTACACCGTTGGCAACGGCTACCTGGGCACGCGGGGCACCTTCGAGGAGCGCTACCCAGGTGACCAGCCGGCCACGCTCATCAACGGCCTGTTCGACGATGTGCCGATCATCCACACCGAGCTGGCGAACGCGCCCGACTGGCTGAGCATGGAGTTGCTGATCGAGGGAGAGCGTTTCCGGCTGGACCGCGGCGAGGTGCTGGCGTACCGGCGCACGCTGGACCTGCGCGATGGGCTGCTCAGACGGCGGGTGCGCTGGCGGAGCCCGGGTGGGCGGATGGTGGAGGTGTGGTCGGAGCGCTGGGCGTGCATGAGCGACCCTCACCTGTGTGCGTTGCGCTATGGCGTGACGGCGCTGGACTTTGCAGGCGAGGTGGAGCTGCGGGCGGCGATCGACGGCACGGTGGAGAACCCGGGGACGCTGGTGCCGGCGGAGGGGGGGCTGCGGCACTGGTGGTTCGAGGGGCATGGGCACCCGGATGGCCAGCAGGCCGAGCTAGAGGTGCGCACGCGGGTGAGCGGGGTCGAGCTGGCGGCGGCCATGCACCTGGAGGTGCAGGGGGTGGCCGAGGCCAGCTACAGCCCCCGCGATTGGGAGCAGGCCCCCGGGGTGGCCGCACGCTTTCACCTGAACCGGGGCGAGACGGCCGTGGCGACCAAGCTGGTGGCCTACGGCTGTGGGGCAGGCTTTCCAGCCTGCCCGTCGGGTGAAGCGAGTGGGGCAGGCTGGGAAGCTGGGGGGTCAGCAGTGGAGGGGCATGGGCAGGCTGGAAAGCCTGCCCCACGGGCTGAAGGGCAGGCAGCAGTGGAGGGGCATGGGCAGGCTGGAAAGCCTGCCCCACGGGCTGAAGGGCAGGCAGCAGTGGAGGGGCACGGGCAGGCTGGAAAGCCTGCCCCACGGGTGGTGTTGGAGGCGGCGCTGGGGCGGGGGTATGAGTCGCTCCTGGCGGCGCACCGCGCAGTGTGGCGCGACCTGTGGCGCGATTGCGGCATCGAGATCGAGGGCGACGAGGCAGCGCAGCGGGCGGTGCGCTTCAACCTGTACCATCTGCTCATCGCTGTGCCGCGGCACACGGGGCAGGTGAGCATCCCGGCCAAGACGCTGAGCGGCTTTGGCTACCGGGGCCACGTCTTTTGGGACACCGATATCTTTATCGTCCCCTTCTTCGCCTACACCCGGCCCGAGCTGGCGAGGAACCTGCTCCTCTACCGCTACCACACCCTCCCCGGCGCCCGCGAGAACGCCCGGCGCCGTGGCTACGAGGGGGCGATGTACGCCTGGGAGAGCGCGGCCGACGGCAGTGAGACCACACCCCGCTGGGTGCCACTGCCCAATGGCGAACTCGTGCGCATCTGGTGCGGCGACATCGAGCAGCACATCTCCGCCGACGTGGCCTACGCGGTCCACAGTTACTGGCAGGCCACCGGCGACGACGACTTTATGCGCGACTATGGCGCCGAGATCGTGCTCGATACGGCGCGCTTCTGGGGCAGCCGCGCGGAGTACAACGCCCGCGCCGAGCGCTACGAGATCCGCGACGTCATCGGCCCCGACGAGAACCACGAGCATGTGAACAACAATGCCTACACCAACCGCATGGTGCAGTGGCACCTGGAGCGGGCCCTGGAGGTGCTCGATTGGCTGCGCGCCCGGGCGCCCGAGAAGGCGGCCGAGCTGGTCGCCCGCCTGGACCTCTCGGAGCAGCGCCTGGAGCGCTGGCGCGATGTGGTGCAACACATCTACATCCCCTACGACTCGTCGACAGGGCTCTTTGAGCAGTTCGACGGCTTCTTCGGGCTGAAGGACCTCGACTGGCCGGCGCTGGAGCCACGGCGCCAATCCATCCAGAGCCTGCTGGGCATCGAGGCGACGCAAAAGGTGCAGGCGCTCAAGCAGGCCGATGTGCTCATGCTCCTGTACCTCCTGGGCGACGCCTACGACGCGCGCACGCTCGAGGCCAACTGGGCCTACTACGAGCCGCGCACCGATCACAGCTACGGCTCTTCGCTGGGGCCGGCCGTCCATGCCGTGTTGGCTTGCCGGCTGGGGCGCATCGATGAGGCGTACCAGCACTTGGCCCGCGCGGCGTTCGTGGACCTGGAGAACTTGCGCGGCAACACGCGCGACGGCATCCATGCCGCCTCTGCCGGCGGCGTTTGGCAGGCGCTGGTGATGGGCTTTGCCGGCATGCGGATCACGCCCGGCGGGCCCACCTTCACGCCCCGGCTCCCTGCGGGCTGGCAGCGGCTGCGCTTCACCATGCGGCACCGGGGCCGGCGGCAGGAGGTGGAGCTGCAACGTACGCCCTAGTCGGCCACTGCTCATGGCAACCAACGCCAGTTGGCCCTGCCGTATGCAGGTTGCACGTAGCCCTGCTGTGCCCAAGCCGTAATCGCTCAGGCCCACGCAGCGCGTCGAAAGGGGGTGATGCGATCGACAGACTCTGATGCCATGATCCCAGGCGTATTCGAATCCTCAGACTGCAAGAAGGAGAACCTGCCATGAACAAGTACCTGCGCGTGCTGGCGATCTCGATTGTGATTGGCCTACTCCTTGCCTCCTGCGCCCCGGGGGCCACGCCAACCCCGCAGATCGTGAAGGAGACGGTGGTCAAGGAGGTCGAGAAGCAGGTCCCCGTCACCGCCACACCCCAGCCTGCCACCATCAAAGGCACGATCCGTGTCGGTAGCTGGGAGTCGGGCGGGGCCCTGGAGCCATGGAACAACGCCATCAAAGGCTTTGAGGCCAAGTATCCGGGGGTCAAGGTCCAGCTCGAAGCTGTGCCCCAGGACTATGGCACCAAGCTCCTGACCCAGTTTGCCGCTGGCACCGCGCCCGATATCTTTATGGTGGGCGACGGCGATGTGGCCAAGTTCGTAGCCACCGGCTCGGTCGAGCTGCTCGACCCGTATCTCACCGGCAAGAACCCGCTCGACCTGAAGACCTTCTATGCCGGCCCCTTGTCCATTGGCCAGCTCCAGGGCAAGACCTATCTCTTGACCAAGGACTATAGCCCGCTGGTCATCTTCTACAACAAGGCCCTCTTCGACGAGGCCAACGTGCCCTATCCTAAGGAGAACTGGACCTGGGACGACTTTTTGGCCACCGCCCAGAAGCTGACCAAGAAGGACGCCAAGGGCAACATCGTGCAGTGGGGCATCCAGCTTCCCGACAACTGGGGCGATGCGGTCTGGTTCCGCGGCATGTCGCCACTGATCTATCAGAACGGCGGCAAGGTCATCAGCCCCGACGGCAAGAAGACCACCGACTATATGAACAGCCCCGAGACTGTGGAGGCCGTCCAGTTCTACGTGGACCTCTTCCGCAAGTACAAAGTGGCCCCCACCAAGGAGGACCTGGCGGCGCTGCAGGGCGTGGACCTCTTCCAGACGGGCAAGGTGGCCATGCTCTGGAACGGCCGCTGGCCGATCAAAGACTTCCAGAAGAACCCCAAGTTGAACTTCTCCACTGTCGGCCTGCCCATGAAGAAGGTACATGCCAACTCGATCTGCTGGGCAGGCTTTGCCATGTACAGCAAGAGCCAGAACAAGGATACGGCCTGGGCCTTCCTCAAGTACATTGCAGCGGAGGAGGGGGCGCAGCAGTTCGCCAAGTATGCTCTGACGGCGGTGCAACCCATCGCCGAGCTGCAAGGGCTGAAGGACGACCCCTACAACGCGGCGATCATCAAGGACTTGGAGTATGTGGTGCCACTGCCTGAGCTGACCACGCCTGCCTTTGGCGAGTGCGTCGAAACACCGTTCAAGGCGGCGCTGGAAAAGCTGCTGCTCCAGGGCGGCGACGTCAAAGCGGCCCTCGACGAGGCAGCGGCCAAGGCTGACGCCTGCCTGGCCAAGAAGTGACAGGTGGCTGGCTGGAGGGGATTGGTGGGCTCCCGAACGGGCCTCCAATCCCCTCCCGGCCCGAGGCTGAAAGGGGAGTGCATATGACGGCTCTTGCTCCACCCCGTTCGACAGCTACGCCACGGCGGCGGTCGCAGGCACACCACGAGGCAATCCTCTTCTACCTCTGCATTGCGCCCTGGCTCATCGGCTTCCTGGTCTTTACGGCGGGCCCGATGATCGCCTCGTTTGTGCTCAGCTTCACGCAGTGGGACATGATGACCCCGGCGCGGTGGATCGGCCTGGAGAACTATCGGACGATCTTTGCCGCGGATGAGTATTTCTGGCAGTCGCTGAAGGTCACGGCGGTCTACAGCCTGTTCAGCGTGCCCCTGAAGCTGGTCACGGCGCTGTTCCTGGCGATCCTGCTCAACGAGGCCTCGCGCGGCGTGGGCTTTTTCCGCACCGCGTTCTACCTGCCCAGCATCATGGCCAGCGTGGCTGCCGCGGTCCTCTGGTCATGGATCCTCAACCCCAAGTTCGGCCCGGTCAACGGCGCTTTGGGGGTCTTGGGCATCCAGGGGCCGGGCTGGTTCACCGATCCTCGCTATGCCCTCTGGGGCCTGATCATGATGAGCGCCTGGGGCCTGGGCGGTGAAGTGCTCATCTTCCTGGCCGGGCTCAAGAGCATCCCACACCATCTCTACGAGGCTGCTGAGCTCGATGGGGCCGGGCGCCGAGCGCGCTTCCTGCGCATTACCCTGCCAATGCTCAGCTCTACCATCTTTTTCAACTTTGTCATGGCGCTCATCGGCTCGTTCCAGGCCTTCGACTCGGCCTATATCATCTCTACAGCCCACGCGGGCACCATCGGCAGCCCGATGAACTCCACCCTGCTGTACATGCTCCACCTCTACCGCAACGGCTTCAGTTGGTGGAAGATGGGCTACGCCTCCGCTCTCGCCTGGATCCTGTTCCTGATCATCCTGGTGTTGACGCTCGCGGTGCTGCGTTCGTCGTCGCTCTGGGTCTACTATGAGGGGGAAAGGAGGGCATAGCTCCATGGCCATCCGCAGCGTGCCCGGACGATCCATCGCCTGGTGGCGCTCGAAGACCCTCGGCAGGGTGGTCCACGACCTGGTCGTGTATGCCTTGCTGATCGTGCTCAGCGTCCTCTTTCTCTTCCCCTTCTTCTGGATGATCTCCTCGGCGCTCAAGCCACAGTGGCAGATCTTCGTCTGGCCGCCGCAATGGATCCCGGACCCCATCATGTGGCAGAACTTTGCCGAGGCCCTGGGCAACCCGTTGTTGCCCTTCCATCTCTTCTTGCGCAATACGATGATCATCGAGGTGGCGGTCCTCGTCGGCCGCCTGGTATCCTGCACCCTGGTGGCCTATGGGTTTGCGCGCCTGGAAGCGCCGGGCAAGGACGTGCTCTTTGCCATCCTGCTGGCGAGCCTGATGTTGCCGGGCTCGGTGACGATGATCCCCAAGTTCATCCTGTTCAACAAGCTGGGATGGGTGAACACCTTCCTGCCCCTGACCGTGCCTTCCTACTTTGGCGAAGCATACGCCATCTTTCTGATGCGCCAGTTCTTCCTCTCGTTGCCCCGCGAGCTGGAAGAGGCCGCGCGCATGGACGGCGCCAGCACGCTGCAGGTGATCCTGCAAGTGATCGTGCCCCTCAGCGTGCCGGTGCTCACTGTGATTGCCATCCTGACCTTCAAGGACAATTGGAACGACTTTATGGGGCCGCTGATCTACCTCAATGATGCCCGGCTGTATACGCTGGCGGTAGGGCTGGCGTTCTTCAACGGCCAGTACGACGTGCAGATGAACCTGCTCATGGCAGCCTCGGTGGTGGTGATGATGCCGCTGATCATCCTCTTCTTCGTCGCCCAGCGGGCGTTCGTCGAGGGCATTACCCTGACCGGGCTGAAGGGATAGCAGCGGCCAGGGCCTGTATAGGACACGCTGATGGACACTCTGTGCCTTCCACGCGACTACTATCATTGTTTCCTGGGCAATGGGCTCGATGCCGTGCTGATCGGCCCAACCGGGTCCATGGTCGCCGCCAAAATCGGGGTCGACCGCTGCTATTGGTACAAGGCAGACCGTTATTACCCGGAGGACCGCCTGGTCCACGTCGCCGGTCGCTTTCCCATCGACCGGCCGCTGCAACATGCGCCGGGCTCAGGATGGTACGAGATCGCACCCCTTGGCCGCACCTGGTATGAAGTAGGCCTGGGCGGGGAGCGCCTGCCCCTGCGGGCGAGCGCACAACGCTTCGTGCCCCAGGAGGGGACCCTCTACTCTGAGCTGGACTATGGCCCCGTGCGTGCCCAAGCCACGACCTTTCTCCACGCGACGCGCTCGCTCCTGGTGGAGCGCTACGTCTTTGACCAGGAGGTCGAGTTCGAGGCCTGGATGGGCCCCGGCGTCTGGGTGGAGGAGGGGTGGGACACGGACCCCTTCTACAGCGTGGAAATGGGCAGCAGCGCCGCCGAGGGCCGCTATGACCTGGGCGAGACGCAGGGGTTCATGGCGCTGCGGCTGGTGCCCGGCCCACAGGAGGTGAGCGCTCTGGGCCGCGACCGTGGCCTGGTGGCCCGTGGGCGGGTCTTCGAAAAGTACTTCTCCATCGTCGATAGTCGCCAGGGGGCGCTGGACACCGGCGCTCTGGAGGAGGCTCTGCGCCTGGGCTACGACGCGCTGCGGGCCGAGCACCTGGCGTTCTGGCGGGCCTACAGCGCTGCCTCTCACATCTCCATCCCCGACGGCACGTTCCAGCGCTTCTACGAGGCGAGCCAGTACCATTTCAAGGCGATGCAGAACCGCGCCTCGGGGGGGCTGCCGGTCAACAACCTGCGGCGCACCTGGTCTTCGCACATCTTTTGGGACTCCTATTTCACTCAGCGTGCCCTCCTCGAAGCCAACCACCGGCCCGAGGCTCTGGAGGCCTGCCGCTTCTTCCAACGCACCGCCGAGCAGGCGCGCCGCCACGCCCGCGAGGAGTTTGGCAGTGAGGGGCTCAAGTGGGATTGGGAGATCACCCACGACGGCCGCAAGGCCTACGGCGTTCTGTTGCATATGAAGGACCAGGTGCACAACAATGCCTCCTATGCCAACGAGATCTGGCAGTACTACGACTTTGCCCGCGACGAGGCGATGCTGCGCGAGTTCTATCCCATCCTGGAGGGGATCGCTCGTTTCTTTCTGGATTGTGTGGTGGAGCCGCTCCAGGGGAGCTACGAGGTGCGCCCTCTGGTGGGGGTGCACGAGAGCCCGGTGCGGGTGAAGAACGAGGGCATCACCCTGGCGGGCACCATCGCCATCCTGCGGCACGTAGAGCGGGCGGCGCGCATCCTGGGGCGGGAGTCGGCGTTCAGCCGGCGCTGCGCCGAAGCAGCGGATCGGCTCGTGCCGACCCTGAACCGCCTCTACAACGGTCGCTTCTTTGCCTCGGCCGAGGGCTCGGGCGTGATGAACATGAGCAGCCTGGCGGTGGCCTATCCAATGCAGGCTGTGCCGTGCAGCGACCCGCGCAGCCGCGCCACGGCCCTGGCCTTCCTTGAGCATTGCCGCCGGCAGGCTGAGGACCGCGGCTCCCCCTGGGCGGCCGGGGTGCTCGCCACCATCCTGGCGCGCCAGGGCGATGGCGAGGCAGCCTGGGAGGCGATCGAGATGGCCCGGCCGGCCATCTGCTGCTTTGGCGGCATGACCGAGGTCATGGAGCATGGCCAATGGAACATGCAGTACTTTGGCACCGCCCAGGGCGCCGTCTGCACGGCTCTCCACAGCCTGCTCCTGCAGAGCGATGGCGACGAGATCCACCTCTTCCCGGCGCTGCCCCAGGCCTGGAGGGAGGCTCGCTTCGAGCGGCTGCTGGCCGCGGGGCTTGAGGTGTCGGCCGAGTGGGCCGGGCCTGAGCGCCAGGCCGTGTGCGTGGTGCGCAATGTGACTCTGGCCCCTGCCTCGCGCGTGGTGTACAGCGGCGGGCGCAGGGCCACCGTCACGCTGCAGCCAGGAGAGGAGCGGCAGGTGACATGGCAGTAGCCCAACCCGCCTGGCAGCCGGTGTGGCGGCGGGGCAGCCTTCCGCTGGCGGTGGCTCTGATCTCAGGGGCCGGGTTGGCTTTTGAGATTGCGCTGACGCGCATCTTCTCGCTGACCTTCCAGTACCACTATGCCTTCCTGGCGGTGTCGCTGGCCACCCTGGGCCTGGGCGCAGGGGCGATGCTGGCAGCCCGGCTGCGCGTGACGTGCAGCACCGCGGCCGGCTTGCTCGCCATGGCCTATCCCTTGGCGGCCTTGCTCCTGGCCCGGCTGCCCATGGGTGTGCCGGCGCCACTGCGCGGCGCTGTGGCCCTGGTGCCCTTTGCCCTTACCGGCCTCTTCTCGGCGAGGGCTTTCGCCAGCGCCCCGCCTCAGAGTGGCTACCTCTACGCCGCCGACCTGGGTGGGGCGGCGGCGGGGGTAGTGGCAAGCCTGGCGCTGGTGTCACAGGTCGGCGCCTTTGGCACCGTTGTCTGCCTGGGAGGCGCCGCAGCGCTGGCCGGAGTGGCCCTGGCAGCGGACGCCGCTCCCAAGACACAAAGGCCTATGCGGCACGCTGCCCTCGGCTGGTGGCCGTGCCTGCCCCTGTTGCTGAATGCCGGCCTGCTTGCCTTCAGCCTGGGGCAGGGGTGGCTCGACCTTCCGCGGGCGGGCTCGATTCAGGCGCCACCAGACAAAACGATGTACCGGGTGCTCACTGACCCGGATCAGGCGGCGCACATTGCCTTCACCGCGTGGGACCCCTTTGCCCGCATCGATGTGGTGGAGACGCGTGACCCTGGGGCCAAGCTGGTCTTTACGGATGGGGGCGCCGGCAGCTACATGTTGCGCTTCGATGGCGACCTGGCGGCTCTGGCACCGCTGCGGGAGAGCCTCGAGTTCCTGCCCTTCAGCGCCGGCCCTACGGCGCGCACGCTGGTGCTGGGCGCCGGGGCCGGCAAGGATGTGCTCCTCGCCTTGCTGGCAGGCAGCGGATCGGTCACAGCCGTGGAGATCAACCCGGCCATGGTCGCGGCCGTCCGCCATTTTGCCGGCTATAATGGCGGCATTCTCGACAGGCCAGAAGTGCGCCTGGAGGTGGGTGACGCCCGCACCTTTGTGGAGCGCGACCGCAGCGCCTATGACCTGGTCTACCTGAACCTGGTGTACACGCAGGCCGTCGAGCCTGCCGGCCAGGCGCTGGTCGAAAGCTATGTGTTCACGCGACAGGCTTTCCGCGCCTACCTGGCGCGGCTGGCCCCCGGCGGGCGGCTGGCCATCGTTTCTCACAACGCCCTGGAGGGAAGCCGCGCTGCCCTCACCGCGCTGGCGGCCCTGGCCGAGTTGGGCGAGCCGTTGCCCCAGGCGACCCGTCACCTGGCCCTGCTGATGCTCCCGGCCGATGAGCCTACCGAGCGCCAGACGGTCATGATGCTCGGGCGTGAGCCGCTCTCATCCGCCGCTGTGGCCGCACTGCAGCGGGGCGCCGACCGTCTGGGCATGGTGCCCCTCTTTCTGCCGGGCGTTTTCGAAGCACCCCTGGCGCCTCTGGTACAAGGCGAGGCCATCGAAAAGTTCGTCGCCGCTGACCCGAGCTATGACCTGCGTCCTGTCAACGATGATCGGCCCTTCTTCTTCAAGCTGGATCCTGGCTTGCCGGAGCCGATCGCCCAGGCGGCCGCCGGCGCCGTGGCCCTGAGCGCGCTGCTCTTTCTCGTCGCCTGGAGGCCGGCCCAGCGCGGCAGGTGGGCGGCAGGGCTCGCCAGTGTAGCGCTCGTCGGGGCGGGCTACATGCTGCTCGAAGTGGCGTTGATCCAGCGCCTGCAGCTCCTTCTCGGCCAGCCGGCGCTCGCCACGGCGATGGTTCTGGGAGGGCTACTCTTGGGCAGCGGGGTGGGGAGCGGACTCAGCCAGCGCTGGCCCACACAGGCGCTCGGCCGCCGCGGCCTGCTGGCGCTGGCCTGCGGGGCAGCCCTGGGGGTGGCCTGCGAGTGGCTTTCACCCCTGCTCCTGAAGGGCATCCTGCCGGCACCACTGGCGGCGCGTGCCCTCGCCGTGGGAGCGCTGGCAACCTTGCTGGGGATGCCCCTGGGCATCCCTTTCCCGAGCGCCATGCGCTTGGCCGGGGCCCGGGACCAGGGCGCGGCGCCGCTGCTATGGGGGGTGAGCGGGGCCTTCTCTGCTCTTGGCTCAGGCCTGGCGGTGGCGCTGGCCATGGCGTGGGGGTTTGGCTCGGCCATGGTCGCCGGAGCTGCTGCCTATCTCCTTGCGGCCATCCTGTGGCCGCGTTTCGCCGGCCGCTGCGCCGTGGGGAGGTGACTGGTGCAAATCGGTGTGATTTCGCCACAGGACTGGGGTTGGCCGGTCGCTGCGGCCACGTCTGAGGAGCCCCTTGCGGGGGTGGGAGCGTCACCGGCGGAGCTGGAGCGCCGGGTGCGGGCAGCAACCTACGAGTGGCTGCTGCAGCAGTTCGATGGGCAGGTGGGAGCTTTCCACGGTTACTACAGGGCCCCGGAGCAGCGCCTGGAGCCGCCGCAAACTGTGAACCTCATCGCTCCCTGGCAACTCCTGGCCGCCTATGATCGCTATCATGACGCAGGGCTGCTGGTCACGGCCTGCCGTGCGGCCGATTGGTTCCGCCGCCATTTCGTGGTGACGCACCCGATGAGCGTGGCCATTGGCGGCGTGCGCGAGGGAGCAGCGTCGGAGGACCTCTGGACCAAGTTCGCCGCCGAGTTTGTGATCCTCTGCATCGGCCTGCAGCGGCGCACCGGTGAGGAGACTTATCTGCGATGGGCACAGGAGAGCGCAGGCTTCCTGGTGCAATCGGCGCGCCATGGGTTTGCGCCCAGGTACAACCTGCGTACCAGCAGGTGGGAAGAGTTGGGCTGGCAGTCATTCGGAAGGGCGGTCGAGGCCTGCCTGGAAATGGAGCGGGCTACCCTCGCGCCTGACTGGCGCGAGCGCGCGATCCGTTGGGGAGAGCTCGGGCTTGCCCTGCAGGCCGCCGACGGCAGCTTCTACCTCATCGACGGCGAGTACTTTAACACCGACCTGGCTGCCGATGAACTGCGCGCCCTCACCTTCCTCTTCGAGCGGACGGGGCGCCAGGAGTTCCTCGAGGCTGCCCAGCGCTTTGCCGGCTGGCTCCTCGCCTGGCAAAGGGAGGACGGCGCGTGGCCGCTGACCATCGACCGCGATAGCAACGTCGTCGTTCCTACCGTAGGCCCCGGCGACGTGCCCAACCTTGGCATTGCCCTTCTGCGCCTGTACGCGGCGACCGGCGCGGAGGCCTACCGTGCCGCGGCCTACCGTGCCTTCCGCTACTCACTCAGTGTGCAGGCCGTGCCGGGCAGCGTTCACCCCTATCTCGATGACCCGCACGTGCGCTGGGGCTTCTGGTCGTGGGATCCCTACTACGACTATACCCTCTCCGCCGACCAGAGCACCCACCACGTGCGCGGCATGCTCTTCCTTCTGGACGCTCAGAGCCCTATGTTGACACCCTGGCCCTCCTGATTACAATGTGCGCGCACAACTTTGAACTCTGGGAGAAGTGCCCTTGCTCGGCAGCGACCGCAAATGGCGTTCGCGGGAGGCGCTCACTGCTCTGGTCCACGGCCATCTGCTCCGCTATCCAGCCGCAGAACCTCGCGACATCTACAAGCTCCTGTACCAGGGCGTCTTGGGGCCGGAGCACCTGATCGATTCGGAGGACGAGTTCGCGGCGAGGCTGCGGGCCGAGGTCGATTCGGTCGTGCCCGACGAGAATGAGCCCCTCTGGGAGCCGCTGCGGCCTGATGGGCTGCTCGGCCGCCTGAACCTGCGGCCGTTCAAGGCACGAGGAGGCGACCCCGACCGCCTGCTCGAGGCCTGCCTGCGCACGGCTTTCATGCGCTGGGGCACCCCCGAGGACCTCAAGCGTGCCTGGGACACCTTCACCATCCTGGCGCGCCAGGGCACCTGGCCCTCCCTCCCCCTGAGCCGGGTCGACGTCCTCACCCGCTACCTGATCCTGCACGGCTACCCGCCCATGCACCATAGCAGCATGTACGTGCGCAGCTATGCGCCCGCCTACCGCGTCATCGCTGCGCGCTGGACGGGGATGTTGCTGGTGCTGGGGCTGCCCTCGACCCTGTAGGCGCAACGGAGGGACCCGATTCATCACAAAGCACACGAAGCTACCTTTGGCTTCGTGTGCTTTGTGGTTCAAATCGCTCCCTCAGACGCTCAGAGCGGGATGCACACCGGCCGCCGTTCCACGAAGCGGGTGAGGTGGGTAAAGCCGGCCGCGCGGGCCAGGCCGTGGGCGCGGGCGATGTCGCGCCCGAGGTCGGCGGCGCGGTGGCTGTCGGCGCCGATGGTGATGCGCGTGCCCCCCAGCTCGCGGTAGCGGCGCAGGATGGCCTCGGCGGGGTGGGCTTCACCCACCGCCAGGCGCCAACCCGAGGTATTGATCTCCAGCGCCGTCCCCTGCGCGACCATGAGGCGCAGGATGCGCTCGATCTGCGGCCAGTGGGGCTCGGGGTCGAAGGGGCCGTGCCGTGCCACCGAGTGACGCTTGGGCAGGTCCAGGTGGCCGATGGAGTCGAAGAGGCCACTGGCGACCGCCTGCTCGACGGCGACAAAGTAGGCGTGGTAGCCCTCGGCCGGGCTGTGCCGGTCAAAGTAGGCGCCGTCGATGAACTCGTGCTCCACCCAGTGCACCGAGCCCAACACGAAATCGAGGGGGCAGGCGCGGAGGAAAGCGACGATACGGGGCAGGAACACGGGCTGGAAGCAGACCTCGGCCCCCACCAGGAGCTGCAGGCGCCCGCCCCAGGTGCGTCGCGCCTCCGCGACGGCCAGGCTGAGGCGGTCAAAGTCATAGTAGCCGTACCCGGGGTCGGCCGGCTCGGTGTCGAAATGGTCGGTAAAGGCCAGGCCCGCCAGGCCGCGCTCGATTGCCGTGCGACAGAGGACCTCTACCCCATCCCGCGCATCCGGCGACATGGAGGAGTGGACGTGGTCATCGAAGAGGAGAGACATGGGGCTGGGGCACCTTTCGGAATGGCCAGGTGAGGCGGTTCAAGCCGCCACTTCCAGGAGCGGACTCAGCGGCCCACCAACCAGACCCCGGCGACAATCAGCAGGGCGCCCAGCCAGCGCAGGGGGCCGACTTGCTCCCGGAGCACCAGCCACGAGAAAAACACCACCAGCACATAGCCCAGGCCGATCATGGGGTAAGCTACGCTGAGGTCAAGCCTCGAGAGCGCCAGGAGGTAGACTACCGACGAGAGGCCATAGCTGGCAAAGCCCAGCAGTACGAAAGGGTTAGAGAAGACGTGCACCAGGGTGGCCAGGCCGAACTGGGTGATCGCGCCGACCTGGTTCATCCCATTCTTCATCATGATCTGCCCTACCACGCCCAGGCAAACCGCCACCAAGATCAACACAAATGGATTGGCCATGGAAAGCCTCGTCTCCTTCGCCAAACGTAACCTCCCCATGGGGATAGATCGCGAGTACCCGGCAGCGCCCCGGGCCTGCCGGCGAGGATGCGCGGCCCCCATTATAGGAGCCAACGGCAATGCGTCAAAGAGGCGGCCCGGCCGCGGGCAGCGCGCCACTGTCCAAATTGAACATAGTCACCAGCATCTTGACGAAACGCGATTTTCCGAGTATACTTACTGTTAGCTATCCGAAGCGCGTCACCGTTTCTTCGCAAGCCAGTGATCCGTTGACCTCTCCCCGGTTATCCGCGGCTGGGAAACCTCACAGGCCTGGGCAGGGAAAGCGAGCGCGCGATTCTCACCTCTGCGGAGGAAAGGACCCCCGATGGCGTTCCAAGACAAAATCCTCGTGTGTCGCGACTGTGGTGCGCAGTTCGTCTTCACGGCTGGAGAGCAAGAGTTCTACCAGCAAAAGGGCTTCGAGCACGAGCCGAGCCGCTGCCCTGAGTGCCGTGCCAAGAAGCGAGGGGGCGAACGGCGCTCGCCCGATGAGCGGGCGATGTACCCGGCGGTCTGCTCCGATTGTGGCCAGGAGACGATGGTGCCCTTCGAGCCACGCGCCGACAAGCCCGTCTACTGCCAGGCCTGCTTTGCCAAGCATCGGCGGCGTTAAGAAGTCAAGCGATGCAACGGGCGGCCCCCACTGCCGGTAGGGCGTGAGGGCCGCCTGTGTTCCCCCGCCAACACCTATCTGGCGGCCGGCGCCCATGACGTGGTGGTAGAGTACTATGAGCGGGGCGGCACGGCGCGCGTGCAGGTCTCCTGGGCGCGCATCGCCTCGCCGGCCGATACCCCCACGGTCACCGTCGACGACCTGGATGTGGGCTTTACCCGCGGCGGCGACCTGGCAGCCTTCACCGGCTATGCCTTCGGCTACCGCAACCACATGTTCTACCTGTGGAACAGCACCTCGGCCGTCTACGCCTGGGGCCGCTGGACACCCAACCTGCCCGGCCCGGGCCGTTACGAGGTGCAGGCCTTCATCCCCCGCCGCCACCCCGGCCCCC
>Ga0078972_1009845_pt1 | contig 18450 bp, 21 predicted proteins | sample YelNatPaOPGAMG01_FD_67568 | JGI IMG/M metagenome (GOLD analysis project Ga0078972, IMG submission 67568) | Hot spring thermophilic microbial communities from Obsidian Pool, Yellowstone National Park, USA - OP-RAMG-01 (SPADES assembly) (version 2) | ecosystem: Environmental > Aquatic > Thermal... | reverse complement strand
TGCCTATTCTCTCAAGAATAAACCATATGCCAAAAGCAAGAAGTATGGCAGCGCAGACAATTATAGGCATAGTTATTTCAAAGTGCTTTGTTATTGCTCCTTTTATTATCTCGAAGCCTAGGTAAATTCCTATTATATCTCTAATAAAACCTCTTAAGCCCATGATTAATTTTTGAATTTTAAAACTAAATTTAATTGTGTATGATTTTGGATAAAAAATCTTACTTTATTCGATGCGAAAGACAAGAAGAAATAACATCAAAAGAATATAAGGTTGAAAGAGAAAAAGAGCAAAAAATAAAGAAGATTAAAACAATAAGAATACCTTTAGAAGAAATTATCTTAACTTTATTTATACTAGGGTTTGCTTGGTATCTCTACGATAATTTTCCTCACACACTTGTTGTTCCAACTGTAGAAGAAACTACAACCACAATTCAACAACCAACAACTACAACTTCACTACAAGTTAAAAAAATAAACGTTGACTTGAATTTCTCAACCCCAGCACCAAGATTGAACAAAAGTTGCTTTATCACCAATCGATATTTTGTCTACATTAACGATTCGCTTTTAAGAATAATTGATCCAGATTATTCGAAAGGTATATACAATTCCACTATTAATGTTACTAAAACTGCTTTCAAAATATGGGAAGATGAGACTAAGCTTGTTCATTTTGATTTTGTTGGTCCTGATGAAAATTATACTATCTATGTTGAATTCACGGCAGAAATGCCATTGAAAGCAGCAGAAAAAGAGTTTGTTGCCTATGCTTTGGGATATGCCATACCATATGGTTATGAATGTGAAAATTACTGCTTTGAAACAGGTGGCAAAATCTATATTTCTCCAAAAGAAAATTCAAGGGTTTTTGCGATAACCCTTCACGAAATAGGTCACATTTTAAATTTGGCTGATGTTGGAAACACAGATTCTGTAATGTATGCTTGGCAAGAAGAATCCACATTTTCAGAACAAATGTGGAGAGAAAAAATAACAAAAGAAATAAAAGACACATTAAAGATGATCGTCAAGCCTGAATATGATTGTAGGGTTTAAAATTGAGGGGATAAAATTTTTAAGTTTAAAAAATCAATAAGATTTGTGGTAAAATGGAAGTTGAGATTGAAGCCAATGATGAAGATTTCGAAGAAAAAGTCATAGAAAGGTCAAAAAGTTTGCCAGTTGTGGTTGATTTCTGGGGCAGCTGGTGTTTGCCTTGCAGGCTTTTATCTCCCATCATGAGTAAGATAGCAAAAGAATATCAAGGAAAGTTCTTGCTTGTTAAAGTGAATGTGGATGAAAGCCCAAAGCTTGCAGAACGCTACCAAATCATGTCAATTCCAAATGTGAAGATGTTCAAAAATGGTAGGATTGTGGATGAATTTCTTGGAGCTATGCCTGAGCCCTTGATAAAGAAGTGGCTAGACAAAAATTTGTAAGGAAAGAATAAATTCTCCTTCCAACAAAAAGTTTAAATCTTTTATTTTTTATTTGATAAGCATGAGAAAGTCTACTCCAAAATTAAAAGTTTTTTCTCAGTCCTACGAAGCAAGAAAAATAATTGAATTGATTTCAGAATACGATGAATTAGAAAAAGATGAAATTATTAAAATTACAGGTTTAGATCAGTCTGTTTGTCAAAATGTTCTCTCTGATTTAGAAAAAGAGGGATTTGTAAAAATTTACTCGAATACCATAAACACATATACAGTAAATCCTGTGAAAATATTTTATTTGGAAACTGAAGAATTGAGAAGAAAACACAGACTTAGTAAAAAATTAGATGGGCTTTTAGAATATATAACAAATTCTCCTTCAAAAACTTTCACAGCAAAATCTTTTGACAATATTTTTAATATTCATCGAGAAAATGGAAAAGGTTACATCAACATTCCCTTAAAAGATATAGAAAAAGTTTTAAAAATTCTTGAGAATGAAGGGTATCTAGAAGTAAATGAAATTAGAGAAGAAATAATCAAGAAAAACAAGTTAATAGAAGATTTATTCGATGAACAGGAAATTAAAACCAGAGAGCCAAAAAGAAAACCAAGAGATGAACAAATTGTTCCAAAAGAACCTGAAGACGAGAACAAGATTAAGAGAAATAGTTTAAGAGAAAAAATTTACAATCGTCTTCAAGAAGGACCAAAAACTTATGAAGAGTTGGAAAGATTAAATGAAACTATAGGTATAGCAATAACTATTCATGATGTTAAAAAAATATATCCAGATGTACGCTCCATTCATATACCCTTTGCTACAAAACCAGGTTTAGCTTATTGCGAAAGGGATGAAGATAAAGCGATAAAAATTGCAAAAGAACTGGCCATCAAAAATTTTGAAAGAAGTTTTGATAGAATGAGTAAAAAGTTTAAGACTGATGAAAAGGTTAAAAAAATCATTGAAGAAATTTTGTCGGAAGATTTTGTCTATGAAGATGATGAAAGAATTAAATTGCTATCTGAAAAATATAGAGGATTGTTCAATGAATTAAAGAGAAAAACATTGAAAACAATGACATATGATCACAAGAAAATTTATACTTTTTGGTATCCTGTAGTAACTAGGAAAATTAAAACACTTCCCTCCAAAAGTTAGAATTTAAATACCAGCCTTTATCTAATATTTTTATAAGAAATTAATTTTTGGTGGAAATATGGAAGAATACGATGTTATTATCGTGGGTGGAGGCCCAGCCGGTCTCACAGCTGGAATTTATGCTGCTAGGAGAAATTTAAAAACCCTTATAATCACGATGACGGTAGGTGGGCAAGTCCTGCTACCAGAAAAAATTTGCAATTATCCTGGCTTTTTGAATGTTAGCGGAATGAATTTTATAAAGAGGGTGCAAAAACAAGCTGAAAAGGCTGGAGCTCAAATAATTGTGGATGAAGTCAAAGAAATTTTGCCTCATGATAAAGAATACCTTGTTAAAACTCAAACAAAAGAATTTCTTGCAAAAGCCATAATCCTTGCTTTTGGGAAGAAGCCAAGGAAACTAAATGTTCCTGGAGAAGAAAAGTTTATCGGTAAAGGAGTATCTTACTGTGCAACTTGCGATGCTCCTTTATTCAAGAACAAAACCGTTGCTGTTGTAGGTGGAGGCAATTCTGCTTTAGACGCTGCTCTGCTCTTGAGCAAGTATGCAAAAAAGGTTTACCTTATTCACAGGAGAGATGAGTTTCGTGGTTTTGAATCTTTTGTCGATGAGGTAAGGAAAAGGAATAATGTTGAATTTTTGTTGAGTAGCATAGTAGTCGAGATAAAAGGAGAAAATTTGGTTAAAAGTATTTTGGTCAAGGATTTGAAAACTGAAGAAACTAGGGAAATTGATGTCGATGGAGTTTTTGTCGAGATTGGTTATGATGTTGACCCAAGTTTTGTGAAAGATTTGGTGAAGCTAGATGAATACAACCAAATTGTTGTGAATCAAAAGTGCCAAACTTTCTATCCTGATAAAGATGAAATAAGGCCAGGAATTTTTGCCGCTGGCGATGTTACAAGCAACATATTCAAACAAATTGTTGTGGCTGCAGGCGAAGGTGCAAAAGCTGCTCTAGCTGCTTACAATTATCTTCATGGCGTGGAAGATTATCAAATTGTCGGGGATTGGTCTAAGAAGTGATAAAATGGAGCTTGAGAAATTTGCAGACGAGTTTGGTCCTGAGAAGATAATTGAAGTTTACGATAAGAAAGCTGGACTGAAAGCAGTAACTGTAATAGATAACACAGCCTTGGGGCCAGGAAAAGGGGGAATAAGGATGACTCCTAGCGTAAGCGTGGAAGAAGTTTTCAGGCTTGCCAGAACGATGACTTGGAAATGCTCTTTAGCAGGCTTACCTTTTGGTGGGGCAAAATCTGGAATTGTAGCAGACCCTAAGAAAATTTCTCTTGAGCAGAAAGCTGAGCTGATGAGAGCTTTCGGTAGAGCTTTGAGAGGAATAGCTCCAAAGTACTATATCGGTGCTCCTGATGTTAACACTGGCGAGCAAGAGATGAAATGGTTTGTGGAAGGAAATGGAAATTTGAAGTCTGTGACAGGAAAACCAAAAGAGCTTGGTGGTTTGCCTCATGAGCTTGGCTCTACAGGCTTTGGAGTCTTCCATTCAACTCTCATAGCAGTGAAATTTGCAAAGCTTGATATAACAAAAGCGACAGTAGCGATAGAAGGTTTTGGGAATGTTGGTTCTTTTGCTGCAAAATTTTTGTCTCAAGTAGGAGCAAAGCTTGTGGCAATTTCTGACAGCAAAGGCACAATTTACAATCCAGAAGGTTTAGATTTTAACAAACTGAGTGAAATCAAGAAGCAAACTGGTAGTGTGATAAACTATCAGCCAGGCCAAGTTTTACCAAATGAAGAAATATTCAAATTGCCTGTTGACATTCTCATTCCAGCAGCCTTACCTGATGTGATAAATGAAAACAATGTGAATGAAGTTAAGGCTAAGCTTATAGTTGAAGCTGCAAACATTCCTTGCAAGCCTGAAATCGAGAAGATTTTACATGAAAGAGGAATTTTGGTTGTTCCGGACTTTGTTGCAAATGCAGGTGGCTTGATTTCTTCTTACTGTGAGTACAAAGGATATGATGAGAGCAAGATGTTTGCTTTGGTTGAGAAGAAGATAAAGAAGAACACCAAAGCTGTTTTAAAGAGAGCAAAAAAAGAAAAGATTTTGCCAAGAGAAGCTGCTTTGGAAATTGCTAAAGAAAGGATATTGAAAAAGAGGAAAGAATAATCTCTTATATAATATTTTTCTGAATCAAATCTAAAAATAAAAATATGGAATTTTTCGATGTGATTAAGAAAAGACATTCCATCAGAGCTTTCGTCCCAAGACCTATTGAAGAAAGCAAGATAAAACAAATACTAGAAGCTGCAAATTCTTCGCCTTCGGCAGGAAATTTACAAGCTTACAAGATATTTTTAGTTCAGGATGAGAAGAGGAAAAGAGATTTAGCTTTAGCCTCTTTAGCCCAGAGTTTTGTGGCAGAAGCCCCAATAGTTCTGGTTTTTTGTGCAGACCCTGAAGCAAGCGGCAAGAAATATGGAAAAAGAGGAAGAAGCTTATATTCAATTCAAGATGCAACTATAGCTGCAGCTTATGCACAGCTTGCGGCTACAGCTTTAGGCTTAGCCTCTTGCTGGGTTGGGGCTTTTGACGATGAAGAAGTTTTAAAAGCAATTGGAAATCCTGAAGGTTTGCTACCAGTGGCAATAATTCCGATTGGCTATCCTGCTGAAGAACCAAAAGCAACAAGCAGAAAAAAGTTAGAAGAGCTGGTGCAAAAGCTTTGACTTTTTCACAAGGATAACAACAAAAAATAAGAAAGATAAAATGAGGATAGTGGTAAGAAAAGAAATTGAAATTTGATCTTTTGGTTTAAAAGAAGTAAGCAACTTTTCTGGGATTTCTATGTTAAAAGCTGGTGCACCACATTTAACGCACAAAATTTCACCATCTTCACAAAAACAATTTGGCGCAAGGGCTTGCCAGCTTGAATTGCAAAGCACAATATTTTTCCCATTAGTTGCCAAGCTTGAAATTTTTTCTATATCTTGAGATGAAATTTCTATGATCCCAAGCTCTTTCAAAAAATTTAAATCATTTTTAACAAGATTTTTCCAATCATATTTTTCAGGGTCAACATCTGAAATTTCTGGAAGGCTTTCTTCATTTAATTTGTAAGGAAGTCTAAAAGTTATGCCTTTGAAGCCGAGAATAGAAGAAGTTTTGCCGATTATGATTGCAACTTTTTCATCATAGCTTGATTTTACAGCGATAAAATCTTCTCCAATATAACAAGTCTCTTTATCGCACAAATTTTCCAAAATCTTGTCATTGATTTGTAAACTTCCAATATTCAATGTAAACTGCCAGTCAGATGTTATACAGGCTTTTGCGCCTGGAATCAAAATCATGAAGAAAACAATTAAGGATAAAAATTTAAAAAATTTCATTCAATCACTTAAAATTGTTTTGGTCTAAGCTTTTTTAAGTATTCGTAACAGTTTATGCAAATGTAGAACTGACCAATTTTTCTTGAGTGTTTCTCGCAAACTGGAATGCCGCAATTGTTGCAAACACCAACAGCATTATTGTCACACCCTAGCAAAACACACTTTTTCTTCTTGATTTCCATGATTAGATTATTGGTTTTAAATTATATCTTTTTTCTGGCATGATTTACCATTTAAGCTTGTTGCCAACCTTTATTTTGATTTTGAAAGGAGTTTCTAGCACATATTTGCAAGCTGCTTTAGGCTTATAAGTTTTCCAAGTTTTAAGATTGAAAGAAATGGGCTTACCTTCTTTTATATCTACAACTTTCTTACTTTTGTTTATGAAGATGAATTTAAGGGGATATCTTACACCAAACATCCAAAAAGACCATTTCTTCTCGTAAGGCATGATGAAAAGCATGTTTTTCTTCTTGGAAAAACTTAAACCGAACAAACGCTTCCAAAAACAATTTGCAACATCAGCCTCTATTTTCTTGTTTTTGAAATTGATTTTCATGAAATCTACTTTGAATTAATAATCTTTATTATGCTAAGATGTTTTATTACTTTTTTGTCCTTGGGTTTAAAGCCTTTTGTTTCAAAGTAGTCTTGAACTTCTTTTGAACTTTTAGGTTCAGTCATGTAACTCAAAACCAAGTCAGTTAGAAAAGGTTTACGCTGTTGCGCAAACTGATGCGGGGGGTGGGATTTGAACCCACGAAGGCACTAAGCCATAGGCGCTTCCTGGAAATTTCACTCAGGCCTACGCGATTGACCTGGCTACGCGACCCCCGCCTGCTAATTATTTTATAATCGATAATATTTGAAATATTATCCTCACAGCCAAAAATTCAGTCACAGCATTACCTCTCATAGGCTCAACTTCAACTAAATCTAAACCAACAATCTTACCTTTAAGCTCTTTCACAAGCTCTTTAAACTGATGCCAAAAAATACCATCAGGCTCAGGATGCCCTACAGCTGGAGCAACGCTCGGGTCAAAAGCATCAATGTCTACAGTTAAATAAATCTTGCTGTTTTCCACAAAATCTCTAAATTTTTCTTTCACCTCATCAAAATTTTCTCTTATCATGGCTGGAGTGAAATATAGAAAATTATTCTTCTTCACAAACTCTAGATCAAACTCGTCGCAAGACCTCACGCCAACAAAGCAGAATTTTCTTTTACATTCTTCAAAACTCCTTCTAGCCCATGTTCCTCTATTAAGCTTTTTTATTTCTTCTTCCTTCAGCTCTAAAGGAAAAACAGACTCAATCATTTTCTCATCTATGTAGCTATTCTTGACATCAAAATGTGCGTCAAAGCTCACGACTTTGATATCATCAGCAAAAGGTTTAAGGGAAAAGTAAGTTGCTAAGTGTGAGATTGAAAACATGAAAGGAATTTTTTTATCCTCAAGAATTTTTTTCACTTTCTCACTTATCTCGTTGCCTTTATCAACCCTAATATTGCCCGCATCAAAAACTTTCACTCCTTCAATCAAATTCTTCTCATCATCCAAATCAAACCACTCCACAAACCAGCTATTTTTTCTCAAAGACTTTAGCATTTCTTCTGATCTTTTACCGAGCAAAGCTCCAAAGATTACAACATCTGCCTCTTTTTCCTCGCTTAAATTCAAGCAAAACTTTTCGTACATGCTATTTTATTTATTTCTTTAATTACTAATTTTTAATCATGCCCTCAAAGGTTATCTTTTCAGAAAGCTTGAGTGAAAACTTTTTATCAAGGCTTGAAAAAGAAATTCCTTTTAAAAATGAAACTGTTGCGATAAAGCTTCACATGGGCGAACCAAAAAACCCAAATCACTTTAAACCAGAAGAAGTCAAAAAATTTGTTGATTTGTTGAAGAAAAAGAATTGTAAGCCTTTCCTTTTTGACACAACAGTTGCTTACTTAGGCAAAAGACATTCTGCTGAAGGCTACTTGGAAGTTGCTGCTTTGAACGGTTTTACTGAAGAAAAAGTTGGATGTCCGATAGTTATAGGTAATAAAGAATATGAAATTGTGAAAGGAAAGATTGAATATCAGATCCCAAAAGAGATTTGTAATGTTTCTGTTCTAGTTTTAACTCACGTGAAAGGTCATCCTTGCACTAGCATAGGTGCTTCCATCAAGAATTTGGGCATGGGTTGTGTTACTAAAAAGACAAAGTCTGACATACATGATTCTGCTAAGCCTGTTTATGTTGGCAATTGCGTGCTTTGTGGAACTTGTGTTAAAAATTGTCCAGTGAATGCGATAAGGCTTGATAAGCTAGCAAAAAGACCAATTTTTCTTGATTGCTGGGGATGCAGCTATTGCACTATAGTTTGTCCTCAAAAAGCTTTGAAGCCAAGAGTTGCGATATTTGATTTCTTGCTAGCTGAAGCTGCAAAATCTGCAATTTCAAAATTCAAGAAAGTTTACTATGTGAATTTCTTGGTTAGGATGGCTGAAAGATGTGATTGTGAAAATAAGGAGCTTAAACCTGTGATAAAAGATATAGGAATTCTTGCAAGTAGCGATATCCTTGCGATAGAGAAAGCAAGCTATGATTTGATAATTGAAAGAAATGGTAAAGATGTTTTCAAGGAATTGAACAAGAAGTCTTTCTCGATTCAGCTTGAAGCAGCAAAAGAATTGAATATGGGAAACATGGAATATGAAATTGAAAAAGTTTAAGAGAAAAAATAAAATTAAATTATGGGGAGTTTTGAATACAAAGGCATAAAAGTTGAATGGCTCGGGCATGCTTGTTTCAAAATTTCTAATAAGCTTAAGATTTACATCGACCCTTTTGATTTGAAAGATGAAGAGAAAGCTGACTTGATTTTCATAACTCATGAGCATTATGACCATTGCTCTCTTGCTGACATAAAAAAGATTGCGAAAGATGACACTCTTGTGATAATAACTGAAGACTGCATAGCAAAGCTTCGCGACTTCAAAACTTTTCCTGTGTTGCCTGGAAAAAGCTATGAAGCCAAAGGAATAAAATTCTCAACAGTTCCTGCTTACAATCTATCAAAAGCTTTCCACACTAGAGCGAGCAATTGGGTTGGCTACGTGATTGAAGTTGAAGGGATAAAAATTTACCATGCTGGCGACACAGACTTTGTGCCTGAGATGAAAGAGCTGAAAGGAATAGACATAGCTTTGATGCCAGTAGGGGGAACTTATACCATGAACGCGGAAGAAGCAGCCAAAGCTGTAAATTCTTTTAAGCCAAAAATTGCAGTTCCAATGCATTTTGGTAAGATTGTTGGAAGCGAAAGAGATGCTGAAAGGTTTAAAAATTTAGTTGAAGGAGCTGAAGTGAAGATTTTGGCTTGGATTGATTGAATTGAGAATTAAAACATTTATTTATCTTAAGTATTATTTTGCATATCTTTCACCTTTGCTGCATGATATCGCTTCTTTCAAAGGTTTCTAACCACGGGCACGAATAACTATTCAAAAAGTATTTATCTTTTACGATATAATTTACTCATATGTCAAGAGCTGGTAAATCAAGACAACTACCACTTGATAAGAAAATGAAGATAGCGAGAGAGGCAACAGAAAAAATAGTTAAAAAATATATAGACCGTCATCAGAAAAGAAGGAGAGAAGAAGTAGTTTATGGTACTGATATGCGGACTTACCATACGACTATGGTAATTGGCAATGTCCTAAAATATCTCAAAAAACGCAATTGGATGAAATTATATCCAATGCTTGAAAGGTATGCGATAGAGCTTCTTGATGATTTTTGCTATGGAAATGCCTTACATTCTCGCAGACCTATTTCTCGTCATCCTATTGGAGAGCTTCCTTCTTCTTTGCTTGACCTTCTAAAAGAGGAGCCATAAAAAGGGAATGTTGTAAGAGGGGCATAAGGTAGAATTTTAAATATATGAAAACAGAAATATTATAACAAGTTGAAGGAGATAAAAATGAACATAATTTACAGCCTAATAAAATGCTTCGAACGTGGAAGAAAAAATAGAGATAGGAGATATGTAGTCCGTCTAGAAGATTATCCCCCTGAACAGGCAATAGAGATCCTTAAAAAAGATCTTAGTAACCCAAATGTTGTACATACTTTTCTATCCAGAAAGTTCTGTAAAAGCCATACATCCTGCATTTAGAAAAATAATGTTTCCTCAGTACAAAGAAGCTAAGTGAAATTGGAAGAGTTAAAGAAAATATGTGGTAAATCTTTTGAAATTAGAAGATGAAGAACAAAACTTAATCATGAAATTAACTAATTTTCCATCAATTCCAGAAGAGTGTACAAAAGCAATAGAAATTTATCGGGAATACAAACGGCTTAAAAGAATTCTTGGAAAGCCTGAGCGTTATCCTTTGGACCCGGAAAAGACCATAGAAGATTTGTCTAGCGACAAGTTTTTTATGATTGAAGATATAGATAAGCTCAAAAATCCCTATTCAATTTGAATTTCTTAAAAATTTAGAGGGAGTTACAAATTGGTTGGTTTAAAAACAAACATAAAATATCGCTAGAAAATAAGCCATAATTTAAATTTAAAGCTTATATATTAGCGATAATTAAAATATTAGTATGGCAGTTCCCTCTTTAGAGGAAATAGGAGAATATAATCCTTGGATAAGTGGCGAGAATTTTGATGTGCCGAAATTTAAAAGAAATATCTATAGTAGAATTAAAGAAGAAATAGAAAAAAGGAAATTTGTAGTAGGCTTGCTAGGTATAAGGAGAATAGGCAAGACTGTGTTGATGAAACAAATAGGAAATGAAATTCAGGGTGAAAAATTTTTCTTCTCTTTTGATGAAGAAGCTTACCAAAATATAGAGTCTTTGAAATTTGTTATATCCCATTTTATTCGAATTGCAAAATCCAAGCCTTACATATTTTTGGACGAAATTGGAAGAATTAAAGGATGGGCCGGGGTAATAAAGAAATACCATGATTTGGGAAAAGCAAGTTTTGTCATCTCAAGTTCATCTTACTTGCATTTGACTAAAGGAAAGGAAAGTTTGGCAGGTAGACTTAAGGATTTTGTCTTAAGACCATGGAGTTTTGATGAGTACCTAAAACTAAAAGGAAAAAAAGTTGAAATTATTAAGGAAAGCAATATCGAAAGAGCTTACACATATTTCAAACATGAGCACGAAGCCGATGTGAAACAATTTCTCAAGAATGGGTCATTTCCAGAAATTGCTGATGAAAGTGATGATTCTGAAATTAAGAGGTATGTTAAAAATTCAACTGTGGAAAAATTAGTTTTTGAAGATTTACCAAAAGTTTTTCCGATCGAGCATGTGAATAAAGTTTACGACATTCTAATCAACATAGTGAAGAACAATGGTTCTATTCTCAACTACTCTAATCTTGGAAGTATTCTTCAATTGTCAAAAGATACAGTCAAAAGATATATTTTCTACTTAGAAAAGGCATTGATCATAAGTTCTGTAGCATTGTATGGAAGTTATACAAAGTCTTTAAGGAAGGGAAAGAAATTTTATTCAGCTTGCTCACCCATTGCATTTGCTTATCAAGAATATTATAACGAGCCAAGTCTTGTGGAAAATGTGGTTTTGAATAAGCTTCAAGAACATTTTGACGATATAAGATTTTATAGAGATAGTTTTAGAAGAGAAATTGATTTTGTGGTAAACAATGTGCCAATCGAAGTCAAATGGAAAAGTGATGTTTGTTTTGAAGATTTGAGAAATATCTTGTACTTTATGAGCAAACATAATTTGAAAAAAGGTATAGTTGTTGCAAGAAAATTCGATGTTTTGGAAAAAAATTCAAAGAAAATATATGTTTTGCCTTTAGATTTTTTCCTTCTTTTGGATTTGTCCTTTTATTTTGGATAAAAAGGATTACATTCTTTGATGCCTTCATTAAAATTTGTCAGAGAAACGAGATTTTAGTTTCTTTACACAGATGTTTCAGGCGACAAGTGAAATAATTTAAAAATATGAGATGAGAAAAATATAATGGTAAAGGAGGATTAAACATCATGCAAACGAGTGAAAAAGCTGAAGATTTTGTTGAAAAACTTACTAATGCCTTGTACAAACGTGAATTAAGAAGGGAGAAGGAGGCTAGAGAAAGATTAGAAAACGATTATAAATCTGGAAAGATACGAAAGGAGGTTTATCAGAAAATTAAAGACATAGGTGAACTTTGTGCAAAGTATGGTTTTCCTGGAGGAAAAATACCAAAAGAGGTTTATCAAAAAATTATGCATGAAAGCATCCTTTGTTCATACTGTGGTTTTCCTATTATTCCTACAACCTATGGCGAGACTGCAGAGACTTGTGATCGGGAGGAAGCCCTAATAATATGTCGTCATTGCCTAGAGGTTGAAATTTAGGATTAAAGGTTAAAAAGAATGCGTAAAGAGATTGAAAATTTTGCCCGTAAGGCACGTTTTTAGATTTTTAGTTTCTTGAATATTACTGCCTACATGGTTTTTATTAAATTATAAGAAAAGAAGGTAAAAATGGTATGAAAAATCACCAAAGAAGGTTTATAAATTTTTAATCTTATTTTTTCAACATTTTAAAAGAGAAGATTAATTATGTCAGAGCAAAAACAAAATACTGGTGAAAAATGTAGTTATCATCTATGCGAAAACAAAGGGAAACTATTCAAATGTAAATATTGTGGGAATTATTACTGCAAGAGACATATAAAACCAAAAATGGTATTGACATTAGATCAAGTTACTACAGCAAAAGAACCTATAAGGAGTTGGTTGGAAAAGGAATGGAGAAGAGAAGACGGTCATCCTGATTTTATTTACACACAACTTGCTTGGCAAAAACTGAAAGCAAAAGAAAAAAATGCAAGAGAAAAAATGTGGGAAGCTTTGGATAGATTGAAAGAAACTCCAAAAGTTCCGCCAGCACCAGTTAGTTCAGAGCTACCAAACACCATAAAGAAGATGTTCAAACCACCGCAACTTAAAAAAGATGAAGAACCTTCAACTCCTTTGGTTTCTGAAGCTAATGAAAGAAAAATTCCTTTATTGATTAGAAGGATATGGTATGAAATTGGAATTTCATTTTATTCTTTTGTTAAATATATGATGATTGTTTTAATCTTACTAACTTTGTTGAATGTGTTGCTAATTGGAAAATTTGGTTTACTTCCCTTACTATTAAGGTCTTTTGGAATTGTTCTCCTCGGTTATCTTATTTTCTTCTTTTACAGGAAAACAAGACACATTATACCTGGTCTTGCTACCATAAGTGATGTCGTTGAAAAGATGCTTAGCAAGGTGCCGATTGCCGAGCTTGGAGATTATACCAGGCTGACGCAGCATATGACTTCCTTAGCAGAAAAACTATTATCTAGAAGAATGTTCAGGGATGAACATGAGCTTGCACGCTCTGTAGCAGAAAGATTGTGTACAGGATACAAGTCTCATAGTGCCGCGATCTCTATGACAGACGCTAAGGAATTGGGTCTCAGACTCTCAGAGGTATCACGTGATGTTCAAGATATTGTTTGGAACATACACAAGCTTTGGGTGAACACTATCATAGAGTATGAGAACAGCATTCCTGAAGAAACATTAGTTGAAGCTCTTAACTTAAATGTTGGAAAAGGAATTGTTTTTTGCAGTAAGCCCAAAGAGGGCAAGGAAGATCAAGCTTGAGAGAAAAACCGAATTGATGTGGCAAGGAATAGAAAAATTAATGAATAGCCTTTAATTTTTCATAAAAAACTGTTTTACATGTTAGAGCAACGCCTGAGCTAATCATTCAGTTATGTATCCTTCTTCTATAAGCAGCTTTCTACAATTCTTGCATAAAGATTTTAGCCACTTCATGAGTAGTTTTCTTTCTTGTTCCGCGGATTTTATCTCTTCGCTGAATATTCTGTCGAACTTCTTCCTACATTCGTCACAAACCAAGTCATACTCTGGTGTACACATTTCACTCTAATTGGAAAAAAAGCATATTTTTATGTTTTTGTCGTCGAAAAAGACAACATGTTGCATAAAGCATCACAAGAGCCCTGTGAAAACAATAGTTTTCTCTTAAAGCGTTACTCATATTTCTTCTTATGACTTACTTATAATGATTCTATTGGATGAATTTCTCAACTTGTTTTTATTCGGCTCGCTCATTCTCCTCTTCCCTCTTCGAGGTCGCTTCGCTAAGAGTAGATGGCTCGCCTCACGTAATTAGCACCAGAAAGGAGGTGGTTTGGATGATGGTGCTGAATGCTAAGGAGGAAAGGGTTTTAAGGCATTTGGAAGAGTTAGGGCTCTCCCTTTACGAGGGCAAGGCTTATTTTAGCTGCCTAGTGCTTGGGAGAGCTAAGGTTAGGGAAATAGCTAGGTACAGCTCTGTGCCTCAGTCCAAGATATACTATGTGTTAGAAAGACTGGAGGAGAAAGGTTTGATTGAAATAGAAGAAGAGAGACCTAAGCACGTTAAAGCTATTCCAGTAAAAGAATTAGCTTACAGGATGGTTGAACGCAGGAAAAAGCAGATTGAGAACATAAGGATAGCGGAGAAAGAGCTTGAGGAAATAGTAGAAACAATAAGCCCAATAATAAGGGAGAACAACAGCAAATACATAAGGCTGTTCAAGCCTAGATATAGGATGTATAAAATTTCTGTCTGAATAATTAGAAATTCAACCTCCAATTTTCGTGCTTTCCATTCCGAATAAGCCCTTTTTCTTCAAGCTGTGGTAATACTTTTGACAACCAATTTTGACAGGCGCGCGCGCTCTTATTTGTTTGAGATGCCAATATTTTTGCTATTTCATTTTTTGATAATCCTTCTGGATTTTCAAATAACAGATTTAGAACCTCATATTCGATCGAGTCTATATAGTCAGTTATTAACTTCTTCTTCTTTTCTCCTTTCACCATATTTCTGACAATTTTTTCTAGTAGCATAGTAACCCAAATTTCAACTTTATAGTAAGTAAGATTTTTGAATAATTCATCACATGTACCATCAAAGGGAATATAAACGGTCATTTCTTTCAATTGCTTCTTTATCTCTTGTAGCTTAGCTTTCTCATCCAGCACATAGTGAAGAAGGAAGTCTTTAACAATAATATCAAGATCTATAGTCACATGTCCTCCTTCTTTCAAATATTTCCATTTTTTACAAAATTTCCTTGCATAGGATGAAGCCCTATTGTGATAATGTATGCGCTTTTGTGAATCACTTTTTTGAGATTTTGTTACTAGCAATTTCCTAGCCATAGAGATGACAAGGCGAGAAAGTTCAACAAAATCCTTAACTATAATAAAGATTTCAGAATAAAAGTCAGGCGTTGTTATTAAATATTGGAACTCTTTCTCTTTCATAATTTTTTGTACATTTTTTAATTTGAAGTATAGTATTCCAATATGCTCAATTACTGGGTCTTTTTTATCCTGCACATTTATCCTACTCTTAAGTTTTTTTAATACAGGTTTAAGATGAAACCAAACTATTTCTTTTAACGTACTCGAACTACGTAGATGAGTAAGAAAAGTCACTTGGATGGAATTAAGGTGAAGATAATATCTTGCTTTCTCTACTATTTTTTGATCTACTCTCACATATTTCTTCCAATTGGGTGCCAACTTTACAAACAAAAACTTATCTTTTTCAAATCTCCATTCAAAAACTTCTGGATGAGAAACTATAATTTGCTTAAGAATCTTTACGTCTTTGGTCAATGGGCGTAGTCCATGACTATCTGGCTTCATGCTAAACAATTTAGTTAGTCTCTCAGTAAAGTCGAATATCAAATTGACCATGATTTTTTCAATCCGCATATATGCAACTTCTTCTCCAGCAGGAGATAGAACACTTGCAATAGTATTTAATATCTTCTGTTCTGTTTTAAAAACCGTATTCAATATCTGGAAGATTTTGAAAAAGAAATAGGAGATAGTATATACTAAAATCTTTCTGAGCAATTTTAAAAGAAAATCAATAATCAGTTGGTCAGCTTCTCTTAGTTTCCATACGTGGGCCTCGCTCCCTTCCTTCATTCTTCCTTTTTTTCCTTTTTACCTTTCTACCTTCTAGTATTTAAACCTTTTTAACGTTTATATATTAGGGGAGGGATCCGTATTCAGATACGGAAAATGTCCACAATATGGATTTCAGGCCGAAATTACGTAACTTCTTTAGATAAAGATTTTGCAGAGATGATTAAGCGGGAATATAACCTCCGAATCGACAAAGTAAGAATAGATGACAAGATCATAATAACGCCACCATTTGACCCTTATAGAAAAAGGAAAACAGAGATCCTGTTAGGTACTAATAGCTGGGCAGAGCTTAAGACAAAGGTTGTAAATGCCTATTTGAATGGCTATGATATTGTAGATATACAATCCAAATCTCCCTTGTCAAAAGAATTGATAAACTTAACTCAGGAAGCGGTACCAGGTACGGAAATACTACTGACGCCAGACCGCCTTCGTTATAGGATTGAGTTCAGTGGAGAGTATGAATTGTCAGTAAAAGAAAGCCTCCGATTTCTTACAGATTTGTTCAAGAAATTTCACGAAACTGTGGCACATGCTTTGGGAGATTTTCCAGATACCACTAACCTTGCACAATCCTATCTAGAGGTATGTAATTATGAAAAAGAAACCGATAATGTGTTGTATGGTTTAAAACGTCAACTCAAAAAAGCGATGAGTTACGCAGGATTGTATGAAAAGATGGGTCTACAAAGTGACAAAGACATTATTGAGCTTCATGGTATTTTAACGTATTACGAAAGATTGGGCGACTTACATCGTGAAATAATAGAGAGAGAAATAAAGATCTCAGAAAAAAATAAAAACGGGCTGTCCAGTCTAAAACCTTTCTTAACGTATTATGAGCATGCATATGAAGTTATTCAAATTTCTGAGGGAGCTATAACTGATCCGAATAAGGGTTTGGAAATAATAGAAGGAAAACTCTCTAAACCAAAGTGGTCTTCATACAAAGGAGGTATTCTGTTAAAAAGCAAAGAGGCTATGAAGAGGTTTATAGAAGAGGTGGCGCGCGCGCACTATTCACAGAATAATCCTGCGCTTATTCGTGATCTTGTGATTCTTGAAGGAAAATTAAGGGCAATCCCAGATATATGCTCTAATATCTGTGAATTAGCTCACAATGTGGGAACAAGATTTTCAGTGGAACCAACACACTCAAAGCCTTTTCTGAAACACGAAAAAGAAAAGATAAACGACATGATAATGACCGAATAATTTAGCAGGTCAATTACAAACAAGCTGAAGGCATGTACGTGCTTTAAACACTTGCAGAGATACAAACTTTAAAGCAATCTGAGACATGCGTTATCATTTTGTGATTTTCTAAAGAATCGAATCTGCAAACTAGTTTGCAAGGCTTTCAATTAAAAATGAATAAAAATCAGCATTTGAGTAAGAGAGATGAGCCCTTTGAAGAATATACAAAAAATCTTTAAGACGGTATGGAGGCCAGCAAATTCAATCGACATACTCACTACAGATGAACAAGTTGTCGAAAACCTTATGTGGTTTCTCCTTCTCAAAGCTGTGAAGGAGGGAAGAAGAGATCTACTCAAAGCTTTGACCGAAATCTTTTCCATCTTTGAAGACTCGCTTGGCTATAAGATTTTGAATGCGTTCTTAAAGCACGGCCCGATGAATAAGAGTAAGCTATGTGAGATCTTTGGTATTGGACATTATGGGCTTTCACGCGGGCCTTTAAAACGGGTTTTTGACAGATTACTTGAAAAAGGGATTATAATAGATTTAACTCCTCAGCGTGAAAGGGGCAAGCTGTATGGTATAGCCCCAAGGTACGAGCCCCTCCTGAAGCTTTTATTGGTAGGCTCATAGTTTTGATTTTACGTGCAATTTTTCATCTTTAGAACCTTAATTCTGAGCAGATTGTGCGTTTTCTGCAACAAAAGGAAATGAAGTTGTGCGTTATGGCTTATACCGTGATGCCGGATGAGCGATTGGAATATGCAGGAGGAAGCTATCGAGTAGTAGGTGAAGTGTAAAGCTTAAAAGCACAAGGAGAGAGAAATATAATGGTAAAGGAGGATTAAACATCATGCAAACGAGTGAAAAAGCTGAAGATTTTGTTGAAAAACTTACTAATGCCTTGTACAAACGTGAGTTAAAAATGGAGAGGGAAGCTAGCGAAAGATTAGAAAACGATTATAAATCTGGAAAGATACCAAAAGAGGTTTATCAGAAAATTATGCATGAAGGCATTCCTTGTGCAGAGTGCGGTTTTCCTGTTACTCCTACAGCCTACGGCGAGTCTGTAGAGACTTATCATTCGGAAAAAGCCCTTAAAATAATATGTCGTCATTGCCTAGATCCTGTTGAGTGGTAATTTAGAACAGTAAAATGTCTTTGAACGAGTTGCTTTCTTCCTTAAGAGATATCGCTTTTCATGCTCTTCCAGATTCCGAGTTGTATGGATGTGCTTTAGCGGTAAA
>Ga0078972_1009844_pt1 | contig 18453 bp, 8 predicted proteins | sample YelNatPaOPGAMG01_FD_67568 | JGI IMG/M metagenome (GOLD analysis project Ga0078972, IMG submission 67568) | Hot spring thermophilic microbial communities from Obsidian Pool, Yellowstone National Park, USA - OP-RAMG-01 (SPADES assembly) (version 2) | ecosystem: Environmental > Aquatic > Thermal... | reverse complement strand
CCGCGGTAGAGGCCGACCGCCGCGCCCACTTGGCGATCGGGGTAGGCCTCGTGGGGGCCGCGGCCATACCAGGTGAAGGTGCCGTAGCGGCCCGCGACGACCATCTGCAGGCCCACGCGCGGCAGCGGCGGCAGCTCGCCCCGCGGCGTGAGCGCCGCGTCGAGCAGCACATCGCCCGAGCCCAGGAAGGTGTAGCTCATTGTCACGTCAAAGCCAGCCCTGCGCCCCGGCGCCCCGAGCTGCGAGCGCACATCCACGCGCACCGCCTGCGGGCTCAGGCGGGCCACCTCCACACCCTGCACCCGTTCGCGCAGCCGGTCGAGCCCGGCCTCGCGCCAGCGTACGGCCAGGTGCTCTTCTCCCGAAGCGTTCAGGTCGTTGTCGGTCGGCGCCCGCCACAGGTTCACGCGCGGCCCGTCCTTGACGAGCGGCCGGCCGCCCAGCTCCCAACGGGCAATCCGGCCCCGGTGCAGGTCGAACCAAAGCGCCCAGTCGCCGCCACGAAGCACGAGCTGGCCGCCCTCCTCCTCCATCTGCAGGGCCGGCAGGCCAGCCACCGCTACGGCCGGCCGCGGCGCACGGAAGGGCAGCTCGAGCTGCGCCCACGCCACCACGTGCCCCGCGTCGGCCCATGACGTGCACTGGGCCAGGGCAAAGCTCAGCTCCAGCCGGTACTCCACCCCCGGCTCGGGCACCGGCGCCTCGAAGGGCACGCGCACTCGCGCCCGCTGGCCGGGCCTGACCTCGGGCAGCGGCAGCGTGCCCTGCTGAAGGGCGCAGCCATCGCCGGTGAGCGCCCAGGCCAGCGCCAGGTGGCTGAGGTCCGAGAAATCATAGCAGTTCTCCAGCTCCACCAGGCCCTCGGCCAGGTCCACCGGGTGCACGCGCACCGGCTCCAGCACCTTCTTGTACTCCCACAGGCAGGGGTGAGGCGTACGGTCGGGCCAGACCATGCCGTTGATGCAGAAATCGCCGTCGTGCCGCGCCTCGCCGAAATCGCCGCCGTAGGCGTACCATTCGCGCCCGTCGGCCGTGCGCTGGCGGATGCCCTGGTCGACCCAATCCCACACAAAGCCGCCGATGCAGCGTGGGTGGGCTTCGACGACCTCCCAGTACTCTTTCAGGCTCCCCGGCGAGTTGCCCATGGCGTGGGCGAACTCGCACATGACGAGCGGGCGCGTCTCCTTTGGGTCCTCCGCCAGCTCGATCAGGTACTTGCGTTTGCGGTCGCCGTCGTCTTCGGCAAAGGGAGGCGCCAATCGCGGGTACATGACACTGACCATATCGACGATGGGCGCATCGAACGCCCCTTCGTAGTGGATCGGCCGGGTCGCGTCGTGGGCGCGGACCCAGGCGGCCATGGCGTCGTGGTTGGGCCCATAGCCCGACTCGTTGCCCAGCGACCAGATGATGACCGACGGGTGGTTCTTGTCGCGCTCCACCATGCGCGCCACCCGGTCGACGAACGCCGGCTGCCAGTTGGGATCGTTGGCCGGCTCGCCAAACAGGCCGTGGGTCTCCAGGTTCGCCTCGTCGATCAGGTAGAGGCCGTAGCGGTCGCAGAGGTCGTACCAGCGGGGGTCGTTGGGATAGTGCGAGGTGCGCACGGCGTTGATGTTGAATTGCTTCATCAGCCGGATATCCTGCACCATCGACTCCGGGGTGACGGCGTGACCACGCTCGGGGTCGTGCTCGTGGCGGTTGACCCCCCGCAGTCGCACGGGCGCGCCGTTGAGCCACAGCCGCCCCTCGCGGATCTCGACCTTGCGGAAGCCGACGTGGCAACGCTCCACCTCCAGCAACTGCCCCTCGGGGCCGCGCAGGCTGAGCAGCAATGTGTACAGGTAGGGGTCCTCGGCCGACCATTTGCGCGGGCCGGCCACGGGCGCCGCCATCCCCACCGCTGCCTCAGCCTCGCCCTCGGGCACCACGGCCGAGATGGGGGCCACCCACAGGGGCCGGCGCTCGCCGTCGTAGAGCATGGCCTCCACGCGGTAGCCTGCGGCCAGGCGGCCGGCATAGTCGCGCACCCGGGCCGTCACCTTGAGCGCTGCATCGCGATAAGCCGCATCCAGGTCGGTCACAATGGCGAAATCGCGCAGGTGCACCGGCGGTGTCGCCATCAGGTACACGTCGCGGAAGATGCCCGAGAGCCGCCAATAGTCCTGGTCCTCCAACCACGTGCCATCCGACCAGCGGTAGACGCGAACGGCCAGCAGGTTGTCGCCAGCCCGCAGGTAGGGTGTGATGTTGAACTCGGCGGGCAGGCGCGAATCCTGGCTGTACCCCACCTCATGGCCGTTCACCCACACATGGCAGGCCGAATCCACGCCGTCCAAGACCAGGAACACCTGCCGCCCTCCCCACCCCGCCGGCACTTGAAAGCGGGTGCGGTATGACCCGGTGGGGTTAACCTCATGGGGCACGCGCGGGTACTGCTCCACATCGATGGGATACTCCATGTTGAGGTAGATCGGGCGGTCGTAGCCCTGCAGTTGCCAATTGCCGGGGACGGCGATGTCGTCCCAGCCCGAGTCATCCAGGTCGGGCCGGGGCAGCTCGGCCGGAGCCGCAGCGGGGTTGGCAGCATAGCGGAACTTCCAGGTCCCGTTCAGCAGCCGGATGTAGGGCGAGGGGCCGCCTTCCAGGGCGCTCTGGGCATCGGCATAGGGCACGAGGGTGGCGTGGCCCGGCTCTTTGTTGCGGCCAAAGACCGCCGGGTCGTCCCACTCAGGCAGAGGGGCGTCATAGGGCATCGAGAGCCTCCATGGAAAAGCCTGACTGCGTCGTCGATATGATGTATAATGGGCATACCGCACAATAGTACTGCAATTTGCCCAAGTACGCCAATTCCAGTTTGAGACCGTCGCGACGCGCAATGCCCGCGGAGCGGCCCCACCTTTGGGAGGAGTGCCCATGCCCGACGCCTACGAAGCGATGCTGCACGACCTGATCGACCACTTTGGCCGCTGGTTCAGCGACCCGGCGGCGCTGCAGGCCGCACGCATGAGCCACGACCTTCGCCCCTACACCACCCTCTTCTCGCCCATCCAGGTGAACCGGCTGACCCTCAAGAACCGCATCGTGATGGGCCCGATGGGCAATATCTCGGTGGCCGAAGAGACCGGCCGGCCGTCGAACCGCATGATCCGCTATTTCGCCGAACGTGCTCGGGGCGGCGCAGGCCTCATCACCTCGGGGCTGATCCCCGTCAGCCCTGAGGTCGACCCGGCCGTCACCGAGCCTGGCGACCGCAGCTACTTTCCGCGCATCGATCGTTCGCGAACGCTCTTCTCCGGCTGGCGCGACCTGGCCGAGGCCGTCCATGCCTACGGCGCCCGCTTCTTCATCCAGCTCACGCCAGGCCTGGGCCGCGTCGGCTCGCCCGAGTGCCTGACCAAGAAGCGCCGCCTGCCTATCTCTGCCTCGTGGAACCCCAACTTTTACATGCCCAGCGTGCCTTGCCGGCCGCTGACCGACGGTGAATGCCGCAAGATCATCCGCGCCGCAGGCCAGGCCGCAGCCGATGCCAAGGCGCTACTGATCGATGGCGTCTACCTGCATGGGCACGAGGGCTACCTGCTGGAGCAGATGGCGAACCGCGCCTTCAATCGGCGCCGCATCGGCCGCTATCGCGACTGGCAGGCCTTTGGGCTCGACCTGGTCCGCGAGATCCGCAACCGCGTGGGCGAGGGCTACCCAATCATGTACCGCATCGACCTCTCCCTCGCCCTGCAGGCGACCTACGGCCCCCGTATGGCGACGGTCAAGCCGCTCAGCACCTTCCGCAGCGAGCGCACCGTGGGCGAGACCCTCGAGTATATGGCCAACCTGGTGCGGGCCGGGGTGGACCTCTTTGACGTGGACCTGGGCTGCTACGATAACTGGTGGCTGCCCCACCCTCCCAGCCCCATGCCGCCGGGCTGCTACCTGGCTGTGGCCCAGTTGGCCAAGGCCTACCTGGCCGAGCAGGGGATCCGCTCCAATGCAGGGCTCCAGGTGCCGGTGGTCGCCGTCGGCAAACTTGGCTACCCCGATCTGGCGGAACGTGCACTGCGCGACGGCCTCTGCGACATGGTCATGCTGGCGCGGCCCCTGCTGGCCGACCCGGAGTGGCCCAACAAGGCCTACGCCGGCCGGGTCGACGAGATCGTGCCCTGCATCGGCGATCAGGAGGGCTGCCTGAACGAGTTCCTCGAGGGCGGCCATGTGCAGTGCGCCGTCAACCCCCGCACCGGGCTCGAGGATGTCCTGGACGCTGCCCTACCGCCCGCCCCACACCCCCTGCGCGTCGCCGTGGTGGGCGCCGGGCCGGCAGGCGTCATGTGTGCCTGCACGGCCGCACAGCGCGGCCACCAGGTGACCCTCTACGAGCGCAACCCGCGGGCGGGGGGCGCACTGCTGGCCGGCTCGGTGCCGCGCATCAAGTACGAGGCAGCCAATTACGTCGAGTATCTCAACGGCCTCCTGGCGCGCACCGCCCAGGCCAGCCCTCTCAATGTGCAGATGGGCACGGAGGCCACGCCCGACCTCCTGCAACAGGGCCGCTACGACGCCATCGTCACCTGCACCGGGGCCGTGCCCCTGGTCCCACCGGTAGAAGGGGTGGACCTGCCCCAGGTTGTGCAGGCGGTGGACCTTCTGCGCAACCCGGCCCGGGCAGCCGGCGCAAGGCGCGTGGTCGTGGTGGGCGGAGGGGCCGTCGGCTGCGAGACGGCCCACTTCCTGGCCTATGAGCTGGGCCTGGAGGTGACGGTGATCGAGATGCTGCCCGCCTTCATGAAGGGCGTCTGCACAGCCAATCGAGGGTACCTGATCCACTACCTGGAGGCGAAGGGCGTCAGGCTCCTCAATTGCACCCGCCTGGCTCGTATCGGCCAGGGCTCGGTCGCGGTCGTGCGCAACGTCTCCCCCACCGTGCCCGACCCCTATGTGACCTGGGCGCCGTTGCTGCCGGAGAATGTCAGGAACCCGCTGGCGCGGCCGCTGCGGCTGGTGGAGCAGCCATTGGAGTTGCCGGCCGACCTGGTGGTGCTCGCCACCGGCATGCGACCCGATGGCCGCCTCTACCAGGCCTGCCTGCGCCAGCATGTGGCCGAGCGCCTCTACAACATCGGCGACTCCTTCTCTGCCGGGCGGGTCTTTGAGGCGGTAAAGGCGGGCTACACTGTAGGGAGATCACTGTAGAGGAAAGGAGCAGATGGCGGGAGTGGATGGGAGTCGAACCCACCGGAGACGCCTCTGCAGCGCCTCCCAGACGGTTTTGAAGACCGCGGAGCCCACCAGGACTCAACCACCCCCGCGACGGATCAAGGATACTCCAATCCGGCCCCTTCGTCAAATGCAAGACCGGAATACTTGACCGTAACCAAGGCACCCGCGCACGGGCACGCCACCCGCATCGGCTGCCAAGCCCCACGGTGTCACCCTGAGTATCCCAGGGTGCCCGGAGCCCTGTGCCAGGCGGCGCCACTCTCAGCCCGGAGCGTCAGGCAACGCGCCGCTTATGAGCACAGTCCCTTTCAGCTCCGGGCCTGCGCTTGCGACCAGGGGCGGCAGCCGGGTGTTGAGCTCCGCCCGCTCCCGGCCCAGCCCCTGGGTGGGGGGTTTGGCACCGGATGGCCGCGGAGCGTGTAGCCCGGCCCCTGGTCCGGAGACGACCCAAGTTCCTCAACAGCCGCTCTGCAGGCGCCACATCAGGGCAGGGCTCGCGTGGCGAAGGGGCCACTTCGCTGGTAGGACGCGCGGCGCCGTTGGCCCTCCAATGCGGATCGGCTCGATGCCCCCGGGGTGACAATGTAAAGCCTCCATTTCCCCGTGGCACAGCCCTTGCGGGGTGCCTCATAGCCCATGAAACCACAAGGTTCAAGGAAGGGGGTCCTATGGCCCAGGTTCAGTTCGTCCTCACCTCCGGAGCCGAGATCGAAGGTGTGATCCAGGGCGACCCGGGGCACGTGGCCACCCAGATCTCTGAGGCCATGACCGGCTCGCGGCCCGTCATCGTCTACGGCATGCCCGAGCTCGAGGTCAGCTCCATCAATATCATCAACCCCCTGGCCATCGCAGCCGCCCGGGTGATCGAGGAAGAGGCCATCCCGGCCCGCTGATCGGCACTCCGCCCCCGCTGCGCCCTTCAGGGGCCGGCAGGCAGGCCTGTTCCCTCGTCCCCACGGGGGAAAGGGGCCAGAGCTTGCCCGGAGCAGGGCGAAGGGGTGAGCGGGGATTTTGCGGCATGGCGGGCCTTTGCACGGGCAGGAGAGGGCTCGCTGGGGGTGCCCGACTGGCCGCTCGTGCCACATCTCAGCCTCACCCCCGCCCTCTCCCTTCGAGGGAGAGGGAGAGTTGTCGCCCCGTCCGCGCCTGAGCGCTGCGCCCTGGGCTGCGCAAGCGGCCTGGCAGCCCGCGGATCCGGAGTCCCGGACTTGTTCGGGTCGCGTTGCGGGATGGCGCATAACACGATGTCTGGCGCCAGGTCGTAGGATGACCCCAACACGTTGGGGAGTCCGAGATTGGGCTTGCCCCCAAGGCGAGCTACACCCGGCCGCCGGCCCACTTGCCAATCCTCTTCCCCTGTGCTACACTCGATCGCGCTCGACCGCAGGCAGTATGCAAGTGAGCAGGAGCCTTGCCTTGACGTGGGTGAACGCCCTCCAGCGCCTTCTGGCACGCGGCAGGCTGTGGTACGCGCTGGCCGCTCTGATCGCATGCCTGGCCGTTGGCACGGTCGCAGGCGCCGCCATCGCCTTCCTGACGCCCGTCTACGCCGTCGCACTGGCCGTGGCTGTGACCGCGGGCCTTTTTATGTTGCGCAGCCGCCAATTCACGCTGGCCGTGATCGTGGGCATCATCTGCCTGCTGCCCTTTGCCAGCGTGCCGCTGAACGTGGGCTTTTCGCCCACGTTCCTGAACCTGGCGCTGGGCGTGTTCTTCCTGGTGTGGGTGGTTCGTGTAGCCACCGGCCAGCAGGAGCGGTGGGTGTCATCGCCGGTTTCGCCGGCCGTGGCCATCTTTCTGATCCTGACCTTCGCCACCTTTGTCGCCGGCCTGGGCCACGCCAGCCTCACACCCACATCGTTGCGCAAGTTCGCCGAGATCCCCCTGGGCATCGCCCTCTTCTTCGGTGTGCTCAACAACGTCCGCACCAGGCACGACCTGGAGCAGGTCACGCTATGGCTGATCCTCGGCGGCACGGCAGCGGCGGCCATCGGCATCTTCCTCTACGTCATCCCCCAGCCGCTGGCCATCCGCCTGCTCTCAGCGCTTTCCAGGCTGCGCTACCCGTCTGGCCCCGACGTCTTGCGCTTCATCGAAGACAATCCCGACCTGCCCATGCGCGCCATCTCCACCTCTGTGGATCCCAACGTGCTGGGCGCCCTGATGGTGCTGACCATGGGCCTTGCGGCGCCGCACCTGGCGGCAGCCAAGCCCTTTATCGCCCGCAAGTGGCTGGTGCTGTGCATGGCCGTCTCCGGCGCCTGCCTGCTCCTCACCTACTCGCGCGGTTCCATGGCGGGCCTGGTCGCCGGCCTGGCGTTGCTGGGGCTCGTCGGCCGCTACCGCCGCTGGCTGCTCATCGTCCTCGTCGCAGGCGCCCTGCTGCTGCTCTTGCCGCAGACCCAGGCCTACGTGGCCCACTTTGTTGAGGGGGTACAGGGGCAGGACCTGGCCACCCAGATGCGCTTTGGCGAGTACAAGGATGCCCTCACGCTCATCCAGCGTTACCCCTGGCTCGGCGTCGGCTTTGTCGACACGCCCGACATCGACCTCTACCTGGGGGTATCCAATCTGTACCTGCTGATCAGCGAGGAGATGGGCCTGGTGGGCCTGGTCGCATTTCTGGCATCGGTCGCGGCGTTCCTGTCCACCCTCCTCGTCGCCTGGCGGCGCGACCGGGCCAGCGGCGCCCTCGCGCCCTGGCTCCTTGGCCCGGCTGTGGCCATCCTCGGAGGGTTGGTGAGCGGCGTCTTTGACCATACCCTCTTCAGCTACTCCCACGCGCTCACCCTCTTCTGGCTCATCGTCGGCCTCGGCGCTGCCGCCGCCCATCTGGCCAGCGAGCCCCTCCCCAGCAGGTCCCTCGCGCCCTGACCGCCTGCCCTCGTGGCACCACGCCTTGCTGCGAGATCGGCCGGCGCGCTTCCCGTGGGACCAGCTTCGGCATGCAACCCGTACAGAGGGCAGACTGCGATCACCAATCCAGGGCCTCTGCCAAGTCGGCGTTATGTCTGGCCGGGACCCTTCGCAGGCCGGCAGGCGCCACGTTGGAAAGCTCGGAGAGCCTGCTCCAGACAGACATCGGCCGTTGCCAGAGCAGCGACCGGGCTACACGCTCCGCTGCCACCCGATGCGAAACCGTTTCGGGGGTTTCCGGCTGCCACCCCTGGCCGCAAGTCTCGTCACCTGCCCCAGGGCTGCGCGAGCCCTGGGATACTCAGGGTGACATAGGCGGAACTCTGAAAGAGCCCTGCCGCCCAACCACGCCCTCATTGCGACAAGAGCACGAACGCGGTATAATGTGGCTGCGTCGCTCGCCGGTCTTTTCAGCCCACCAAGGAGGAAGGCATGGAGGTCAAGGCTCGCCAGCTCAAGCGCGTGGATCTCGTCGAGGTGTCTGGCCGCATCGATAGCGCAACTGCGCCCCAGTTGGAAGCCACCCTGCAAGCGATCATGGGGCAGGACCGCTTTCGCATCGTCGTCGACATGCAGGGGGTCGAGTATCTGAGCAGCGCCGGCCTGCGCGTTTTGGTGGCGGCGCTGAAGCAGGCCAGACGCTGGAACCGCGGCGATATCCGCCTGGCCAATGTGCCTCCGCGCATCCAGGGCGTCCTCCAGTTGGCCGGCCTCGATGCTCTCTTTCATAGCTTCGACAGCGCCGTCGATGCCGTGGGGAGCTTCTAGAGGCCGCGGGCGACCGGCGGCCAGCCACAAGCCGAAAGAGCAGCAATGCCCGACCGCTTTGAGATGACCGTGCCCAGCGACCTGGCGAACCTGGCACGCATCGCCGAGTTTGTGACCGATGCCGCCCTGCGCCTGGGCCTGACCGAGCAGCAGGCCTTCGAGGTGCAGATGGCCACCGACGAAGCCTGTGCCAACATCGTGGAGCACGCCTACGGCTTGGGGGTGCCCGGCAGCATCGGAGTGGCCTGCGAGATGGAGGGGGATGACCTGGTCGTCACCATCCGCGATCGTGGCCGCCCTTTCAACGCCAACCAGGTCCCCACGCCCGATGTGACCGGCCCGCTTGAGGATCGCCGCATCGGCGGCCTCGGCCTCTACTTTATGCGCAAGCTGATGGACCGCGTCGTGTTCCACCACGACGCGCAAGGGGGCAACGAGCTCAGGATGTACAAGAGGAGGTCACCTTGAGCGAGTTTGCCATCCACCAGGGCAGCGGGGCTGCCGTCGTTGAGGTGAACGGGAGGCTGGACGCGCTGGCCGCGCCCCAGTTCGACGGGGCGTTGCAGGCTGCGCTGCAGGCCGGGCAAGGCCGCGTGGTGGTCGACCTGGCCGGGGTGGGGTATCTCTCCAGCAGTTGCCTGCGCATCCTCCTGCTGGGCACGCGGCGGGCACGGGAGCTCGCCGGCGACCTCAAGCTCTGCTGCCTGGCGCCGCGGGTGCGTCAGGTGCTCGCCCTGGCCGGCTTTGACCTCGTCTTTGAGCTGTGGGAGACGCGGTCGCAGGCCCTGGCCGCCTTCGCGCCCCGCGACGGGTCCGAGCGTGTATGCACCCGCGCGTGACCGGCCGGCCTTCCGCAGCAGCCATCTACGAGGGGGCGATTGCATTCCTCGGCTGGGGGCTGCTCCTCTACCGGGCGCTCACCCTTCCGCAGCACGTCGATGTGACGGCGACGCTTCTTTTCCTGCTCCTGGCCGTTGCGCTCAAGCGCGAAGGCTTTCGCGTGGCCCCTCTCGTGACCCACAGCCTGACAGGGGTGGCCGTCGTGGCCGCGGTGATCGCCCTGGGGCCTGTGGGCGGGGCCTGGGTCGCCGCGCTCTCGGGCCTGCTCTTCCTGGCCGCGCGCCTTCCCGGTCCCAGGCGCCCTGCAGGGCCGGCCCGTTGGAGGCTGGCCCTCTTCGGCGGCGGCCTCAACGCCCTCGGCGCGTTGGGTGGCAGTGGCATCTATGCCGCCCTGGGCGGTCCCTTGGCGCCCACATCTTTGACCTGGCCCAGCGCCCTACCCCTGGCGGGCCTGGCCCTGGCCTGGTTTCTGACGGACCATTGCGGCTGGAGCGCCCATGTGGCCCTCGATGAGGGCACCCCATCGGTAAGCCGGTTCCTGCGCACCATCTACCGTCAATCGATCCTCGTCGAGCTCTTGCCCCTGCCCTTGGGGGCAGTCGTCGCCATTGCCTACGCCGCAGGGCTGCCTGCCTTTCTGCTGCTCGGCGCCTTCCTCGTCGCCGTCGGCGCTGTGCTGCAGCGCCTCAACCGGACCCTCGATCGCGCCCACCAGCAGGTGGCCGGGCTCACCGCCGTCGCCGCCTTCAGCCGTGCCCTCCTGGCAGCCAGGCTCGATGTGGCAGCGCTGTGCCGGCTGCTCCACAGCCATGCTGCCCGCGTCGTCGATGCCAGCAGCTCCTGGCTGGGCCTCTACGACCCGCAGCGCGGAGGGGCCAGCACCGTCCTCGTCACCGGCCAAGTGGCCCTGCCCGAGGACGTCTGGCCCTGGCTGCAGAAGCAACGTTCGCCCCTCCTGGTACGCGACACGGAGCATGAGGGCCTCCCCTTCGCAACCTCGGCGCCGCGCGTCGGTTTCCGGGCGGCCCTCTTCGTTCCCCTGCAGACGGCGGAGGCCCTGCTCGGCCTCCTCGCCATCCAGAGCCCTGAGCCGAACGCCTACAGCGACGACGATCTGCACACCCTTGTGGCCTTTGCCAACCTGACCGCCATGGCCATCCAGAACGCCCGCTCGCTCGAGGCCGAGCAACGGCGGGCACGGCAGCTCGCCACCGTCGGCGAGGTCTCGCGTCGCGTGGCGGCCATCGTCGGCATGGACCGCCTCTTCAGCGGCGTCGTGAACCTGATCCGCGAGGCCTTTGGCTACTATGACGTGCAGATCTTCACCATCGATCAGGCCAACGGTGAGATAGTCTTCCGGGCCAGCACCAACCCCGTGATCCAGCAGCGCGGCGTGGTCGTGGCACGCGGGCAGGGGCTGATCGGCTGGGCGGCCGAGAGCGGCCAGCAGGCGGTCGTCGGCGATGTGCGCGCTGACCCACGCTACCGCCCTCTGGAGGGGCTGGAGAAAACGCGCTCCGAGGCCGTAGTGCCCCTCAAGATCGAAGACCGGCTCGTCGGCATCCTCGACGTGCAGAGCGACCGGCCCCATGCCTTCGGTGACGAAGACCTCTTCGTCCTGCGCACCCTGGCCGACCAGGTCGCCATCGCCATCGAAGACAACCGCCTCTACCGCGCCGAGAAAGCGCGGCGGCAGCTCGCCGACACCCTGCGCGAGATGGCGAACGCCCTGAACTCGACCCTCGAGCTGCGAGCGGTGCTCGATCTCGTCCTCAGCCAGCTCCAGCGGGTGATCCACTGCGACTCTGCAGCCATCCTCGAGTGGGAGGACGGGCACTTTGGCATCGTGGCCGGGCGCGGTGAAAGCTATGCCGCATCCGACCGCTGCCTGACGCCCACCGAAGACGCCGAGCTCCGCCGGCTGGTCGAGAGCCCTGCCCCGCGAGCATTCCGTGGTGCTGGCAGTGGCGCCCCCGCCTCTCTGGCCGTCCCTCTCCTGGTCAAGGGGCGCCTGATCGGCGCCCTGATCCTCGAGCGGCAGGGGGAAGCACGGGGCTACTCCGATGACGAGGTGACGGTCGTCTCCACCTTTGCCAACCAGGCTGCCGTGGCGATCGAGAACGCCCACCTGTACGAGGCCGAGCAGCGGCGTGCCCATGAGCTGGCGACCATCGCCGAGGTCGGTCAGCGGGTGGCCAGCATCCTCGACCTCGACGAGCTGTTCGTGCAGATCGTGGAGCTGGTGCGCAAGGAGTTCGGCTACTATCACGTCTCGATCTTTACCGTCGATGACGAGCTTGGGGTGCCGACGTTTCGGGCCAGCACCAGCCGGTTCATCCAGCAGCGCGGCCTGCCCGTCCAGACGGGCGAGGGCATCATCAGTTGGGTGGCCAGCCACGGCGAAGCGCTGCTGGCCAACGACGTGGCCACCGAGCCCCGCTATCAGCCCGATGAGGCGCTCCCCGATACCCGAGCCGAGCTGGCCGTGCCCCTGCGATTCGAGGGACGTACCGTGGGCGTCCTCGATATCCAGAGTGACCGCCCCGGTGCCTTCACCCCCGAGGACCTGTTCATCACCCAGACCCTTGCCGACCAGGTGGCGGTGGCGGTGGAAAATGCCCGCCTCTACGCTGCCCAACAGGAGCAGGCCTGGATCTCGACCGCCCTGCTGCAGGTGTCGGAGCTGGCCGGGCGCACCCGCGACCTCGATGAGATCCTCGCCAGCCTGGTGCGCCTGACGCCGATGTTGGGCGGCGTCGACCGCTGCTGCGTGTTCCTGTGGGACGAGGCCCAGGCCCGCTTCACGCCAGCGCGGGCCTATGGCCTCCATGAGGAGCTCCGCGAGCACTTTGCACGGCTAAGCTTCGCGCCGGGCGAGTTCCCCCTGCTCGACCAGGTGCGGGCAACAGGTGCCCCAGCCCTGGCCGAAGACGCTGCCACCTCCAACCTGGTTCCGGCCGCGCTCGCCCAGACCTTTGCGATGGCCTCGGCCCTGGCGCTTCCCCTGCGTTCCCAGGATGAAGTGCTGGGCGTGATGCTGGTGGACCACGTGGGGCAGGCGCGCCGCTTTACGCAGCAGCGCGTCGCCCTGCTGGCAGGGATCGCCAACCAGGCCGCGCTGGCCATCGAGAATATCCGCCTCTACCGCGAATCCCTGGAAAGCGAGCGCACGGCGCAGGAGCTGCGGGTGGCACGCCAGATCCAGGCCACCTTCCTGCCAGAGGCCTGCCCCCAGCCCGCCGGGTGGTCGATCGCCGCCACCTCGCGCCCGGCTCGCCAGGTTGGCGGCGACTTTTACGACTTTATCCCCCTAAGCGCACACCGCCTGGGGCTGGTCATCGCCGACGTATCCGACAAGGGGGTGCCGGCGGCGCTCTTTATGGCTCTCTCGCGCAGCGTGATGCGGGCCGTGGCCGTGGAAGGCCGGCCGCCCGCCGCCACCCTCGGGCGGGTCAACGACTTGCTGCTCGCCGATGCGCGCTCGGGCATGTTCGTCACCATGTTCTACGGCATCCTCGATACACAGAGCGGCCACCTGGTGTACGGCTCCGGCGGTCACAACCCACCCTACTGGAGCCGGCAGCGAAGCGGCGAGCTCGTCCGTCTGGCCTGCCGCGGCATCGCCCTTGGCGTCGTGGAGCACCCCACCATCGAAGAGGGCCACATTGCCCTCGATCCCGGCGACTCGCTGGTGCTCTATACCGACGGCGTGACCGAGTCCCTCGATGGGGATGAGCGCGAGTTCGGCGAAGCGGGCCTGGAGCAGGCGATCCGCGCGGCCGGGCGCTGCGCTGCACCATGCCTGGCCGAGGCAATCAACCGCGCCGTACAGGCTTTCGTGGGCAACGCTCCCCAGCACGATGACTACACTCTGCTGGTCGTCAGCCGCGATCCCTGACTCCTTGGCTCCGCCGGGGAATGGGCCCCGCAGCCGGCCGTTCGCCCGCGCCAGATTGCGCAACGGCTGCATTTGACACTTGTGGGCATGCTGCATAGTATGGGAGTGCTCGTACCTGGCAGTGCCCAAAACCTAGCGGCCACAGCGAGTTGGCCATCGGTCACGAGCGGTGCCGGGTTCGCCTCACAGCACGCAGCGCGCCACTTCCACGAGGCGAAGGAGGTGTGCATCGTATGCAGAGCATCTCCCTCGACACCCGGCACGAGGCCCCGGAAGCTGCGCCGCCCCACCGTACCGCCCTACCACGCCGCGCGTTCACCCGCTTCCGGGCCGCCAGCATCCGCGCCCGCCTTGTGATGCTCCTGGCCGCAGTCCTGCTGCCAATCCTTCTGATCCAGGCTGCCACCCACTATGCCAGCATCGAGGCCGAGCGCGAGGCCGAGTTGCAGGCTGACCTCGAGGCAGCGCGCGCCGTCGCTGCAGCGTGCGACGCCTACATCCGTGACGTCCTGCACCTGGAATTCATGGTCGGCGCCGCCCTGACCGCCCCTGCCTCAGGGCTGTCTGCGGGCCAGTGGCTTGGCCGGGCGGCAGGCGAATCCCCATCCCTCTCCCAGATCTCCTGGCTCAGCCCCGATGGCCAGTTGCTCGCTTCGAGCAGCCCCGGCGCAGCGGGCGTGGAAGCGGCGTTCGCCGCCTGCGCCAGTGAGGCCTCGAGCAGCGGAGCGGGATGGTGGGTCGGCCCTCTCTCCGGCAGCGCGCCCGACAGCCGGCCCGTCATCGCCATCGCCCGTACCATCCATGAGGGAGGCAGCCCCGCCGGCGTCGTGGTGGCCACCGTAGACCCGCAGCACCTGGATACGCTGCTGCCTGTCGCCCGCAGCGGTGGAGCCGCTATTGCCCTGGTTGGCCCCCAGGGCCATGGCATCTACCGCGACCCTCCACAGCCGGCGACGGCCAACCTCACCGTCGACGCGGCCGAAGCGGCCCTGGTCGCCCGCGCCCTTGCCGGCCACGAGGCGACCGGCATCCTGGCTGCCTCGGCGGGCCAGCAGCGCCTGGTGGCGGCCGCTCCCATCCCCGTCGCCGGGTGGGCTGCCGTGTCCAGCCACCCCGTCGCCGCCACGGGGGTTCTCCTCCTCACGCGCATGGCGCAGCGCCAGTGGCTGCTCCTCGTGGCCCTTGGCGCGGCCGTGGCGGTCACCCTTGCCACCGGGCAACTCTTCATCGCCCCCCTGATCCACCTGCGGGAGAGCGCTCTGGCTTTCGGGCGGGGCGAGCGCGAGCGCCGGGCGCCGGTGTTGGGCCCGGCCGAGATGCGGGACCTGGCCGTCACCTTCAACCGTATGGCCGACGAGATCACCACGCGCGAGGAGCAGAGCGCGCGCCTGCTGGCCGAAGTGCAGCGTCAGGCCGCCCAGCTCGACGCCACCATCGCCTCGATCCCCGACGGAGTCCTGGTCTTCGACCCCACCGGGGCCATTGTGCGCGCCAACGCTGCTGCGCAGGCCATGTTCGGCTACACGCCTGAAGAACAGAGGCAGTCAGTGCCCAACCGGGTCGCCTCACAGCGCTTCCTGCACCCGGATGGCCGCCCCTTCAGCCCCGATGAACTGGCCTCGACCCGGGCGCTGCGTGGCGAGACGCTGCGCGGCATGATCGAGATCCTGCACACCGACCAGCGCGACCTGTGGCTCGTGGTGAGCGCGGCGCCCATCTATGACTCGGCCGGCGAGTTGCTGGGCGCCGTTGCCATCTTTACCGACATCACCGCCCAGCGCGAGTTGCAGGAACAGCGCGAAGACATGCTGCGCATGGTCTCCCACGACCTGCGCGGGCCGCTGACCGTGATCCATGGCCAGGCCGAACTCGTGCTGCGCCGCCTGCGGCAGCTTGGCTCGGCCGCCCGCGAACTGCACAGCGTCGAAGTGATCCTGGACAGCGCGCGCCGCATGAACAGGATGATCCAAGACCTGGTCGATGCCGCACGTCTGGAGAGCCACCAGTTCAAATTGGACCCCAAGCCGCTGGAGCTGTACCCCTTGGTGCTCGATTTGAAGGAACAGCTCGCAACCGACGATGGCGCGCGCATCGAGATCGAGGAGGTCGCAGGCCTGCCCCCCGTGATGGCCGACGCCGACCGCCTCTCGCGGGTGTTGGCCAACCTGCTCAGCAACGCCCTCAAGTACTCGCCTTCCGGCTCACCGGTGACCGTTCGCTTCAACCATAACGGAAGCCAGGTCCTGACATCGATCGTCGACCGCGGCCAGGGCATCGCCCGCGAGGAAATGGCGCACCTCTTCCAGCGCTACTATCGCACGCGCAGCGCCCGCAGCCAGCACGAGGGGCTGGGGTTGGGCCTCTACATCAGCAAGATGCTGGTGGAGGCCCATGGTGGGTGCATCTGGGTAGAGAGTGAGCCAGGCATAGGCACCACCTTCCACTTCTCGTTACCCGCCGCCCCAACTGACCAGCAGCGCCTGCAGGAGTGACTATGAGAGGGCTCGTTCGTTCGTTGACCGACCTGTGCTTCCAGGACCACGTCGCCTTCTTGTACGAAACCGAAGAGCAGCATCGCGCCGTTGTCAGCGCCTTCGTGCGCCAGGGCCTGGAGCGCGGTGCCAGGGTGGTGTACATTGCCTGCGGCCGGCCCGCCGAGGCCGCACTTGCTGACCTGTGCGCCGCGGGCCTGCCCGTCGAGCCCTGCCTGGCCCAGGGGCAACTGGCCATCGTGGACACCGGCGAAGCGTACCTCCGCGATGGCACTTTCGACCCCGAGGCGACCCTGGCCCTGCTGCGGCAGGAGATAGCGCGGGCCCTGCAGGAGGGGTACACGGGCCTGTACGTCACCGGCGAGATGGCCTGGGCACTCGAAGGGAGGCCCGGCTCCGAGCGCCTGGCCACCTACGAGCAGCAGGTGGACGCCCTGTTTCCGGGCAGCGCCTGCGTGGGCCTCTGTCAGTACGACCGCCGCCGTTTCGACCCGGGGCTCTTGCTACAGGTGCTGCCGGCTCACCCCATCGTCATCGTCGGCACCGAGGTCTACCGCGAGGCTCGCCATGTGCCTCCCCCCGCCTCCGATCACTGTTCGCCTGCCACCCTGCTCGACCGCTGGCTGGGGGAGCTGGCTGCCCGGCAGCAGGCGAGCCCTGCCGATTCGTCCGAGCCGCCCGACTCGCCGCCCCCGCAGACACGGCCCAGCCCGCGTGGCTGCACGGTCGCCCAACGCATGCAGCGCGTCATGGCTCACCGCCTGGCCGTGGAGGAGGCGCTGGCGCAAGCGTCGGCCCTCCTGGCCGCCGACGAGGCGGCTGACCTGACGCAGGTGCTGGCCATCCTCGGCCAGGCCGTGGGCGCCAGCCGCGCCTACATCTTCCGTTTCCGCGACGATGCCCGCAGGGCCGACAACACCCACGAATGGTGTGCCCCCGGCGTGGCGCCTCAGATGGCCAACCTGCAGGATATCGACAGTGCGCCGCTCACGTGGTGGATGGGCAAGTTGCGGCGCAACGAAGAGATCGCCATCTCCGACCTGGCCCGGCTGCCGGCCGAGGCCGCCGCCGAACGCCGCATCCTGGAGCCTCAGGGCATCCGCGCCCTGCTTGTGGTGCCCATGTTCTCCCGCGGGCAGCTCACCGGCTTCCTGGGCTTTGACGACACATGGAGGACTCGCCAGTGGCCGCCGGAGGACACCCGGCTGCTGCGCACCGCCGCCGAGATCCTGGCAGCCCACGAAGAGCGCCGCCGTGCGGCGGAGGCGCTCGCGTTCCTGGCCGAGGCCAGCCGGGTGCTGGCCGGCTCGCTCGACTATGAGGCCACGCTGCAGAGCGTGGCGCGCCTGTGCGTGCCCACGCTGGCCGACTGGTGCCTGGTCGACATCGCAGCCAGCGACGGCACCCCACGCCAAGCCGTCTACGCCCACGCCGACCCCGCCCGCGAAGCGCTCGTCGCTGCCTTGAGCCGGTACTATCCTCCCCGGCCCGATGGCTCGCACCCCGCCAGCCAGGTCGAACGCAGCGGGCAATGGGTCATCCGCTCGGAGATCAGCGACGAGGATTGGGCGGCGGTAGCCCCCGATGAGCGCTTTCTCGGCATCATGCGCCAGTTGCAGATGAGGTCCGGCCTGGTGGTGCCACTGGTGGCCCGAGGGCGCGTCATCGGCAGCATCTCCCTGGCATCGACCCGACCTCACCGCTATGGTGCGCCAGACCTCGCCCTGGCCGAAGACCTGGCCCGCCGCTGCGCCCTGGCCGTCGACAACGCCCGGCTCTATCGCGAAGCCCAGCAGGCAATCAGGGCGCGCGACGACTTTCTCTCGGTGGCCGCCCACGAGCTCAAGACCCCGATCACCGGCCTGCGCGGGTTCGCCCAGCTCACCCTGCAGCGCCTGCGCCGCGGAGCCGTGGAGCCACAGCAGGTGCAGCAGGCGCTGGAGATCATCGACCAGCAGGCGAACAAGCTATCGCGCCTGGTGGCCCAACTGCTCGACGTCTCGCGCATCGAGGCCGGCCAACTGCGCCTGGAACGGCACGCCACCGACCTGGCAGCGCTCGTCGACTCTGCCGTGGCGGTCGCCCACGCCAGGCACAGCGAGCAGCGCATTGTCGTGCGTACCACGCCGGTCACCGCATTCGTTGACTCACTGCGCCTGGAACAGGTGCTCGACAATCTGCTCGACAACGCCTGCAAGTTCAACCGCAGCGACCTGCCCATCGAGGTTGATCTGACCGCTGCCGGTGACACCATCTCCGTGGCAGTGCGCGACCACGGCCTCGGCATCGCCCCCGAACAGCGCAGACGCATCTTCGAGCGCTTCG
>Ga0078972_1009843_pt1 | contig 18454 bp, 16 predicted proteins | sample YelNatPaOPGAMG01_FD_67568 | JGI IMG/M metagenome (GOLD analysis project Ga0078972, IMG submission 67568) | Hot spring thermophilic microbial communities from Obsidian Pool, Yellowstone National Park, USA - OP-RAMG-01 (SPADES assembly) (version 2) | ecosystem: Environmental > Aquatic > Thermal... | reverse complement strand
CAATCGTAAAGATTGCGTCACAGACGCTGATAATCGCCCTATCCTTCTCCAGCAGTTCCTCCTTAGAGAGGTTACCTTGCATACAGAGCAGAAAGTCATTGGCCGGGTTGACTGGAGCAAAGCCACTCTTGAGTAAGAGGTGCTCAATGCGGGAGAAGGTGCCGATGTTCTCAAGCATCTCTACTGCCGAAGAGGCGGTAATCGGTCCTGAGATATAAACTAGCTTCCTCATAGTTCCCTCGAAGTCCCGTAGACGATGTAGTCGGCCAGCTCTTGGTTCATGTTGTCGATCCGGGTATCTTCATCCCAATGGTACATCGTATCCCCATAGGATTTGAAGCCTTCCTGGAGCCTCTCTTTTGCCAGGCGCATGATCTCGGTAACGAACTCCGGATCCTGCAACTTGGTGCGCAACTCATCGAGGACGATCCACTTGCGGAGCTGAAACATCCACAGTTGCTGTTCTAGTTCAATCATTGTACCTCCACATGCTCCAGACACTCGTTGCCCCACGTATCCCAACCTAGCCGATTACGTCTTGCAAACAGTTCTAGATACGGGCCGGGAGAGACTTGCTCAACAATATCTAGGAAGGCTTCTGGCTTCTCGCTATGACGACCTCGTGGCCAGTGAAACCAGGTCGAGTCCATACGGCGCTGATGGGTAGGATGTCCACGCCTGGCAACGAGAATAAACTCCGTCGTATTGGCAAAGATACCACCGGGACCGATTCCACGGCGTGTCTTGCACCAAACGAGAACCTGCGAGAAACGGAATCCCCAAGCATCTACCACATCGAACGAGTCACGTAGGTAGTGATTCGTGGTCCACAGGTACAGAGTCGCATCACGTTCTGCCATATCCTTTACCGGAAGGGCTATGATTTCTGCAAGCGTCATTGAGGGATATGGCAAGGGAGACCGCACATTGCAGTCTTCCGGTACTCCTGCACGATTGAATGCAGACTTCTCCGAGGTGCTTGCAGCTGGCCACGAATCATACTCCCAGGGAGGGTCGGCAACGATAGTCCGGTATTTCATTGCGTCTCTCCCGAGCACAGCTCGCCGATAGTAACTGAATATTTCCCTGGATCCTCACGCTTCTCTGCCGTTTTGCAAGAATAGAGAACGTACGTCGGTGCGGGTGGTTTGCCGATCATGTAGATTGACGGCATACCGTCAAACGGGCAGTGCATGGTCTTCACTGCACACCCCGGATTTCGAGACTGCGGGCTTCGTTGCCGTTGCGCCGCAGGGTGATAAGAAAACGAATCGGCCCAAGACTGGTCGTCGGATAGCCCTTGCGTTCAGCATAACTTGGTGCGCAGGTGAGCACACCATCCTTGGTCAGTTCGGCCAGCTCACGGGTCTTCAAGAAGGAGCCAGTGTGGGCTCCATAACAGTCGGTTGCCTTTAGCTTCTTGCTGTGCCAGTCAACCCCGAGCTTTGTCTTGACCTTCATCAGACGGGAGTGTGAGTGGCCGTAGAGGTAAATACGAAATCCCTCGATGTACCCCATGAGGTCATCGAGGTTGTTGACCTTGGCGCCGTCCTTACGACCTGCTTGCCAGCCGTGCTCGTGCCAAATCGGTAGGGCAACACGTGTACCGGACGAGGTGAATACCAGCTCAGTTCCAGCAGCCCAGCCCGTGTAACACTCCGATCGTCCAATAGCCTCCAGGATACGAACGGAGAGATTTGTGTAGTAGTGTGCGTTGAAAGTCTCCTCGTGGTTCCCGTCCCCGTAAGAGAGAAGTTTATCGGCAATGGGACGTAGCTTACTCGCCATCTTCTGTACGTAGACATCCCCGATCCGATCCTGGCTTGCCATGTTAACGACCCTCTCATCAACACCTCCGGCCTTCCAGCGTTTGTCATTGGGTGCAATGGCTTCAATCATGTCGCCCATCCCGATCCATAGGGCGTATGGATTGCTGCGTATCTCGGCAATGGTCTCATCGAAAAGTTCCACATCGCAGTTAGCGCTCCCGAAGTGCACGTCTCCGAGTGGAATCAACGTCCAGGTCGTGCCTGTCTCCCACGGTAACTCTATTCTGCGTAGACGCATAACACCTCCCGGTTTTGGGAAGATAATAGCAGGTAGTATAATGTGTGTCAAGTACTTGCAAAAGCACTGTACTTGTGTTATAATTATGCACGATGGAAGAAGAACAGGAAAAGCGAGGAATCACCTACGATCCGCCAGAGGAGTGGGCTCCCGAACCTAAGACACGCCCACTGAAGGACAAACTCGACCGAGCAGCACGTTATGCTGCCCAGATGTTGGAGGGAGTCTACGACTGGGGAGACAGGCCCGTGCCCCGTCACAACGACGGCACACTCCGTGCACCGATTGCCGAAATCATGGAGCTTGTCTGGGGCAAGCGAGATCTCGATAAAGCCTATCGCTACTTCCGCACCCGGTATTTCCACGAACGCTTGGCCCTGGAACGGCAACGTATCGATGGTGGCTTTCACAAAGCCCTCGCCGAACTGACCGACAAGATGGGCGGGGAGTCTTTTCTCATGCGCCTCTCTGGCAGAGCACTGGAGTTGCTCGATGAGCGCCTGCATGACCCCAATGCCCAGCACAAGTTCTCCAACCGAGATCTGCTGGCTATCGGCCAGTTCGGTCTCACGTTGCAGGCTAAGATCCAGGGCGACACTTCCACGCGAGGTGGAGTCGGGAATCAATCGTCTCTCCATGCAGCCCTTCTCAAGACGATGGAGAAGATGGATCCCAACACGACTGCCGAGATGACACTCAAACTTCGCAAGGCCACCGAGGAAGCTCAACAGGCTGCCAACGGCATACTGACGATTGCAGGGGGGGAGTAATGGATTTCGAAACCTTCTTGAAGAAGTACAAGCCCAACATGGAGCTGACTCCCTTCCAAGAAGAAGTCGTCCGGCTCATTGCCTCGGATCAGTACCTCCGCACCTACCTGCCGTGGCACTCACCGAAGTCGGACGAACAGACCGTGATTATCTACTCGACCATCATCGACGTGGTAAACAGATTACTGCATGACTGAAAATAGCCCAAATATGGCGCGTAGAGTGGCCTAGAACGCATTGCGGGTACCTAACTGGTATGGTCAGTCGAAAATGTGGGGGTAACGCGAAATAAGGGCCTCTACGTGCGATATTTGCGATTTGAGGTAAAGTGAGTGTAAAACCCTTCAATGCCCTAGCACGTGGTAGTGCCGAAGAAATAGCTGCCAAGAGACTTCTGCTCGAAGACCCAGTTCTCTTCATCACCTACTACTCGCAGTTCTCTTCGGTTCCACTACGTCTCGATCCCTTCCAAGCAGACGTTCTCCGTGCCGTTGTCCTAGAACGTAGGCTCGTCCTCCTTCTCCCGGCCACGCACGGCAAGTCAACTTTGCTTGCTCGTTGGCTAACGATCTGGCGTATCTGCCAGAATCCGAACATGCGCGGAATCGTCATCATGAAGAACGACAGCGAGGTGAAGGACTACGCTACCTCAATCCGCAACGAACTGACTGGTAACTATGAACTAATCAAAGACTTCGGCCCCTTCAAGCCGCAGGGCAAGGATGCCAAGTGGTCGAATGAGGCAATCAACGTCTATCACCGGCAGATCATTGAAGCACAACCGACGATAGAGTTTGCTTCCTCGAACACAATCGACCAGGTTCTTGGTCACCGCTGTGACTGGTACCTCTGCGACGATATCGTCACCCCAACCACGACCTCGACCCAAGCCCAGAGAGACAAGCAGGAAGCAATGTTCGATGAAGGTATCGACACCGGCCCGCAGTATCTCTGGGACAGGAATCCAGACTGGGATCCCAACAAACCGGGTGGCCCGAACAATCCCTTCTTTCTCAACAAGCCGGAGCATATTTACTGGCCGGAGGAGCTACGTCCCTACGGCAAGCCGCTCCTCTATGAGTCTGGCTGTATTGCTGGGACGACGTTCCATGTCGATGACCTCTATCAACGCAAGGGACGTTCACCCATGGGGTTGATCCCGGGGAAGATCTATCCCGGCAACAAGCCGCCCTGGAAGATGCTCTACTACGACTGCTGGGTGCATGATGAGAAGAACAACGTTACCGATATTCCCCTCATGCCGTCCCGTTGGACGAAAGAGAAGCTGAAGGAAAAAGAGCGGGCTGGCCTCATCTCGTTCTCACGCCGCTACCGCAACATCTGCATCGACGAAGGTCACACGGTCTTCAGGAAGCAGTGGATATTTGGCAACCAAGAAGAAGGTGGGGAATACAAGGGAGTTCTGGACGATGGTGCCTACAATCGTCTGCTGCGCTCGTGGGGGCAGCTACCCTACGAGGATGGGAAGTGGTGGCTTTCGCTAGGGGTTGACCCGGCAACTGGAGGAGTTGGTGACGGCTACTCGTGGACTGCCTACGTACTCTTGGCTGTCGATTTGGCTGCCGAGATAAAGGAGCGCTACGTGATTGACGTTTTCCGAGCCCAAATGGGCTACGAGGACATTATCAGCAGAATCCTCTTTGGAGATCCTCGAACTGGAGTTCAACACGGCTTCTATGCTGATTACAAGTTCGACATCGTCTGCATCGAGCAGGTGGCCCAGAACCGGTGGCTGCTTGACTCGCACCGGCTCCAGGCCGCCCAACTCGACAATGGCTTCAAGGTCAAGGGCATTGAGACTCAGGCCAACTCCAAGGTTGCCATGGTCTCGGAGCTGCAGGATCTCTTCATCAACGGCCACATCCACATCCCTTATGCGACACAGGCTGACCGGGAGAAGGCCGCCGAACTCATCGAAGAGCTGTCTCTCTTCCCCCAGGGGGCCAAGGACGACTTCCCTATGGCACTCGCCTTTGCCAACAAGGGAGTCAACGACTCCAAGAGCCCGTACCGCTCGTGGATTGTCGGCCATGGCCGCTACGTTGAGACGCCCCGCTACCACAGAGTTTAGACACGGCTCAAGACCTCGTCCTCTTTCAGCTCGCGCACTGCAGAGTCGAAGCCGCGCACGATGTCGTCCATCTTCCGGGTGAGGAACTCCCGCACCGCCTCATCGACGAACTCCGTCTGCGTGATCCCCAAGAGGGCTGACGCCAGCTTGATCTTGTCCTTCGTGGACTCGCTGACCTGAAGTGGAACCCGCACCGTTGACATTTTTCCTCCTAAGGTTTTGGGACTTCTTGCAGAGAGGGCTATTCCCGGCACCGGGAAAGTCTAAACCTCAACGCGTGGTCGCGGATTCGCGCAATTTTCTCACGGAGTACGCGTTCACACGCTCTAGAACCCAAGCAACCGCTTCCTGCAAATCGTCCCATCCTTCGCAGTAATACGTAGGAATAGTATCACTAGAATCATCGGAGTCCCAGTGAGAGCGACAGAACACCGAACAGACCACAGTATCGTGCCACACCGCCTGCACCTCATAATCGCCACGCACGTCTAGTGCCATGAACACGCGAAACTTTCTGAGTCGATGATAAAGCTCACACTGGATGAGTCTGGGTTGGTTCCTGTCTACGTTCATTACCAGTTCTCCTCGCCTATTATTGTCCTAAACTCCCTTTCTCTTTCCCCCTCTTCTCTCCCCCTCTTCCCCCACACCCCTATTACCCCCTCTTATTCTCCCCCATTCTCATACCCACGTAAAAAGCACTGTAGTATTGTAATAGGGTACCACAAACCTCTTCACTCGTCAAGGCCATTCTCCTTCTAGGAGGAAAAAGATTTTCTTATTCTTCTCTCACACGTTGCGCTGCTGCAGCGCTTGACTTTCGTACCAATTTGGTGTATAATTCCACACTTGAAACCAACGCTCTCTGGAGGTGATGTTTGGCTAAGAACAAGGCAACGACAATCAAGCTAGACCCCCAGGGTGTAATCAACTTGTATCACCAACTGGAGGGCCGGGATTCTGCCCTTCAGTCAACCTACACGCAGATTCTCAACGACCTCGGCTTAGACGTTAGCAACCCGTCCTACACGTTCTACCAGATTGCCCAGGAACGCACTCGACAATGGTGGGAGGATGAGACTGATGACCGTAGCATGACGGTCGTCATCAACCTTCTGCACCAGATCATCGAGGAACAGCGCACCTACCTAGGCACCATGCGCTCCGTTCGCTGTCCCCTGCCGCTGGGGCTCTTCCCTGACGAAGACCAAGCCCAAGCGTATGCCGATAAGCTGGAGCGAGCCGTCTTGCACTTATGGCGCGAGTGGCACATGGCGCGACAGTACAGCATTATGGGCTGGCACGCAACCATTCTCGGGCAGGCTATTGGTACGATTTCTTGGTCGGACGAACGCACGATTCCCCTCTTCCGTGTCCGTTCCCCGCGAGGATTCTACGCCATCCCTTCCGTTGACGATGAGACCCGCCTGGCACAGGCTATCTTCGCCGTTGAGGTGACCGGCGACATCCTCGCCCGGGAGTACCCGCAGCAGTGCGGGACGCTTGGCCCCTCCGATACGGTAAAGGTGGTTGACTACTACTCGCCCACGCAGCGAACGCGTGTGGCTGAGGGCATTGATACCCCCCTCATCGACGCTGATAACACAATCGGGCGTACGCCCGTGTACATATTCCCCGGCATCCTCGTTGATGGAATCTACGGCGCTTCAGCGGTTCCCCTGGCAATCCCGATTCACCGCGAGTTGCAGCGCCTTTACTCCATCGAGGCAGAACTGCTTGCCGACGCAGTCAACGCGCCCACGGTAATCAACCAACCCGAGAGCGTTCCCGAGGGTTGGTACTGGGGCAAGAAGGCTGTCATCGAGGTCGGGCCGCAGGGTAAGGTTGGTAAGCCACAGCTTGACGTTGTTGACCATGGTCTGTTAGACCGCAGAATCCAGGACATGCGTCGCAGCCTCGATGAGGTGATGGACTTTGCCTCCATCGCTCGGGGCGACTTCGCCGGTTCCATCGTTACTGGTCGGGGTGTCAACTCGCTTCTTTCGCCAAACGCTCAACGTATGCAGATTCGTATGGACACGATGAACGAGGTGATGGGCAATGCCATGGAAGATGCTCTCCTGCTTTGGCAGCAAAAGGGGAAGCCGACCACCGCCTACGGAGAGATTCGTGGTTCGAAGTTTAGCCTGCCTATCGATCCTCGCAAAGATATCAACCCGTCTTGGTGTAAGGTTCAAGTTTACGTTGATTCTGCCAACTATATCGACCGGCAGGCCGCTACGGTGAACAACCTGCAGAAGCTGCGTGGTCAGCCGCAGGCGATGAGCTTGCGCCGCTTCCTTGAGGTTGACCCTGAGTGTGAGGACGTGGAAGCCGAAATCGCCCAGATCAACAAAGAGCGTAATGAGCTGATGCAGCAACAGATGCAGGCGATGCAGATGGCACAAGCACAACAGCAGCCCATGCAGGAACAGACTAACTATGCTGCCCAGCGCGGTGGGGCCATCCCGGGCGAAGCACCTCCTACAGCTGGCCCACAGGCTCCGCCAACCACAGAGACACCGCCAACCGGGGGCAATGACGTCCTCGATGCCCTGAAGGCTCACTTCGCCTCTATCAAGAAACTCCATGGTGCAGTCTACCTCTGCGGGCTCTCTGCTCAGGGCGACTTGAGCGCTGGGCTTGAGATCTATCTCACCGACCCCACTGACAAGCAGACGATTATCAATGCATTCCGCGGTGATCCGTTGCTTGCCCAGATACCGGGGAATGGAGACCTGGTGTTCCGTGATAAGCCTAGTCCGAATATGGTCCAGGTTGCTGGTCCATCCGCTCCAACACCGCAAGGAGGTGAACAGGTTGGCCAAACTCAGTTACCAACAGCGTAAGAAGCTGCCCAAGAGTTCATTTGTGTTCCCAAGTCAGAAGAATCAGGGCAATCCCGCTGGCAAGGGTGCATATCCGATCCCGGATATCGCCCACGCCCGCAATGCTTTGGCTCGCGTAGCGGCGAATGGGACTCCGGCTGAACAGGCCGCCGTTAGGGCGGCGGTATATGCGAAGTTCCCGCAGTTGCGACCGAAGGCCAAGAAGAAGAAGAAGTAAGCCATGCCGTTTGTCAGTAAAGCACAGCTCCGTAAGTTTGCCGAGCTAGTCAAGCAAGGCAAGATGTCGCAGGCAACGTTTGATGAGTGGCTGAAGGCCACCCCGAATGTGAAGAGTCTGCCTAATCGTGTGAAGAAGAGAAAGAGGCGTAAATAATGCCGATGACACCTGACCCACAGTACGGTCAGAAAAAGGCCCTGGCTGACCTTGGACTGGGGCAAAAGGAGATGCCGATTACCGGAGGACGGCGCATTGTCCCACCGACCGGCAGACCGGCAGGCAGCACGAAAGCGCCACAGGTTGTTGCACCTGCTCAATCGACAGCAGGGGTCCCGCCGGAAGAGGAACAGCTCATGCGTAACTACGCTGAGGCTGCTTCCGCCTACCAGTGGGCGCTGCAGCAAGTGCAGCAACCGGGTGCGGGCCAGTGGACGCAGCTTCTTGTTGAACTTGCTAAGAGGGCTCACGATGAGGCCGGTCTAGCGCTAAACAACCAGACACCGAACTTTGCGCCTGAGGTTTTCGCACAACACGGGATTTGATGTGGCACTAATCCAGGGCAGCACAATTCACACTCCGGCCCCGCTGGAGCAAAAGAATAGAAAGAAGAAGCCGGACGAGCTGTCGCAAGGGCGCACTCCTGCAGCTCTCTCGCCCCAGAAACCGCTTGCTCCTGCACCGCCAGCACTTGCACCGCCTGCTCTTCCTGTTCCAACTGAGTTTCGCATCTCCAACATCATCAAGGGCTATTACGCTGCTACTGGCCGTATTCCGGCACCGAAAAAGATTGCGGACGCCCTGAGCACGAGCACTGGGAATGAGACGGCAGACGTCTGGAAGAGCCGCTTCTCCATCTTGAACCAGGCCCCGCCGGAGCAGCGGTTTGCGATTGCTGTGGGAGACTCTCTCTACCAGGGCGACATCCACATGACGCTGCCCGACGTGAGCAAGGTTGGGCCGACAATTCTCTCACCGCACGACTTCAACGACCCCAATAATCAAGAGGGAATTGCCAGTGCCGCCTTTCGCAGCGTCTTCGGCAAAGACCCCGACCCCTCTCTGGTTACCAGTCTAACCAAAGATGGGCAGCTGCGCGACCTGCAGGACTTCACGCAGATGTTCCGCACTGCCAAGCAGGGTGGCTATCAACCGCATCCCGAGGCATCCGGTGAAGTCCAGGCAAAGGCAATTCAAGAGCTGAATGCTAACCCGGGCACCGCACTGGAGATCGTCGAGAAACCGCAGGTGACCTTCTCTATTCCCGGCGCCCAGGGAACGGAACACGCTGGGTACTACCAACTTCCCGCAGGAGCCAAGCTCGGAACCTACGAAGTGCGTCCCGTCTTACGGCCCATGCAGGACATCCTCGCCGTGGGCAAGACTATCGGGGCTACCAAGATTCCAGAACTGCTCGTCAAGAGCCCCGCCAATCCGGCCATCTCGGGAGAGGTGGCGAAGATGGTCAACAACTGGCCGTCAAATGAAGCGGGACTCGTCTTCACTGCAAACCTGTGGTTGAACTCCGTTGGCAAGCCCGGAGAAAAACCTGCTCTCACGGACGAGTGGCAGCCAAACTCGCAGAAGGCTTTGGAGACGTGGACTCTTCGTCGGGCACTCGTCTATGCAGTTGGGGCGAAAGACCCAAAGACAAAGGCCGATGCTACTGCCTTCTTGGCTCAGCATGGTTTCGCTGATTCTAACGGCCAAGTAGACGTTCGCAGTGCCCTGAGGAACCTTGGTATCAAGCCCGGGAAAGACTTTTCCGATGTGCTCTGGCAGGTCTACCAAGCGGCACCTCTTCCCGGACAATCGGAGAGCGACCTCCTTATCTCCTACGACAGTGAGATTGAACCGGGTCTGGTGTCTAAGACGCTCAGTGACCAAGTGGCCGCCGCAAAGAAGACCGCTGTTGGGGGCTACTTCGCTGCGGCACTTCACAGCTTGGCCATGTCGCCTCTTGCCAGCGATCTATCGTCTGTCAAGCGGCATGTCATCTTGCCCGCTATCGACGAATCCCACCTCAATGATGCTGCTCGCATTGTGAATGCCTGGACGCAACACTGGCTTCCTCGCATTGTCGCAGAGCGTGGCGTAAAGTGGGGAATCAGGGGTACTGGCACAGCACTAAAAGTTCTTGGGGAAGCTGGCAACCTTAGTGTCAGTCTTGGCTCCATGGTGCCGGGGACTGCAGCGAACACAGTGAAGGATATCATTGAGGGCAAGTCTCCTCTCCATGACTTGCAACAGATACCGCATCAGTTACAGCGCATCTACAAGGAACTCGGCCCCGCCAAGGCGGCCATCTTCCGCACCGGGTTAGCTGGGCTTCCGGGGTCGTCTCAGTTGGCTCTGGCTGAATACGCTTCTCTCATTGCCGATGCGGCTAGTAGGGATAAGGGGGCCAGGGCAGAGGCTGATGCGATGTCCAATACCTATCCTTTGGCAACTTTGCTGCACAATTCGGGCGACGTGGTGATTCGAGAGTTCGGTCAGCGGCCACAGGACTATGCACCACTAAGCATGGCGCTTACGTTTACTGCGGAATCGGCTGCTCTACCTGCTGGCGATGCCGCTGCAAGGCTTGCCCTTGGCGCGGCTTATAAGGGAATCAAGGCTGCCGGGTTGATAGAGGCCCTCGGTCAGAGCTACCCGGCGCTCGGTGAGGTTCGCCAGCTGATCGCCTCCATTGACTCACCGGCGCAGATACATCGTCTCTTCCGCGACATTGACATCACCACCCCACGCGGACGCACCTTCCTGAAGGTCTTGGCTCGCACCAATGATCCTGAGAAGGTTGGGCAGTGGATGGAGAAGTATCCGCACCTCATGGGGGGCAAGGTGCAACCCGACGACCTTGCTCCACTGAAGGCTCAGATCAGAGAGGCGATGCATTCTGAGAAGGCGCCCGCCAAGTTTGAATATGCTTTCATGAAGTTGTATGGCGACAAGCGTGTTGCGCCAGATGATGTTGTCGATAGGGCATTCGATCAGATGCGTGCTCATGGTTGGTCGATGAAGGCTGCCGACCGCTGGTGCAATCGCCTACTTGACTGCAAAACTGAAGAAGAACGTCACAACGTTTGGGACAAGCTGCAGGAGACGATTGACCGTCACAACGAGCTGACAGCGGCTGATGATTCCTGGTGGGCGCGGACAGAGTTCAAGAAGCGCGTGCGTGACGAGCAACTCGGTAAGCTGGCAGAGACTGTCTTGCCAAAGGCTACGAAGCTTGTGGAAGATATGAGTCCGGAGGAACTCGCGGGGCGTAATGCCCGTCTTGCGCAACTAGCAAAGACCGCAAATACGCGTGGGTTGCTTGCCGAATACGAGAAACTTCCGCCAGACCCGCGTGGTGGGAGGATCTGGACAGACAGGTACGGCCACAAGGCGCGTATTGTTCTCGACGAATCCAGCACTCCCGGAAGTGTGCAGTTTACCAAGGTTGAGGCCCAGGTTGCTGGGGCTGGCGTTGGTCAGCGAGCATATAACTGGCTTTATAAGCTGGCGGACAAATACGGAGTGCGCCTAGAGTCGTCCCCGACAGCGGGTCTTAAGCCACCGGCAGAACGCGTTATCCCGGTCTTGGACGCCGGGGGGAACAAGATACCCGGAAAGTGGGAAAAGACCCCCGAGGGGACATACAGGACCGAACCAAACAGGATGCCTCCACAGTCTGAAGGATTTCGCCAGGCACAGTCCAACCTCTATGGTATGCAAACCTACTCCAACCGCGTCATGCCAAACGGTAAGCGCTTGGTTTTGAACGAGAGGTGGCCGACGTCCGCCGAGAGTGTTCCCAAACCAAAAGTGCGGGGCGTTCCCGAATGGGTCCCAAAAGATCAGCGTCACCTCTGGCCAAGCAAGAAGGAGCACATGGATGCCTTCTTCAAGCGGCTGCGTATGTACGAAAAGCCAACTGAGTACGAAGGGGCGAAGGCGGCGAAGGAGATATATGCGCCGGTACACGTTGGTGATCGTGTGGTGGATGTGACCAACCGCCAGGAAGTCATGAAGACCCTAGAGGACATGGTGAAGCAAATAAACTCCATGCCTCACGCTACACCCGAGCAGGCCGCGCTCAAGAAGCAGATCATGGAGCAGTACCTTGACCTGGTGGACGCTATTCCTCCCGAAACCATTGATGGCCCGGTGCCGATGTGGGTTTACCAAGAGCAACACTGGTTCAACATGAAAGACTCTATCGCCGATGTGATTCGCTTCAACGTGGGCGAGGGGGCGCGAGCCTGGGAGATTGCCAACCGTGCGCGACCAATGATCGGTGGTCGGCGCTGGAAGATATCTGCTGACGACTTGTCCTACGCCTACAAGAACGTGATCCTGGCAAAGCTGAGCACCATGCTCCGTATGAGCCTTGGCGATGAGGCACTCCGTCTGCCGCTCTCGGGCATCAACCCGTTCAAGAAACTTCCCGAAGACTTCAACTGGCCCCTGGAACTTCGCGAGGGCTATGCCGACATGTTCGACCGCGTTGCTAACAAGGGTTGGGTCGCTATTGAGCCAGGTGAGCGACGTTATCCAGAGGCGTTCAACTGGGTGTATCAGACGCGTATCGCGCAAGATCCGGTGACGCGCATTTGGCTGCGTGGCTACGATCAGGGCGGGGTTGAGGGCGGCCGCCAAGCACTGTTGGAGGCAGCCGAGATTCCTGCTAAGAATGGTGGCCTCAAGGAGTTCGTTGAGAGGACGCAGAATCTCCAGCCACTGTCTGGAGAAGAGCAGTTGCCGGGCTTTCCGCGTATGCCAAGCGACGAGAACGTGAAGGCGTGGGCCAACCGTACCACCCTCTACCTGAAGCACCAGGTTGAGAATCCTGTGCTGCATAAGGCTTTGCGTGGGGAGCGCGTGACAAAGGAAGAGCTTGCCACCGTACCGGCTGAGGATATGCCGCCCATTGCTGTGCGACGCGCCGTGAGCGGCTCTTCCCCACAGATCATGGAGATGCTCTACCAAGTGCCCGACGCGATGGGGAACATGCTCAAGCGCCACGTCTACTATCACTACTACGAACAAGAGATGGCCTTCATGCACCTTCTCCAAGAGCAGGGCGTGAAGATAGCCGAAAAAGACGCGCAACGTATTGCTGAGAAACGAGCCCTACGTATCACCATGCGTGAGCAGTATTCACCGCAGCGCATCCTTCTGGAAGACCAGTTGCGCAATATCAGCCTCTTCTTGCCGGCGTGGCGACAGTTCACGCTCTGGTGGGGCAACAAGATTCTCCTGAATCCGCTCGGGTTGGGGGCTAACGTTGTACGTCTCAAGCAGGCTCTGCCTCGCTACGTGAACGTTGCCGGAATGAGCATCAATCCGCAGTCGGGCATCTTCGTTCTTGGCGGCCCGAGTAACCCATTTGTCGGCACGGAACAAACGACGGCGCAAAAAGTCTACAACACCGCTGCCGACTATCTGCCACAGTCCGGTATTCTCAACCTGCCGATTATGCTTCTTGATGAACACTATCACGGCGAGTGGGATAACGTTGCCGGGGTCTATCCGTTCCAGTTCTCGCGCCCCGGACAAGTCATGAATAACGTCTTTGACCGCCTCTACTTTGCCATCACCGGCTCTTCCGCTCCACGTCCATTTGGCCGCCCCCAGGCAATCTACGACGCTATGATAATCCAAGAGGAGCAGACGCAGTGGCTGAAGGACGGAAAGATTGATCCCGGTAAGGCGAAAGAAGCCGTACGCTTGCGTATGCTCAAGGAGGGAATCCTCAAGGGTGTGGTTCCATTCTCGATAAGTCTGGCCCCCGAGCGCTCTGCAGCGGTGCTCCAGGGCTTCCATGCTTATGAGGACGCGGTAGCCAAGAACGATCTCAAGGGCCAGGAGGCGGCTCGCAAGGACTACATGGTGGATGAGTTGGTGACATACCGCAATCTTCCCTACGATAAGCGCTCCGACTACCTCAATGCTCACCAGGAACTCATCCCCTTCGTTATCGGGACCAGCACTAATGATCTCGACATTCCCACTCTGACTGCAGAAGAATGGAAGAACTACGCCGAATCTGGGAACATCTCCAAGATGAGCGGGCAGGAGTTCAAGACGCAAGTGGTTGGGAAGCAGCAGCAGGTTACTCAACACGCGGCGCACGAGGTGGCGAACGCTGATCTCGCTCAGCGCCAAAAGGACTTCAATCAGTTTGTCAAGCGGGCCACCAAGGGGTTGTCCGGCGCAACACTCAAGTGGGTCTCTGATACTCTCCAGACCGCATTTGAGAACAACGCGCAAGGAACTCTATCGGCCCCCGGGGTTCATATCGCGTATGACTTTACTAAGTCGGGAATCAAGGGGCTGCACAAATACGCGACTGGCGGCGGATCGCTTCCGCCTGCGTCTGTTGCGGCGGCAAACATACTCGCTGGGGTGCTGGGCCAACAGGGCCTTGAGGAGAACTTTGTCAACGGTCCCGCCGTAAAGAGTGCTAATGAGAAACAAAAGCAGGATACGCTAAGGGCGCTTATACGTGGCGTTCAGGCACCGGACTATTCCTTCAACCACTTTCTTTTGCGTGACGTTGGCATCCCTGCCACCGAGCAAACTGACAGTGCTCTCTTGGCAATACAGAGAATGTACGACCACTATCACCAGTACAAGGCTGGGACGAGAGAGTATAAAGCTGGACGCAATGCGTATGTCGCCTACTACAACAAGGTGCTAAGTAAAGTTCCCGGTGGTAAGGCTCTGATCGGCGGTTTGCCGGAGCGCCTGTCGCATATCGGCTACTTTATGCAGCCCCGATATAAGACTCCAACATCTGGTCCTCATGCTGGGCGAGAGGAAGATCAGTGGCGGAAACTGCTGGCCTACACAAACCCAGCCAACGTCAAGGCGGGGAAGTTCAAGCCAGAACAGTTTCTCAAGATGCTGAAGCAAGTAGCCCCCGAAAACCGGGCGAATCGCGCCGAACAGTTGCGTGTGAATTACTGGAAGTACGTTATTTGGACGGCAATGGACTATCGCAACGAGCTGAAGAACAGCTATTCGGACTGGTACAAGGGCAAGGGGAACTCAGTATCATCGAAGGTTGGGCAACAGAAGGTGAAGGAATTACAGCAGACCATTGATACGCTTGCGAAGTCGCCGTTCGCTCCGGGGTTCAAGAAGGATCTGGAGACCTACTTCGGCACCACGAAGATTGCTTATAAATTGTTGGCGTGGTGAATCAACCACTTGCAATTATTAGTGAAAAGGTGTATAATATACCGCGTAGCTTGAACATGGAGGTGATATGGCCTCTGGTCATTGGGTAACGAAGATAGATGCGGCGGGAAACCCAGTTCGCGTGTGGGTTGCGGATTCCACCTCCTCGTCGTCGGGAACCCCGACAAGTTCGTCGTCCTCATCTTCGTCGAGCGGGTCGCGCCGCAGCTCCTCTGGGGGAAGCCCGGCGGGGAGCAAGGCTCAGGCGTACGAGCGCTACATGAGAAACATCGGCATGAAAGTGATCTCCCCTGCGGTGCAGTGGGCAGTGAAGAATGATGCTGATTCGGCGATGTTCGACATGTACCTACGGCAGAACTACACGAAGCAATACTTGGCGAGTGGGCGTGGAGCACAGATCCGGGCGCTCTATAAGGAGCGCTGGCAGTTGTACTTCCCCGGAGCGAAGCCAAAGGTAAGTGACCTGCTCGCATACGTCAAGGGGACGAAGGGGGTTCCGTGGAACGCGCAACAGGTTGACTATCACATTCAAAGCACACCCTTATTCAAGCAACAGTACGTGGCTAAGGGGCTTAATGTTGCCGCTCCCGCACTGCGTACCAACCCGATCGAGTTTCGTAACTATGCCGATACCTTCAAGAGCATCATGCAGCAGTATGGAGTTCCCGTAACCAACCAACAGTACAGACTCTTCTTCGGCGGGCACCTTGATCCGAGCACCTTTGCCCAAAACGCGGAGACGGTCTTCGGGGGCGCCGAAGCCTACAAACGTTGGACGGGGCAGCCGCTGTCACAGAATCAGACCAATGCAGCGCTCTACGGTTACACTGGCTCTGCCAACGCGCAAGCCAAGATTGCCCAAGCCTACCAGCAACTCAAGGAGTTCCAGGCATCTAAACCGGCGCAGTTTGATGTCGGGCTCAACGACCAAGGTCGCATTACACAGACCGGTACATTCTAACGGAGGGAACCATGGCAGAAGAGCTAAACGAAATTGTGGATGACATCTTTGAGGGCTTCGATCTTGATACCGAAGAGGAGCCCAGCGAGCCAGAAGTAGAAGAGCCACCGGAGGATCTAGAGGCCCTGCGTAAAGAGGTGAAGGCTCTCCGGCAGGCTAACGCTGAGCGGGCGGCCCGCGAGATGGCGGAACGAGTCGAGGCAGCGCGGCAGAAGTTCCTCGCTACGGTGCCGGACAACTTCAAGGGTGTGGCTGCCGTGGCTCTTGCCGGTAGCGAGACCATGAAGGCACTGAAGCGCAACATTGACGCTGTGCAGGCCCTTATCAAGCAGGCTACTCCGCCGGAGCAAGAGGCTCCCGCCGAGAAGGCCCAGGAGGAGAAGCAGGTGGAAGAGGAAGACGCTGGCGCGTTTGAGCCACCGGCTGAAGGCAACGTTAGTGTGCCTTCTCTGGAGCAGAAGCGCCACGAAGAGAACTGGAAGCTGATTACCGAGAGGGCCGACCCACGTGCTCTACTGGATGAAATGAAGGAACACTCCGCCTTCTTGGCTGAGATTCTTGGTAAGTAAGAAGCTAACGTGTAAAGACACGTAAGTGATAACTCGTACTGCAATGCTAGGGATAGCAATACGTCTTCGCTAGCTTGCAGCGGAGGATAGCGTCAAGTCTTCGTCCGTATCAGCGAGTGAAAGGAAAAGGCAAAGCACTTCGGGGTTGTTTGGAATGACCCCCTAGTGGAAGGAGGTGGTGAGAGTGGCAACTACGCCATTCGCAACCTATAACAAACTTTCGGGTACCCAGGGGCGAGACCTTGACGCTAAGCTCTGGGCTGCTCTGGCGGCTAAGCACCCGATTCTTGATATGCTTTCCCGCCCGAAGGTCAACGCTGTAAAGTATGAGTGGGAAATCGATGTTATGCCAACGCGCGTTTACACCGCCACCACCGGCACCAACATCAACGGATCCGCTACCAACCAAACTCTCGTGCTCACGAACGGCGCTAACATTGCCGTGAAGAGTATTCTGCGTAACGTCTCCCGTGCGACTCCGGTTGGTACGGTCAAGACAGACGAGTTGCTGGAGGTCACGGCTAACAACAACGGTACCCTCACGGTAGCACGTAACGTGGGTCTGCCCGATGGCTCTACGGCTGGTAACGGTTCGACCGCGCATGGGGCCACCGACCAGTTCGAGGTTGTCTATCAGCCGAAGCTGGAAGGCTCCGGTATGGAGGAGAACAAGTACACCGATGTGACGTTGGTGAGCAACTACACGACCACGGTGGACTTCTTCCTCTCGATTACCGGCGACCAGAAGGCTTCCGCCCCTGCGGTGGCTGCTGACTCGTTGACCAATCAGGTGCAGAAGTGCATGTTGAACCTGGCCAACGACCTGGAGCGACTGTTCTTCTATGGTGTTATCAACCAGACTACTCCAGCTGGTAGCAGCACTGAGGTGCGGCGTTCTAAGGGTCTTGACCAGTTCATCGCATTGTCCGGTGGTAATGTTGACTACACGACCGGGAATGTAACCGAGACGGCGCTGAACGCGCTGATCTATAACATCCTCACCAACAAGACTGACCCGAGCGACAAGTTCATTATTGCTGCTCATCCTTATAACACCCGCAAGATCTCGGCGTTTGGGGCTGACAAGGTGCGTGTTGGTCAAGATGTGACCAAGTGGGGCCGCACGATTGACACGTTCGTGTCCGACATGGGCGTTGAGCTGCCGATTATCTGGACGCTCAACATCCCCAAGAGCGACCTGTACATCATCGACATGGATAAGGTCTCCATGCCGGTGTTCCGTCCGTTCGAGGTGGCTGAGGTCACGTATGCCGACGATGGTACGGATGCTTGGCGTCAGCGTTATCTCACGAGTGTCGGGGTCAAGGTCATTGATCCGCTGTACTCGTTTGGTAAGCTGGCCGGTCTGACCTGGACGGCCTGAGTAGGCTGATGGAGAGGGCGGAGTCTTCGGGCTCCGCCCAACCACCTCTCACCTAGGTGAGAATAAAGCATCTGCCGAAGGGAGAATTAAATTGGCACTCGCAATCAAAAATATTTCCTCATGTGTTTTACGCAAGAATGCTACGGTTGCTCAAGATGTAACCTGCACGAGCGCAAACACTGACTATGCTGCGACCAATGCCCTGTCTGTGGGCACTTGCTACGTGGTCATCTACTGTGCTTCAGTCTGTAAGGTAGCTATGGGAGCGGCTACTTCATCGACGAACGGTGTCTACGTTGGGGCCGGGATCCCGACTATCTTCCCCGTGTATGTCACGGGGATTGCTGCCGATGATAC
>Ga0078972_1009842_pt1 | contig 18455 bp, 23 predicted proteins | sample YelNatPaOPGAMG01_FD_67568 | JGI IMG/M metagenome (GOLD analysis project Ga0078972, IMG submission 67568) | Hot spring thermophilic microbial communities from Obsidian Pool, Yellowstone National Park, USA - OP-RAMG-01 (SPADES assembly) (version 2) | ecosystem: Environmental > Aquatic > Thermal... | reverse complement strand
TTCCGACATCCAGATCTCGTGGAGGCCTTTCTTGGCTTTCTCCTGAAGAGAGTCCGGAAGGTAGTTGAGAACGTTGGCCGTCTTGTGAACCCAGCACCGCTGAGGCTTCGTTTGGGGAAAGTCTCCACCCTCCTTTTCAAAAGATTGTTCGATTGATCATTTCATTGGCAATCGTGTTCAAGAAGAGGGGCTTGCCCCCCTTCGGAGGGAAAAAGTCCGGTAAAGAAGGAAGATCACAACAAGGAGCAGAGTCCCTCCTCCCACCGCGAAGGGAAAAGAAAAATCGGGGTGGAAAATCACGAAAGGCAACAGGCCTATTGCTGCCATCGGTGGGGCATGGAGCTTGAAAACCCGTATGATACCGGCAGCGACCGTAACGGAAAGGATAGCCGCGAGGGGGCCGGTCCCTAAGAACAAGACCGCCAGAACTCCAGAGAATGCTGTGAGCATGCATCCTGCAGTCAAGAGGACCGGTTTACTGGCCCATGGACAGACCGCGGAATGGGCCAGCATCTCGTATGCGATCACGACCAGCGGGGGAAAGAGGATAAACCGGAGCCCGGTCATCTTGACAAGGAAAAAGGCTCCCAGAAGAAAGAAGAAAAAAAAAGGGATCCATTCATAATGTCGGGGGACTTTCTCTACCATATCGTCGACTTCGTCCGGCCGCATCGGGAGTCTTTCGATCCATCGTGAGAAAATTCGTGAATACAGGAATAATATGGTCACAAGAAGGGATATGCCCAGAAAAATAGCCAAGGGATAAATCAAGCTCCCTTCTTCCAGGACGATCGGAAGAAGGCCGGCAGAAATGGCCGGTGCGACAGGGGAATCCAAAATTTTGATGATGAGAAGAACCAGCGTTATGCATAAGACTATCGAAGAGAGCCCATAGCCAAGAGAGCGTTCGAGGAGAATGCCGATGACGGAAGCCGCCAGGGGTGTGAGGATCAGAAGGAACCCTGCCCGAGCCCATGACCCCTTTGGCCGGATGAAAACATCAAGCGCCAGGGCGGCAAGCTCCGGAAAAAGGAGGTAGGTGATTCCGCTCAGGAGGGCAAGTTTCGCGATTCCGGCAATATAGACGAGCGAGGTGATCTCCCCCAGAAGTGGCATGGCGTTAGTCTGGTTTGCCTGATTGTAGGATACCGATGGCGGACGAGCGACCGGATATCAGGAGGCCAAAGGCCTCCATGAATCTCTTTTCAGAAGCCTTCATCAATTCGATGAGTGAAAAAATTTCTTCTGGTTCAGGGTCCTTCAGGAGGGAGAGGCTTCCCAGTGTCTCGTGGAATCTCCGGTGCGTTGCATCAAGACTTTGAAGGGAGGATTGTTCCGAAATCCCTTGAGCCGATCCTTCCCGAAGCCATTTCTCAAAGCTGCAGGAGAAGGAGTCAAGAGATCCCTTTCCGATTTTGGCAGACCGCAGGGCCCCATGCATCATAATCATGTGCTCCATGCCGACCCTGACATAAAAAGACCGATGGCCCGACAAGGTCATCATTGTCTTAATCTTTTCCGTTGAATCGGACAAGCTTTGAGCTTTGACACCGAGTTCCCGACCCTCGTTTTCCAGCCGATCGGAATCCTCTGTCCATATGGCAATATCCTGTTTCGCCGTCAGCATTTCATCCCGATTGGCAGTGACCAGGCTCGTAATATCCTTGGCTGAACTGGTCGTGCGCAAGGCAAGCTTTCGGACCTCCTCCGCAACCACAGCGAACCCAAGCCCCTGGACTCCGGCTCTGGCGGCTTCAATGGCCGCGTTCAGGGCGAGAAGATTGGTCTGATCAGCAATCTCCCGGATCATCTGGATGATACCACTGATCTCTCCGGCACGACCGGCCAGTTTCTCCATCAGGCCGGTTGTACCCCGGGCGCGGCCTCCTATATTCCCCATCACTCCCACAAGGTGCTGCAGCTCTTTCCGATGACGGTCCATCTCCAACACCGTTTCCGATAACGCCTCCAGGGCTGTCTTGAAATCATCGGCAAGTCCTGAAACGGATCTATGAATCGTTTCCAGGGCTTCGAAGAAGTTTTCATGGAGTATGGCAAGGGAACGAAACCAGGAAAGCTCCTCCGTCAATCTGGCATTTTTTTCTTTCAAGGTAGTGATTTCTTCGCGCAGACCCTGAGTTTCCATGTCCAGGGAATCTTTTATTCCGTCACCGGATGACCGGGAGATCTCCCGGTTTTCTGCCCTTTTCGGGGATTCCCCAAACATTCTGTCGCTCCTTCTTATGAGTTACTTTCTGGGAAATTCCCTCAGGAATTCTCCTCAAACCACTTTTTCTCAAGACATTTCCGGAGGGCGAGTCTGGCCCGGTACATTCTCACGCCGCCATTGGTCGTGGACAAACCCAGCTCCTGACAGACCTCCTCCATGGACTTTTCCTCAAGGACCTTCAAAAGAAAGACACGGGAAAGGCCAGGGGAAAGCCCTTTCATACACTCTCCAAAAATTTTCCAGAACTGCCAGTTTTCAAGGGATAGCTCCGGTTGACCCCAGTCCGAGGGAGGATGGCTCCACTTTCCGTTTTCCAGAAAGTCTCTGGGGAATCCCTCCTCGTCTTCAAAATCTTCGACCACCAGATAGCGGGATTCTCGCCGGAAATGGTCGGCAATCTTGTGCTTTAGGATGCCGAAAAGCCATGTCTTTTCAGAGGATTGTCCGGAAAAGTTCTGTCGTGATCGGAGGGCCGACGTGAAGGTCTCTTGAACGGCATCTTCGGCATCCGATTCACGCCCAAGAAGAGAGAGGGCATAGTGGTACAGTTCATCTCCGTATCTCTCGATCCATTTCTCGGGATCGATTCCATTCATTTGTGACCCTCATCATCCAAGGCCCGGCGAATCCGTTCCTTGGCATCTTCCGGGAGAGTCTTCTTTGAGTCATCCCCAGAGGGATGACTCTGAACGTAGTTTTCCAAGGCCCGGTTGAGAAATCGGATCTGTTTATCGAACCGGCTGCAGGCTTCGCAAAAAAGGAGATGGATCCTCAGCATCATTTTTTGTCGAATGGACAGGCTTCGGTCCTGACCTAGAGAGATCAATTCGCTCATATCCTTGCATGACATCATGGACTTTCCCATCTTCCGGTCCTTTCCGATTGACGTTCCCCCAGTATGAGAACCTCCTGGAAATCAGAGATCGATATTTTTACGGGTCTTTATAATCAACCACCTCGATAAGCGTCTCTTTCATGAAGGGGGATTTAAATATAAATCCCATCCTATTGTAAATCAGTCCGGGGACGCCAATGTCGGCAACAAAAACGCGACCGGTCACCTGGCGTCCCTGCCGGGAGAGTAAGCCCGATTTAGGGAGGGCCAGCGCTAGCGTCGCCGTGGCCCTGACACAAGGATCGAGAATGATCCCTTGCGTGGTCTCAAACCCCGACGGAACATCGAGGGAAAAAACAGGAATGCCGGCCGAGTTGATGGCATGAATGGCCCGGCCGATCGCGCCCCGCGGGGGCTGGATGAGACCATACCCTACGAGGGCATCGATGATGCCTGTCGCCGTCGAAATTCTCTGTTCGAGAATGTCCGGATCCTTCCCGTTACAGTGTTCAACATCGATTCCCATGGCCTGGAGGCTCCGCATCTGATGGAGCGGTGCAGGTTTCATCCTATCCGGATCTCCCACGAAGATCACTGAAACGGCGGCCCCGCGGTTTCTGAGATGGCGGGCCGCCGACATCCCCCCTCCCCCGTTGTTTCCTCCTCCCGACAGGACGAGGATCGGGCCGTGATGAACCTTCTCTCCCAGCAAGGACTGGGTCAGGGTCGCCAGAGAATATCCCGCAAGTTCCATCATCTGGAGAAGGTCGATCCCCAGATCCTCGATCATCATCCGGTCGACCTCTCGCATCTGATCGGAGGAAAGGGTGGGCAGGGGGGATGCCGGGATTTTGGGGATATTTTTCATCGATTTATCCTCCGAAAGAAGGGTGTTTCTTTGCGTCTCCAGGCAAGGTAACGTTCGATCCACTGAAGGAGTCTCGGAGAGGTATGGGCCCGGCGCCACACTCCGGCAGCATACTTGCTGGACTCTGACCACGTAGGATAGGCATGGATAGTCGAAAGGATCTTCCCTAGCCCCAGCCCTTGCGATATTGCCAGCACGAATTCTGCCAGAAGGTCTCCGGCCCGTTCTCCCACGATGGTCACGCCCAAAATTCGGTCACTTCCTGGAACCGTGAGAATCTTGATAAATCCCGATTCGGCAGAGTCGGCAATGGCCCGGTCAAGTTCTCGAAACTCAAACCGGGTGAGTTCGTAAGGGGTCTTCTTTTCACGGGCCTCCTGTTCGCAAAGCCCGACCCGAGCCACCTCTGGATCGGTGAAGGTGCACCAAGGAAGAGCACGGTAGTTGGGACGAAAGAGCTTGATACCGCCAAAAAGGGCGTTGACGGAGGCATACCATGCCTGATGGGCTGCGGCATGGGTAAACTGGTAGGGGCCGGCCACATCACCACAGGCATAGATATCGGGAAAGTTTGTCTGGAGCCATTCGTTGGTCTCGATCGTTCCTTCCTGGGAGAGGTGGATTCCGACCTCTTCAAGGCCGTATCCGGAGGTTCTGGGAACGCGTCCCAAGGACAGAAGGAGGGCGTCAAAGGGAAGGCTCCTCTCCTCACCGCCTTTTTCCAAAACCAGATGTTGCGTATCCGCGCCGGCTTCGGCGCGAAGGGCCCGGGTTCCGGTCAAGACCTCAATTCCTTCATCGGACAGTGTCTTCTCGAGAAGCTCTGAAACGTCGGGGTCTTCTTTTTTCAGAAGGTGGCTCCCCCGTTCCACGAGGGTAACGGAGCTCCCAAGGCGCGAAAAGGCCTGTCCGAGTTCGCATCCGATGGGACCACCCCCCAGAATCACCAGTTTTTGCGGAAGATCAGGGATGGACCAGATCGTATCCGAGGTGTACCAACGGACTGACTCGAGTCCAGGTAGATCGGGGACCTTTGGACGGGCCCCGGCGGCAATGATGATGGATCGGGTGGAAAGAGATCGTCCGTCGACCTCGACTGTCCAGGGTGAGGTGATCCGGGCCTGACCTTGGATGACTTCAACCCCCATGGTCTCATAGCGCTCTCTTGAATCGTGCGGTTCGACCCTGGCGATGACGGTTCGAACGCGCGCCAAGATGTCTTTGAAATCAAAGGAAATCTCTGCGCGCGCCACGCCGAGAACCGCGGCTTTCCGGACTTGGTGTACGAACTTGGCGCTCCGGATCAGCGCCTTGGAGGGGACGCAACCGGTGTTGAGGCAGTCTCCCCCCATGGCGGAGGCCTCGATCAGTGTGACCTTCGCCTTGACGGCAGCGGCGATGTAAGCGGCCACCAGACCGGCAGAGCCGGCGCCGATGACGATGATGTTTCTGTCAAATCTTCGGGGTTTTCCGAACTTTTTTCTGATTTTCCCCTCCCGGAGAGTCCGGACGGTTTTGCGCGCAACCCAGGGGAAAAGTCCCAGGAGGGTAAAGGTGACTAGGGTTCCGGGAGAAAGATGGGCTTTCTGTGTGGCCATGGCTCCGAAAACGGCCCCTGTGTTGACAAAGAGTATCGTGGCAGGCAACATCCCGACTTGGCTTACCAGATAAAAGGATCGGGTGGGAAGATGGGTGAGTCCCATCAGAACATTCACCAGGAAAAAGGGAACAAGGGGGATCATCCGCAGGGAGAACAGGAATAGGACTCCGTTTTTCTGAAGTCCCTCCTGGAAGCTTTCAAGGCGCTCCCCATAATGCCGTTCGACCCTCTCTCTGAAAAAATGGCGGGTCAGAAGAAAGGCCATTGTCGCTCCGATTGTCGAGGCAAATGAGGCCAGGACGGTGCCGGTCCACAGGCCAAAGAGGGCTCCCGCGGCCAGGGACATCGGGATGTGGGGAACCAGTGGAAAAGCGGCAACAATAAGGTAGAGAAAGAAAAAGATCGAGGCCCCCATCAGGGGATTGGTGTGTATGGTTGCCATCAGATGACTTTGGGTGGAAGCGAGAGAGGCCAGGGTAAGATAACGCCCAAGGTGCATGTCGAAGAAAACGATAAGGGCCAGAAACAGGGCGAGGAGTCCAGCCCACCGGAAGTTATTCATAAGGTTTTTCTTCCGTGGGGCCCTCTGTCTCCGCCAATTCACTGCACGAACTTCCGCAGGCAAAACAACTGTAGCATCGGTGGTGCTTGAGACGGACCGGTTCAGCAAGACTTTCAGCCAGGGTGGCTCCCATGTCGAAGTCAGGATCATCATCGACAAGGGTACAGGCATAGACCCGCATCTGGCCGGAGACTTTGGCGACCATCCGACTTTTTGAACACATGAAGGACCTTCTTGACGCCTCGGTCGGGTAACTTTCCATGCAGCTTTTCGAGATTTGGGGAGTGGAGACCGCTGTTCCCGGAGGATAGAGCTCAGGGAATTCGATCCGGGGAATCTCTCCGGACAATCCTTCGGACAGGAGAAGCCTTTCAAAACCGGAAGCCCTCACATCAAAAGAATCGTCAGTCATGCGGCAGGCGATCGACACATGAAACCCCGCATCCTTGAGAATATGGAGTCCCTCCAAAGCCCGCTTCAGCATTCCTTGCCCCCGCTCCCTGTCATGGACTTGGGGGTCGTAATGATCGAGGCTGACCCGAAAGGAAAGCGGGTGAGGGGCATTCTTCAAGGGAAGAATCTCTCCCGTGCGCCGGATCAGGGGATCGGTTCCATTGGTCAGGACGAGACACGGACGAAACCTCAGGGCATAGTCGAGGATTGAGATCAGCTCCTTTGCAACAAAGGGCTCACCCCCGGTGAAGGAGAACTGCCGGACCCCTAGTTTCAGGGCCTCATCGATGAATGGCCGGGCCTCATCAAAACGGAGGAGGCCGACCCGGTCGTCTCCCGGCCTGGACCCTTCAAGTCAGGAGGGGCAAGAGAGATTGCAGGTGGTCCCCGTGTGAAACCACACCTCTTCCAGTCGCCGGCATTCAACCGCCCCCCGTTCCGCTCCTTCGGGAGTTCTTGTCCAGGCGATGCTCCGGACCTTCTTTGTCATAACAAAAAGCTCCATGTTTTAGTCCTCCCTCAGCAACACGTCCCTGCCATTTTGTCTGGTCTGTTCCCGGTAGTGTCAAAGGGGATCGAGGTTCCGCATCCCGGAAAGATCCCGAAGTGGCGGCTGAAGTCACCCGAAAACTCGAAGTGATCCCGGAATCGTGTGTCGTGAAGGATCCGCCAGGTATTCCCGCAGACGGGAAGATGGCGGCCCGTTTCAAAGTGGTGATGTCGGTCGAGCCGGAAGGAGTGGGGGAGGTTGGGGAGGGTTCCCCGGTAAAGGATGGTTTGGCCATAATCTTCACAGGCACTTTCAAGTCCCTGAAGTTTGAAGAGTCGATAGGTGGCGGAGAAAAAACCAATGTGACCTGTGCGGGCGATGACCCCTGAATCACCGATCGAAAGAGGGCGGTCGGATACAAGGCGCGGGTCGACAAAGCCGTTCTCCCGGACAATTCGCAGGAAGTCATTCCAGTACAGCGCACCAGACAGGCATTCCCCGTAGAGGACCGGATCCTTGTAAAGATCTTCCGGGATCCTTCGATCGGCATACACATCCGAAAAATACATCTCTCCCCCCGGTTTCAGAACCCGGAAAACCTCTTCGAAGACCCGGGACTTGTTTACGACGAGATTGACGACGCAATTGGAGACAACGACGTCGACACAGCCATCGGGGAGGTGCAGTGCATCCAGGGACTCAATGTCGCCGGATAGAAAGGACACATTGCTTTTCTCATAGCCAAAGGCGATCCGGTGGAATTCCTGGTGGCGTCGGGCGACATCGAGCTGTTCCTCCGTCATGTCCACCCCGATCACTCGCCCACGCTCTCCCACCAGCCCTGAGAGGAGATAGACATCTCGACCGGCCCCGCATCCCAGGTCCAGAACGGTCAGGCCCTCCAGAGCTTCCGGGAGGACCAGTCCACAGCCGTAATACCGGGAAAGGACTTCGTCATGGACCTGACCCAGGATCGGCTTCACATAGTCGGGAAGGGCTTCGTCGGTACAACACGCATTGGTTTTGAGATCCGAAGATCCCCTCAGAACTTTTCCGTAATACTCCTGGACGGCTCCTTTCATCGCAAAATCTCCTTATTTTTGAGGTCGAAAGATTTGAAGAGGGTGATTGTAAAGGACCGCCAGACGATGAGGCGGGATCCCCAGGGCAAAGGCCGTGGCAAGAAGTCGATTTTTCCAGGTGCGCCACCACCACCCCTCTCGGTCCCATTTTCGAGGGTCGACAAGGATCACCTCCTTCAGGCCGATGAATCTCCCTTGTTGCCGAAGTTTCCGGACGAGGGGAACCTCCTCGAACAATGGCCACTCCGGGAACCCCCCGCTTTGGTGGTAGGCCTTTTGGCTCATGAAGATTCCCTGGTCCCCGTAGGGAGTCCCCCATCGAACCCGAAGGGCGATGGCTCTCTCCAGAAGCGGAGCCGGCCAGGGCCTCGGGCCCGCAAAACGAAAACGAAAGAATCCTCCTATGGCCCCTCTTCTCTTGAAGACCCGGTCGATGGAGGCCAGGGGATTTCCAGAAAACCGGGCATCCGCATGAAGAAACCAGAGGACCTCAGCTGTCGCCCTTGCGGCTCCCGTCCGGAGCTGGGCCCCCCGGCAAGGGGGAGAGGCCAGATAGTCCGCCTCATACTTCCGGCATAATTCCTGGCACTCCGAAGAAGCCGCCGCATCGACCACGAAAATTTCCTTGATGCCGCTTCCTAAGGATCGTATCTCCGGCAACAGGCGGCCAAGACGGACCTCGTCGTGGAAGCAGGGGATAATGACACTTACACGGATCGGAGTATCCACACCAGAATCCCCGCAAGAATCGCCGTGGCCGGGACCGTGAACACCCAGGCCGCGGCCATCGACCGGACGGTGCGCCAGAAGATTCCGCCCTCCTTTCCGGAGGCTCCGGATCCCAGGATCGCGCCGGCCGAAACGTGGGTCGTCGAGACGGGAAGCCCCAGGGGGCTGGCTCCGATCACGAGGAGGGTCGAGACCGCGTTGGCCAGAAGCCCCTGATGGCGGTCCATTTTTGCGATTTTATAACTCATCACAGTCGTCACCCGTTTTCCTCCGTACCAGCTCCCTGCGCCGATGGCGAGCGCGGCGACGAGAAAAAGGGGGGAGGGGGGAAGGTTCTCTCCCGCAGGCATCGCCAGCAGGGCCACGGCGACGAACTTCGGCGTGTCATTGAGACCCCGGGCAAAGGAGAGAAGTCCTCCCGAAATCCAGTGCAGGAGACCAGATCCGATCCTGAAGCCGGCGTTGGCCGATGCTGGCCGGGAGTCGTTCGGACAGACGAGGCAGCTTTCCGTTCTTTCGAGTGTGGCCGCTCCGGGAGTTCCCGCGATCCGTTCGGGAAGAGGAAAAAGGCAGATCTTATACCCTCCCGAAGGGCCTCCTTGGGGTTGGAGGATGCCCGTCGCCAAAAATGCCATGATTCCGGCGAGAAATGGGCTGAGAAGGAGAGGGAGAAGAAAGGTTTTGGCGGCATGAGCCCAGGAGAGGGATTCCATCCCCATGGTTGCCGCCCCCGCTCCGAGGAGCCCTCCAAGGATGGCGTGAGTGGTCGAGACCGGCCATCCCATGAGGGAGGAGAGAAGCACCCACCCGGTTGCGGAGGCGATGACGGAGATGCTTGCGGCCTCTGGAAGGGAGGTTCCCCCAGTGGTGAGGCCGGTCGTGATGTTGTGAAGAACAGCCCCTCCCCAGAGGATACCGCTCATGCTTCCCAAGGCCGTCCAGACAGCCCCCCAGCCGATGGCTCCCGGAAGGGAGGACTCCCCCGACCCCGCAAGCGTCGCGATTCCCTTCGAGACATCGTTCGTCCCGTTTGCAAACCCGAGAACGAAGAGAAGAATAAGACCCAGGAGCGTCAGTGCCGATGGTTCCATGGGGCGTCTCCAGTGAGCCAGGGGGTCGATGGGGTTTCCCGAAGTTGGCAGGCCAGATTTCTGAAGGCCTGCCGTGAGCTCCGTGGGTCTTTTTCAAGTGCCAATATTCCTCTTTCAAGATCCTCGGCATGGTCGATATCGAATCCTTCGGTGAGAAGGGTCACATCCATTCCCTTTGACCGGCAGGCATTCCGGAGCATGGCTCCGAGGCATTCCGTGCTCCAGGGAAGGGAGGCGAGATCGGGCCAGGGGACCCGGCTCGCCATGAGGACAACCCCTCCATCCGTCGCCGGTGACAGGGCGACGTCGTGATGGCCGAGGGCCTTTCGGACCTCTTCAAAGTCCCGTTCTTCAAGAGCCGGGGCATCGGTTCCCATATAGACAATCCTTGCGTAACCCTCCCCTCTCAATTTCTGGTCCAGGGCGTTGATCCTTTGGCCAAGATTTCCTTCACCCTGAGGAATCACGCGGACCCCCCTGATCAAACTCTCGGCCCATGGGCGGTCTTCGGGGCGGGCGGGAGAAATGACGACCGGTCCCGGCCAGCTCCGAAGGTCTTCAAGAGCACATTCAAGCAGTGCATTGGCCACCTGGTGAGCTCCATGGGGACTCAGAAGAGGACTCAGGCGCTGTTTTCCGATTCCGAGGGACGGACGTTTGCAGACAAGAACGAGGACGGTCCCTGTCATTCCTCCCCTCCGGAAATCTTGCAGAACCCCTGCGGCGGAATGGCGAGAGCCGCATTGAATTTGCTCGACATGTTCTGGAAGGCGATCAGTCCGGTGAGATGGACCAGTCCATCCTCGTCGAAATCCCGGCGGAGGCTATCGAACAGGGTATCGTCGACGCGGGTCCGGCTGTCGGTCATGGCCTCGGCGTAGGCCAGCACACGTCGTTCCAGATCGTTAAAGAGGGCGGATTCTCTCCAGTGGGAGAGTTCCTGAAGCTTCTTTTCCATCGCCCCGTTTACATCGAGGTAGCCTGCTCCGTTGATATCGACACAAAAGGAGCAGTCGTTGATCTGGGAAACCCGCACGCAGACCAGGGCCCGGAGATCCGGGGAGAGGGAGGTTTTTCGTCGGGCCAGTTGCCCGAAAAGGAAGGCCACCCCCAAGAGAAGACCGGGATGCCGCCCCCAGATCAGACCGGGAAGCAGAACCTGGCCGTAGTGGCGCCTCTGGAGCCAGTAAACAGGCTTCAGATACCAGGGGGATTGTTCGGGGGCAATCGGTGGGATGCGCACATCGTCTCCTGTTTAAAAGTGAGAGGCCGAAGTCCCGGATAGTGACTCGTGGGAAAAGGCTTCGACTTCGACGGTGTAATCCTTTCCTTCCCAGCGTTTTTCTCCGGTCCAGAAAAAGGTAAATTGAATCGGGTCCACCTGGGATGGGTGAATGGGAATATCGACAAAGAAGATATTGAGGCCGGTCTCTGCGGCCTCCCTGTCGACGGCAAAGGCCCATCCGTCGGCCGAGAAGTGAAGGGTGAAGGGGGCCGGGGCCTGGATGCGGAGGGTTTTTCCGGGTTTGACTCTCCGGACCTGCCGGTTGGGTTTCCAGATCTCGAGGTCACTGCGGCCCTTTTTACCAGGGAGGGCGAGATATCGGTCCGCGACAGGATCCAGCAGATCAAAGACACGGCCATCATGGGCGGAGCGCAAAAGACGGATGTATTCGGCATGGGCCCAGGCGAGAGGCATGGCGGCCCCTGTGGGTTTTCCCGGAAGACAGTTTCGCAAGGGGCGTTCCTGAACGTCCCAGACCTGCTCGGGCAAGAGGCCGCCGGCGCTTGCAAATCCCTCCATTGCCAGAATAAAGGGTCGAGGGTCTCTCCCGGCCGCAAGCTCATAATGGCCGCGTTCCCCCGTCAGGAGGGGCCAGGCCCGGCCTTGTCCCCATCCCAGATAGGGCCCTCCGTTCTCCCTCTGACCGTAGCCGTCGTGGTTGTAACGTCGCCAACAGGGCCCAGCCGGAGTCTCGACCTTCAAGACTTCGTCAATGACCTTGACCGAGTCCACGATCAGGGGATCCTGGGCGTTCCTGATTCCATAACGGACCAGCTCCAGGAATCCGCCATCGACGATCTCCCGGGCCGGATACCGGAAGGGTTCGCCGGGAGGCTGGTTCGCGAGGGTCAGGACGCTCTCCTCCGGATCCTCGAAGGGAGAGAGGTCTCCCGGGTCGACCGGAAGGATCCGGATATAATGTTGAGGGATCTCCGGAACAAGCGTTCCTTTTCTTGTGACGGTCCATTCCTCGATATGGGATTCGAGAAAGTCGGCATAGTCTTCGATAAAGATCGCCAGGTCCCCCTCTCCCCGGAGCCGGGCCCATTGGGCCGCGCAAATGAGGGCCGCGATCATGGCCGCCAGAGTGGACGGAGAATATCCGCTGGCCTCCTCCCATCGATCCTGCTGTGTGGCGGGACCATTGATGATCATGTACCGGACGGCCTTCATCACCAGGGGGTAGGGATCAAAATCCTTGAGGGCCTTGGCTTCACGAAGACGCCAGGCCAGGATCACGGGATGGGCGACTCCATCGAGCTGGATTCCTGTCCAGTAGGGACGGCCATCCACCCAGAAGTTCTGATGGAATCCCCCGTCGGGAAGCTGGGAGGCGGCCAGGTAGACGAGCCCCCGGTAGGGTGTCTCAACATCTCCGCTGGCAAGAAGCCCCAGGGCGCTGTGGCAGAGATCCCGGGTCCAGACGAGGTGGTATCCTCCCAGACCCGCAAGGTCGTCGTGGAAGTCGCCCCAGGGAATGCTCTGGGAGGCGATCATCGCGCCAGGAAAGATCTTGTCCTCATGGGCCAAAAGAATATTATGGCTGATGCGGTAGAGGCAGCCTCCGTCCCCGGCCTGTTCCTGAAGAGGAAAAATTCCTCCGCAGATCCGGTGCCACTGTTTCAGAAAACGGTCTTTCTGCGCGGGGAAAGGAATCCCCAACGACTGAAGGAGTGTGGAAATGGCCGCATGGCGGCCCCATCCGAAGCCAAGTCCGATGGTAAATGGCTCGCCTGGCACAAAGGGAATTTCCGCGATCGCCGCCACATTGCCGTTTTCAGCACGGTCAAAAGACCACCGGAGAGTTTTGTGTCGGGAGAGATCGGTCCATCCGTCGCTTGTTCCCACGTAGCCGCAGGAGACCTTCCGGAAGGGCAGGGTCCCCCCGAGGGCCAGATAGGTCCCGTTCCTGTGGGCCAGAATGATCTCCCGGCCGGCCACGCTGATCCTTTCCGCGGTATTACCCCATCCGCCCACGTCAAGGTGGGGCGCCAGAAGAATGTAAAGATTCATGATGGAAATAAGTTCAGGGTCTCCCTCAAGACGGGCATTCATAAGGAGACAGGGGAGGTGGGGGTCACCGATAATCTCTTTGAATAAACGGTAGCGGCCATCGGGATCTTCCGAAATGACCGAGAATCCCAGCGTGTGGTCGTCTATGTAGGAGGTGTGTGAAATAAGATCTTTTCGTTCCTCATGAAAAAAGGTTCCGTCGGAAAAGAGAAACTGAAGATCCCGGATCTGCGGCCGGTCCACGGTCGGATAATAGATTTCGTTGATGATTCCGTGGGAGAGGGTATACCAGAGGTTCGACGCGGTGTTATAGGCCGTGCCGATGCCGTCTTTCCGGCTCGATGTCCAGCGGGGGGGGAGGCCGGGATGTCCCCAGGCGTCCCCCCTCATGTCATGCTTTCCGTCTTCCATCTGAGATCTCCGCGGTAGGAAAACCTAACCAAAGTAATAGTGAAAGCCGACAAAGAAGTTCATGAACCCGTTGACCGCCGGGAGGTCCGGGGCATTGACGAAGACCACCAGGGGATTCCATTGAAGGCTCAGCGCAAGATCCGGAATCTCGCTGTAGATCTTTTCAATCCCAAATCCGGACGAGAGCTGGAGGGTCGTCGGATATGAGGACGGATTGGTCGAGACGGCCGGTGTGGCCGTTAGATCGAGATAAAAGATCGTGAAGCGCCGCTCGACAAGCGTCACCATCCCCTCCGCATTGAAGGCGACCAGTGCCGCCCCGGGTTTTCCCGGGTGATACCCCATCCCCAGGCCCGCATCCAGACCGAATCGGGGGGTCACCCAATCACGCAGGCTGATGAAGTATTCAGCAATGCTGGGAAACTCACCGGGATCCCAGGCAAGGCCGATGCCCGGCTTGCCGAGGTCGACAAAGGTGTCCGGGGAGACAATGTCCGCTCCCCAGGCGCGGTAATTCTGATTCGCACACAGGATCAGGGACAAGATAAAAGCCACAGGAAGAGTCGCGAATCGTATCCTTGTAAAAATGGCTTGCCCCCTTACCAGACAACACCATACTTCTCCTCGAGCCACAAATCCGGAAAGATCGCCCGATCGAGAGAGGCCCCCCGAAGATCGGCTCCCCGGAAATTCGCCCCATTGAAGTTGGCCTCCCGCATGTTGGCCTGGACGAGAAAGGCCTCTCCGAAGTCGGCATTCTGAAAGTCTCCCTTTTCCAGGACGCTCTCCCGGAGACGCGCTCCCGAAAACCGGGCTCCCCCTCCCCGTGACCCCATCCGGCTTCCCGTAAGATCGGCCAAAGTGAGATCGGCCCGGGTAAAGTCGGCCAAGCCGAAGGCTCCTGAGAGATCGGCACTTTCAAGTTCGCAACCCTCGAGGACAGCTCCGTCGAGATCCGCGCATTTCAGGTTGGACCGGTCGAGACGGGCACAGGAGATCTGGGTCTTCACGAGCCGGGAGCATTCGAGGGTGGATTCCCGGAGATCGGCGCACACAAGCGATGCTCCCTCAAAATTGGCTCCCTTGAAAGCGCCTCCCCGAAGATTGGCCTTTTCAAGATTGGCATTCCTCAGGTCGGCCCCGTTCAGAGAAATTCCGCTTTTCACCGCCGTCTCCACCGTCGGACGGATTTGCTCATCGTCAGACTGAAACAGGATATCTCCTTCGGTATTTCGGATAATTGCCATGGACGCGACTCCCTTTTCAGAAGGTGATCACCTGGTAGCCTTCAGACAAATAGGTCCGGAGGCTCGGGTGATGGTCGAATTCGTCGAGGAGAGCCATCCCCAGGCCCGCGATTTCCGCCTCGACTCCAAAGGCGCCCGCACAAAATCGGCAGACCCCCGCGACATTCTCCCGGACCGCCTCGTAGAGAGGGTGGCCGAGATGATCGTTCCGGGAGAGTTCGACGGGCCACTTTGTACCCGCCCCGTCAAAGACGAGGATGCCCGTATCGCCCGCCTCCTTCAGCTCCTTGACCGCAATCAGGGCATTGACGAGACGGCCCAGATCGCCGTGCGTTTCGGTATCGGCCAGGACAAATACCGCGACTTTCAGCATGACGGACCTCCTGAAAATTTGTCCTTTACGGACGGATCTTGTTTGTTGGGCGGACTTTGGGGGTCGTGAAAAACAGGAATCCCTGCCCGTCCCATAGCCAACGACGGGAAAGGACCCCAAGAATGCTTCCGAAGACGAGGTGGGCCAGGACAACGGTGATGGGCATGGAAGGCATGTCGACCCCCATGAACCCGATACCCAACCCGCTGACCGCAGGACTTGCAAGGAAGATGAGACCGATCACCACCCCGTAAAGTGTCCCGATCCAGGGATTTTTTCGTCCAAAAACGAGGGTGTAGACGACCCCGAAGCACAGGCCGTTCCAGAAGTGGTATCCCCATCCGGCAAGATCCGTCATCAGGTCGGGCCCTTCCATGATCCGGCCGGTCAACAGGACGCCTAAAAGTTCAGGAAGATTTCCCGGCATCCCTCCAAAATGGAAACTGATCCCCCGCACTACTTCAAGACCTCCCGTGGCCAGAAGGCCCGCCGCGGCTCCGGCCTGAACCCGGTTGAGAAGTGGGTCCATCCCGCGAAGATAGGTCCAAAAAACGAGATGGAAGAACAATACCACGGCAGGAATTAGGACCCAGAGACCCAGCTTGTCCATGGAGGCATACCCGGCCTGCGAAATGGGAAACAGGAGCGGGGGGGCCCCGGCGGCAATAAGGAGCAGGAGGGCTGTGGCCTGTTCGGAGCGTGTCATGATCTTCCTTTCTCGGAAAAACAGTCAGGGGAAGAAGGAGTTCTTCCCCCGTTGGCGTTCTATCTCAACATTCCGGTCATCATGGCGAGATTTTTGTCCAGCATCATGCCCATCTTGACCAGCATCGGATCGTGAAAGGCCCCAAGTTCCTTGGAAGGCTGGAGATAGCTCACAATTGTTTTTCCATCGTTATTCACATAGATGTTGACCCGGACCGGGATCAGGACGCCCACTCCCTTCTGGGCCGAAAAGAGCTTCTTGCCCATGGAGGGATTTCCGACAAAGAAGGTTTCGGAGCGGAGGCGGAGGCCCGCCATCCCCATCACCTTGCCCTGATTGATTGTCCCCAGAATCATCATTCCGTTTTTTGCGACCAGCTTCTTGAACTGGGAGACGGTCTGTCCGAAGGAGGTGCGGGAGGTCACTGAGACCAGGCGACCTGCCGCCCAGCTGGGTTGTGAAAGGCCAGAAAGCCCGAGTACCGTGAAAAGGACCAGGGCCGGAATCGTCATTCGCGAAATGAATTTCATCGTTTTCTCCTTCGTTGTTTGGAAAATCAATCGGGTTAAAACCAGTGAAACATCCAGTGTCCGGCCGCTGCACTTGCCAAGACTACGGCCATTGCGATCATTCCCTTCTCATGGGCACACAGACCCTTGCGGGACTTGCATGTCTCCATCGTGCACATGACCGACATTTTCATCCTCCTTGAAGGGTACGTTTCGAAAATTCCCCGGGTCCTGCGCGGTCCCCGGAGAGGCAAATCCGGGAGCCGAAACCCACCCCCACAGTCCAGGGCCGAGAGGAACCTCCCTCTCTACTTGATTAGTCGGGGGAGATGCGAAATCCTTACATCCCTTTTTTCAGAGGGAGGATTTTCTTTTGTGAAAAGGTTGGCTCGATATAGAAATCAGAAAATGACATAGGCGCAGGGTGGGACAATTTTCCTTGAAGCTCTTCCCTTGCGTTGGAGGAACCTCCAAGGTTTACCCTCGTATTGTCGGTCGAGTCCATCTCTCTGGATAGTCTTTCTCGGAATTGGACCAAAGCGATGAGGAGGAACGATCAAAAAACAAAGGAGAAAGAAAATGGCGAATAAACGAACCGTTGAAATTTTCACTGCCGGATGTCCCTTGTGCGAGGAGACTGTCAATCTTGTGAACCGGATCGCTTGTCCTTCGTGTTCGGTGACTGTCCACAGCATGCAGGACTCCGAAACCCGTGAACGGGCTAAAGAGCTCAGAATTCGTGCGATCCCTGCCGTTGTTGTCAATAACCGTCTGGCGGCCTGCTGTGCGGCAGGAGGGTTTGACGAAGCCGGACTGAGAGCGGAAGGAGTGGGACAACCTCTGTAATGCAGGTCGACATGGATGGGCCACGGGGGGCCTGTGGTCCATCAGTTTTTATCCCGGAAAGGACGTATTCCATGTTTACCATCGGAAAACTCGCTGAAAAAACAGGCCTTACACCGGATACCCTCCGCTATTACGAGAAGGAAGGTCTTCTCCGCCCGGTCGATTGGAGCGAAATCGGTTACCGGCTTTACGATGCAGAAACAATCCGCAGGATTCGCCTGATCCGGCAGGCCCAGGATTGCGGCTTCAGTCTTGCTGAAATCCGGGAACTTTTGTTTTTGCGCCAAGAAGATTCGCATCGTTCCGGGGAGATCCGGAAAAGGGTGAGGGAGAAAAAAGAGGAGCTGGAGAAACGGATTCTAACCATGCAGGCGGTGGTGAGGACCCTTGATCGCCTGGAGGGCCTGTGTTGTGAAGAATCCCGGCCCGTTGGAGACTGTCCCATCCTGATCGCCTTTCAGGACGAGATTGTGAGCCCGGAAATCCCCAGGGAAGATCGCCCGATCCAAAAGTTCGGTCAGTTGCAAAAGTGGAAATTTTTTCCGGAGCTTGATTAAAACCATGGAGGTTCTCGATGAATCTGGATCCTGGATTTCTTCAACGCATCGTGGAACAGGCCGAAGCCGTATCCGCCGCGATGCGCCATTCCTTGGCCCATGCCGGTTTTTTCACGGCCCTCGGGATCAGTTTTATGGCCGGGCTGGCGTTCAATTTCAATCCGGTGTCCTTTGCCCTCATGCCGACATCCCTCGCGTTGGTCACGAAGGCCCGAAAAACCCGTCAAGTATGGCTTTTGGGCGGGATGCTGATCATCGGTTTTTTGCTCGTCCACGGTCTCATGGGTGCGATCGCCGGATTCGGGGGATCAAATAGAGGTGCTACCGAAGGATCGGACACCGTGACTGGGTCTTCATGGTGAACAATGGGGAGAGTCTTTATCGAGTTTCATCTATTCCCATTCGACGGCATGTCAAGGTCAGAAACCTGGCCCATCCCTTTGATCCGGTTGAGTCCGTATACTGTTGTAAATTCCAAGTTGGCCTGAAATTGAAAAAGGCCATTGTCTTCCCCGAGAATGGGTGTTGTCCAAACAACCTATTCTCAACAAGGAGGAACAATGGCCGA